>TARA_R100001440_G_scaffold11375_1_pt1 | contig 13203 bp, 29 predicted proteins | sample TARA_R100001440 | Tara Oceans TARA_R100001440 (sample SAMEA2622112) | marine metagenome | biome: marine biome (ENVO:00000447); feature: surface water layer (ENVO:00002042); material: "saline water (ENVO:00002010), including plankton (ENVO:xxxxxxxx)" | depth 5 m
TTTACGTATATACCGTTACGTGCTGAACGTGGTTGTTTAGATGTACGTTTACTTTTTCTTTGATTCGCCATACCATCGGCTAATCTATCATAAACCTCTTTATAAGGCTTTTGTGTAGCGATAGCAATAGAACGACATACGCAATCACCAGCAAACCCTTTATACCCAGCCTCTTCTCTTCCTCCATCATCAAAGACCCATGATGGCTCTGTTGATTCTGAAAGAACGACTGAAGTACTTCCTGATACATAGGTAGCTCTTTTTCCTGGATATTGAACCATAGCACCCATATTGCTTAATTTAATTAAAGTACCAGTTTTACCACTTGATAGTTTGAAGGTAGAACCGATAGGTAGTGAGTTTATCTTTACAGTTTTAATCATAAATAACTCCTTGTTTAGTGTGAATATAACATACAACGTTATGAATCTCTAAAACAAATGTCAAGAAATTTCTTTAAGTGCTGATATTGTTAGACTTAATCGGAGTAGAGCTCGTTTAAACGGTCTCTAAATTTTTGCTTGGCTTGTTCAGGTGTGTCTAGTATTGATGCACTATCACCGTGATAACCCACATCAAACTTACAAGTTGTTCCATATCTGTTTTTGGCTATAATAATCTGTTGCCCAAACTCTCCATGTTCAGCTTGCTCATATTCATATACGTATGGGTAATAGTTAAAGATTACGATTTCTGCATCTTGCTCAAGATTACCAGACTCAGCAAGGTCGCTGAGCCTTGGAATCTTATCTACACGATGCTCGATGTTACGATTTAGTTGAGAGACTAATATAACAGAACAATCAAGTTCTTTTGCAAGCCATTTATATCTTCTTGTCACTTCTGCGATACGATGTCTAACATCTCTATTATCACGTTGTGCAAACTCAATAAAACCTATATGGTCATCAATGATTACATCAGGTCTTATCTTTTTGGCTTCTTGAATGCCTTCATCTAGACCTCTTAAATTATCAAATAAATGAAGCGATTTGTAATACTTTTTTATAAAATCTAAACCTTTTTCTATTTCTTCTCTATGTTCTGATGCATTGTTACGCATTTGTTTATTTGGTACAGAAGTATGCATTGCTAAAAACTTTTTAACAATCTCTACTCTTGGCATTTCTCTACTTATAAATACTACTTTCTTGCCATCAAGTATCATATTTTTAGTTATGTTAAGAGCTAAAGTACTTTTACCATTACCAGGTCTACCAGCTATAATAGATATTTCACCCTTAGTCATACCAACAATAGCTTTATCAATTGATGAAATACCAGTCTGAACAAGGTTCTTTTTAGCGAAGATAGCTTCAATAAGCTCGTCATCAAGACCTTCCATAGACTGGTGTTCCATTTTAATCATATCGCTAAATTTCTCTGATATTTTACCTAGATAATCAACATCAGATGCTACATCTTTATATGATGTATCTTTTTCTATTCTGTCTTTAAATCCAACGATACGCTTCCATAGTTGTCTTCTTACAAATAAATCATAAATTGTTTTACAGTGTGTTTTAAAAGTTGACTCTGTGATAATATCATTTTGTAAACCAGAAACATAATAAGTTAATTTATGTCCTTTTTCACCTAAAAAATTTGAAACCGTAGCTACATCTATATCTTTGTTAGACTGATGTAAATAATACATAGCTCCCCAAACGTGTTGGTGGTCATCCATATAAAATACTTTACTAGTGCTAATAAAATTTAATGCTTCTTGCATTTTTTCTGGGTTTTTAAGTATACATCCTAATACTTGTTTTTCAGATACTCCACTATACATCTTTGACACATCTATATTTTTATCAAAAGCATCCATCTAATCCTCCTTTAAATCTGGTGGTAAGTTATCTAATCTCTTACGCTCTATAATTAATTTGTTCTCATACTTCTTATTCTCATTTCTTAATATACCTATAAAATAATATACATCATATCCTTTTTCAGCCAAGTCTTTTCGTTCCCAAATTGTTATACAATGTTTGATTACTTCGTCGTCAATGTCTTGACAAGCTTTGAGTAAAGTATAGGCTGTCAGGTCATCTAACGCTGATATGAAGAGGTCGTTTAAACGCTCTAATGCATTATCATCTAAATTCTTTTGTAGCCTTTCTATCATCTTTGGATAGTTTTTCAAGGCATTTGACCAGCCACAAGCTGGACATCTCATTTATGCTCCTTACAAGGAAGTTCTTCTGGACACTTACGTTTTTTCATTGGAACACGCCTTCCTAAGAACTCCCTCATAGGAACTTTACCTTTAGGCAATGTATAATACCTCCAAGGTCTTTCGCATCGTGGACAACGATAAGGCTGGAACTTTGACTTATTGCTGTAAGATACTTCATTCTTCTTACGCTTCTCTGATTCGATGTATTCATCATCAAACCACTCATCATCAAAGTAATTTCTAAGAGTTTCTTTAGAGTATAAAGATTCATAGAGATATAACCATACCTTCTCTGCGAATTTTTTAATCATCGCAAACTTCACAATTAGGGTTTACTTGTGAAAGTTGCATTTCTTTTTGTTTCTTCTCTTTATCTATTGCATCAATAATTTTTTGAGCAATCTTTACAAGAGTGGTTACATCGTTCTTATTAAGTTCAATTTTCATAGCTATACTCTGCTACTACTTTACCCTGAGGTGTTGATATGTGTCTAGTTTTTATAGGGTGTCCATCATTACGTAAATCCCATATTCTAGCACTTAAACGAAAACATCCGAACTGTTCTAAAGCTGATAGTGGCGTTATACGTTCACCATTTTTTAGAGCCACTAAAATCATATCATTCTGTGTTCTGTTCATCTTCTGTTTTCTCCTTATCTCCATCTAACTCTTTAAGAACATTATTGATGTAGTTGTTAGCCAAAAACTTTTTTTCATTAAGTTGTTGTTCTAACATCTGTGTTTCTTGAGCTATTTGATTAGCTCTAACGTAAGCCATTTGTCCTTCATCACTTAAATCGCTTAAGTAGAACTTAATTTCTTCTCCATCACGATTAATGACTTGCTCACGTTCTTGTGGTTCTTGTATAGCTTCCATTTCTTGTTTTGCCATATCAAGCTCTTTCATTTTTCCCATGTTATTCCTCCATGTTTAAGTCGGTAAAATTTGCTCCTTTATAACACTCAGAGCATATACCTGTTTTTTCTTCTTCTATAAATTGATTTCCGAAAGGCTTAGCTGTACAACAATCACTTTGCCAGTCTCTTTCTTCGCACTCATTACATTCTTTTATAAAGATAGTTGGACTATCTCCGTCAATATTATTATCACAATAGCTACAATGTATTTTTGGCACATAAATCTCATAAATATCACTATTCTCTTTTTGTATATACTGTAAATAATTCATTTTTAAAAAGTTATAGCTTCTTCTTCTTTTTGTTCAAATTGTTTAATCATAGCAATCAAACTTAAATAGTAATCTTGAGACATGATAGCTAAATCTTCACCTCTGTCTTCACCTACGAATTGTACGTGTATTTCTTTTGTTGGCTTTAAGTGTTTAGCTAATACTTTTCTTTTCTTACATTGAACATAGATACTATCTTCAATAACCATATCTACTTCTTGAGCTAGACCTCTTGACCTACCATCACTTCCCCAAGTTCTTTCTGCTTTTAAATCAAATCCTTTTGCTTTTTCAACACATCTTCTTTCGTAATATGTTCCTCTTAATTTATTCTTCGCTGGCATTGAGTGACCTCCCCTTCCAATATTGCATTACCCAGTTTTTATTTTTCTTTTGATGTCTTATATCTAAACCAGCAAAAATCCACCAAGCTCCATACTTTTCTCTAAACTCTTCTGCTGTTTCTTTTCTCCATTTTTTGTTTTGGATAACAATACTTTTTCTCTTTTGTAAATATTTTGGCACTTTTTTTTCTTTTTGTTTTTGCCAAGCTAACTCTCTTTTATTTAAATCCATCAAACCCCCCAATCGCTTCCGTCGTGTTCATCTTCAGATAATCTAATTATCTCACTATTTCTTCTTTCTTCGTCATCAACCTTTTTACGTAGCCATAAATAGCCTTTATAAAAAAAATATAATGTTGTAGATACTACTATAAAATCAATCATGTTTACTCCTTAAAGTGAAGCGTGGAAGCCTAGTATGAGATGTAGTAGACTGAGCTGAATAATGAGGTATAAGACCCCCACGCTAAGTTTTAATTAAAATGGCAAATCATCATCCTCCATAACTGCTTCTTTGCCCCTCGTCACTGCTTTTAACACCATCTTAACTCTAGGTGTTTTCATATCGTTTCCTTCTCTCCCTACCCACTCTTCTATTACTACTTCAACATTAAATAGAAAGCGTTTAAACGACTCCAAGTCAAGCTCTGGTAATATTAGTTTATCATCCTTTTTTTGAACCATATCCATCATATCACAAAGAGCATGATAACCAGCATTACTTCCCATATCGCTTTGTAGTTGTGGGTATTTTGCTGGGTCAGGTTTCTTAAATCTAAAAAAACCTTTGTGTTTAACATCTTTACCTTCAATATCAAACACTGGTTCATAGATGTCAGCTAAAAACTTACCACTAACTACTATGTCTTTCTTAACATTTAGGTCTTTGACCAAAACATTTTCATATTTACCTGGCTTAACAGAACTACCACCACCCTGTGATTTTGGTTCGTACCAAGCATCTTCTCCAAGTATATTATCTAAATCAGTATTATCCATTCTTTACCTCCTTCTTAGGTTTCTTCTTTTGTAGCTGTTCTACATATCCATCAAAATTATTTGTGTTTAGTTTTTTACTTCTTATTGCTACTTCTATGCTTTCAACGAAAGCTTTGTCTCTACCTTCTAACAATGTCATTAAGTAATCATATTGCTCTTTTGATATTTCTTGAGGTTTATCATCTTCTGGTAAATCTTCGCCCCTATAAATATAAAGACCAAGACCAAATAAAGCAAAACATTTTACCAAACATCTTTTAATAGAGTTGTTAATCTGTGTTGCTGTTGGTTCTTTAATAGCTTTATTATAGTTATCCATAACAGCGTGAACTTCTGTTCTTGTAACACCTTCAATAGTTACAGATACTTTAACAAAACATCCACTATCTGTTATCATATATGGAGCTTTATGCCATCCATCCCAATCGTTTTTGCTTACAGGTATATCAAATTCGTGAGTTTCCCAAGTAGCATCTGGGTATACAGATAGAACATATTGAACTGCATCACTCCAAGATAGATAATCATAACTACCTTTCTTTTCTTTAAACTCATTTACATTTATTTTATTAAGTGTTTCAAACACTGATAGTTTTTTCGTTGCCATCGTAGTCCTCCTCATATAGTTCTATAAATTTATCTACACTCACCCAGCTATCTGAATTACCTTCGTGCACCATTGGTATTCCAGCTATATCTGGTCTCATCGTAAAGTCTCCATAATTATTACTATTCGCCCAATCCATTAACATAAGGGCAAAGTCCTCTGACCTCACAATATTTTTCACATTTTTTTCCGTTCCAAGTTTCTTCATCATTACACCTCCCTGGTATTGTGTTTGTATTTAGATGCTCTAAAAGTACATCTCTCTTGTTTGTAAAATACGAAACAATTTCTTTATTGTCAACCATTGGTATATTAACAAAATAAATATTTTTATCTACTCCTCTGGCGATAGCTGAGTGTGTACCAGCATCTCTGACGTTCATTTGTAGTTTCATTGCTTTAACTTTGTATCCTTTCTTTTCTAATAAATATCTATACATATTTACTTGATATAACCAGTCTCCAAAGTCTGCTTTGTTTTTATCTCTATGAAATACTTTAACCTGTTTAAACGCTCCCTTCCTACCCCAAGCCCCTGACTTTTTGTATCTTGCTCCTGATGGGTCTGGCATCATAACGTGTGTCATTCCTAATACTTTAGATGCTTTGAAACTACCTGTGTTTTTATAATCAATAAGTGTTTCCGTATCTTTATCATAAAAGTCTAAGATACCCGTAATATCTAATCCTTCTAATTTTTCTTCTTGTATTGCATTGTCATCAAGCTCTTGGCTTTCTAAATGTAAGTGATGAATAGTTCCCATAACAGCAAATGCCATATCTTGTGGGTCTACATAATATTCTTTAGTTCTTTTAAGGTAAGCCTCACACGTTCCAGATAATAATTCTGTTGTACTTGGGGGTCTGTCGTCTGGTCTCTGGTCTGACATCATCTTTAATGTAGCTACACTCATACAACGCTCTGACATACGACATTTTTTTAGACATCGTTTAAACGTTATCTGTTCTCCATCTGGACAAATAAATCCTACTGCTCCCATAAAACTCCTCTTTAAAATTTTCTGGAGCAGGTCGCCAAACCAATGTATCTGCAAAATTTAATTAACAAAGGTAAACAGGACTTAAACCTGCAACACTCCTTTTAAGTGCTATTAAATTTTAATTTACAAATCTACTCCAGACAAAAAATATAATAATTTAAAATAAAAGAGGCAAGAAATAAATCTCGCCTCTTTCCACACACACTAAGGAGTTCAATGATAATAACGTCATTGAAGTTGTCAGATTGACAACGCTTTATATTAACACCATCCGTAATAGGTGTCAATAAAATTATAAATTATTATTTAAATTGATTAACCTATGACCCTTACTCATATCAAAATCTATGTCATAGTCTTGCATTAGTCTCACTATCGCATCTTTTTCGTTCTTAGCCACATAGTGATAAGTAAATGAAGTTTTATTTTTTGGTATAAAAAATACAAAACTTGCAAGTACACCTTCATCAATCTTTTTATATGTCTCAATATCTAGCATCGTTATATCCTCATATTGTTATAGTTATAGTCTCTCGTTAATAATATACATTAGTTTTATGGTCAAAGTCTACTATTATTTTGACTGCGTTTAAACGTCATTAGCGTTATAGATTTTTTGAATTTCTAACAGCTGTTTGGTAAATTCTTTTATGGTAAATGGTATATCAATAAATACTTTTTTCATTCCTGAATCACTTTTTTCAATAACATAAAACAGCTCTTGCTTTACAATAGGTATTGCATTGCTGTCTAGATGGTCTTGTATTTTTTTCATTTTCTTTTTCTCCTTATTGATGAAATCATATTGTAATAAGTAAATTCAAATCCAAGTTCTGATAATTTATCAATTAACTTATGTATTTCATCTCTTATGTTTAACGCCTCTACATATTTATCCATCATCTTCCTCCTCTTTGATTTTGTTAAGTTCACTCTGTATATCTATTAAATTGTTTTTCATATTGATGAGATTATCTGAGTTTTTAAAATCAATAGATGAACCTCCAACACATTGAAATACCATACGCAATCTTGCTGGAATAACTTCGGTATCATTACAAAAATTACAGCATCTTCCTTTTGCTACTGGCTCTGCATTGTGTCCGTCTGTCCAAACTGCTACTGAGTTTCTATACAGCACATCAAGAGCATCTCCACAAAGCACACAGAATTTTTTTGGCTTACCTACAACTTCTTCGTTCCACTCTCCGTATCCAGTACGGTTATAAAATTTTATTTTATCACTCATATCGAACTCCTTTGTTAGTTTTAGTGCTCTGCTAGCTTGCTAGCTCTTTGTTAGTTTAGCTAGTATGTTAGCAACTTGTCAAGCATTTTCTCTTAATTTGTTCATTCTTATATCAAACTCTTTTTCTGTCTCGTTTAAACGCTCTATGTGTGTATGGTCATCATAGATTTCTCTAGATAGTTTTCTAACTCTACCTTCTCTGTTATCTTCAGTTCTGAAAACATACCAGCGTTTAACTTCAGTGGTCTGCCAAGCCATCATTATAGCCTCATTTATATCTTCATCAGATAAAAATCCCCTTATCTCAATCTCATATTCACAAGTCCATAATCTAGTTTCTTTTATTTTATGTGTTTTACTCATCATCTCCTCCTTCATCTTTAAATATTACAATGGTTGGTATTACATTCAGTACTTGTTTTTTTGCTTTCTTCAGCAATAAATCACCAGCACTCATAGTGTGTTCAAATGCCCAGTTAGTGTGTCCATACTTATCTCTGCACATCTCATCAATATAATCAGTAATAAATTTAAATTTCATACTTCCTCCTTTGTTATGTTGTGTAAAAATGTTGGTGGTACAAATACTTCTTGTTCCTGTTCCCAATAAACTAAAAAGTCAAGAGCGTTTAAACGACCTGTGTAAACTACTGGCTGTTTGTCTTTCTTGACCCTAGCAAACCTAGTTGCAAACCAATAGGCTCTGTTCTTATCCAGTGTCCAGCTAAAGCCTTGTTCATACTCTCCAAGAGTACCTCTGTATAAAATTATCTCATCGTTATCTTCTAGTAGCTCTTCGTACATACGATACTCTACATCGTTCATTGTATATCCTATATCATCGTAGTGGTAAGTCAGTATGTCCTGTAAATCTTTGTTCGTCATCATCGTGTGAACATTGTCAATAGCTGTGTAGTCTTGTCTGAAATACTGCCAAAACTTTGATGGTTCTATCTTGTTCTCAGCTAGGTCTTTAACCATCATAGCTATGCCACCCTGTTGGTAGTAGTTATTTATTATGTCTTCCATATACCCTCCGTGTGTGTTAGTGAGTTGCTTGACATTAGCTAATCCTACAACCAATGTCAAGCTATTTAATAGACCTCGTTTAAACGTTCTTATATCTTTATGACTTTATCACAAGGCTTTGTACCAGTCAATTTTCTGATTACCTTAATACAGAATGACCAGACTAATAAAGCAAGACCAAGATGCGTAAACCAAACAAGAATGGTCTCTAGTAATTGATGACCCTCAGTTGTTAAATAAGTATAATCGTTATTACTTAAGATTAAAACCAAAATCACTGATACTATTTGCGTGTAAACAAATACCTTTAATAAAATCAAATTTGCTGTTGATAGGTCATATCCTATGTCATCACCAAACTCTTTTACTGCTACAAGCAATGCATTTGTTTTTTTTTCGTTTTGTATTTTATTCATATTGCCTCCTTTGTTAAGCACTAATATATCCACTTCTTGACCAATTCCAATGTTCTCTATCTTGAACAATGTCTAAGTAAGATGTTTGAAACTCTTTTGCTCTTTGATTAATATAGTAAGATGCATCGTATCTATGACCTCTGCCGTCTTTACGCTCTTTCTCATAAGCTTGATAGCTTTTGATTAAGTTTCTTAGCATACCAGCAAACCTTGACTGCTCATCATAAGGACCATTGTTAATTACAAAGATACAAGTCTTTCTAGCTTTTCTAAATTTATTCTTAATAGACACTGGGTCGTTTAAACGGCTCTTGTACATTGCTGATAATTTTGCCCAGAACTCTTCTTTGACTTGTTTATCGTCTTTCCACTTCAGATTATTTTCTTGGTGTTGTCTTCTCTCGCTTGCTTTGTCTTGAGCTGTCATATATGGCATATCTTCTTTCAAAGATAGATGTAAGTACTTAACTACTAATCCGTCTTCATTGACTGCTCTTCTAATACCAGAAATACTCTGCAATCCTTTGATATTACTTCCAAAAGTATATGTGCCGTAAGAGTAAGAACTTCTTCCACATATAGTAGCTGTGTAGTCTCTTCCTCCGTGTGCTCCTCTGTGTCTAAGCCAGTCTTCTCTGTACCACATTGGCTTTCCATCTTTCAGGACCAATACCACTTCATCTTTTTTAATGTGAATAGTTTCATACCAACTATGACTACGACCTCGTAGCTGTCTCCATTCTACATCCTCTTGAGCAATGATAAATACGATACCCTCTTTTACTATGGTGTCGTTTAAACGGAGCTCATCGTCTTGCAATTTGTTCCAATCTATTCCTAGTTTTGCTCCAAGATTTTTGAACCTTTTTAACTGGTGTCTAGTGTTCCAGTGGCTCAGTTTTAAGTTGTTAATTGTTTTATTCATAATACCTCCTAGTTTGTGTGTTAGCTAATACTATTAAATTCTAAAACAAGTGTCAAGACTTTTCTTTGACCTCGTTTAAACGCTCTCTCCCATTTTCTTCAGCTCTTTATTTATATAGTCTAGCATTATCTCTGCTTGTGTGTTTTCAGTTTCTAATGTAGTGTGCTCTTCTCTCTCTTCATCATAATATCTACCATCAAAACCTTTAAACTCTCTTTCCATTATTCTTTTGTTGCATCTTAGCGTAGTCTCGCAACTTGATTTAATACCCATTACTATTGTTTTATAATCTGGTCTTTCCATATTGTCCTCCTCTCGTTTAAACGCTGTCTACAACAGCTTAGTGCCTACACCAAATTTATCTTCTACTAACTCATTGATTTTTTTGACTAAATCTCTGTCAAACAGATAGCTGTCATAACCATCTATCGATTTTTTAGCTCTATTTCTTATTTTTTTAATAGTATTGTAGTCTCTAAAAAATAGGTCAGCCTCATCCATTAGTTTTATTGTGCTACCTATAACATCACTCATACTATCAAACTCTCCATTATTAGCGTAAAATCCAATAACATAATATCCTTCCATATCCTTATTAAATCCTCGCTTTTTGTCGTGAGCCCATTGCCAGCTGTCTGGCTCTTTTACCAAGTGAAATCCAGCTGTTAGCTCTCTGTCATAAAAAGGTATAGGTTTTACTTTGTTCTCTTCACCAGTGATAGCATCATAGTTTGCTAAGTCTGGGCTATAAGCAAATAAATGTTGATTAGCCCAAGGGTGTCCTGAAGGTAAAGCTACATAGCCACAGCCCCATCCATTTTTATTTGTTTCTTGTTTTCTAATAGTCCAATAGTAAGTTGTACCATCTGCCTGTGTTTCTTTTATCCATCTTTCTTTCATATTGTCCTCCTTTGTGTATTTCGCAATATGTAGAAAATTTGCAAATCCTAAAACCAATGTCAAGCAAAAAAATTAAAATATTTTAAAAAAGTTTTCATAGTATAAAAAAGCCCAGATGTCAAGAACTTTTTTTTTCTGGTTGATTTTGCTCCTCTATAAACGCCAGAGAATAGCCCTAGAAGGCAATAAAATAAAAAAAAGGTCTTATGGTATGCTAGTTTTTATCTGTCCTCGGAAACCTAGTTTAAATATTCCAGAATTTAGAGCTATAAAAAAGACGCTGTTTAAACGCTGTTAAGTTATCCACATTTTGTTAACAATTTGTGGAAAACTATTTAAGGTCGTTTAAACGCTGTTAAGAAAATTTAGACAAAAAAAAAGGGCTATTTCTAGCCCTCTTTTTTTAGTTGGTTTTGTTTTAAAATGTAAAACCAGCAACATCTTCTGGCATTACCCAGCCACAAGCTGTGTAAACAGATTTCATATTCTGAAAATCTTTTACGATGCTCTGGCTGGTGTTTTTGCCTCCACCAATTACATAAGTTTTTGATGGGTCAATTTCTACAAGCTCTGTTGGTGTAGAAATATATGCTTTACCTTTAATCTGTCTTACTCTACAAGTCAAGCCGTAAGTTTCAAACAAGCCGTTTAAACGCTCTCTTGTTGTCGGTGTGTTCCAGCCAGCCAAGGTAAAGTATAGCCCCTTCTGAATTTGGTTGAAATTTGCTATCAAATTGCCGTGCAAATATAGGTACATCTCAACAAATCCGTTAGGGTCTTTTATCTCTTCGCCTTTACCATTTGTGCTAATATATCTGCCTTTAACTTCTGTGTTATTCATTTTCATTGCTTTTCTGTTATAAAAAGCATCTGCTGTTTTTAGTGTTATTTGTCTCATAATTACGCCTCCCTGTTGTTTGCTAATTTGACAAGAGATTTAATAGGTAAATAAACCCTACCGTATGACCTGTCAAATTTATTAATTTTCTTCTCTACGGCTACTTGAATTTCATCCTCGTAAAGAAATATTGTTTGAACATTTTTTCTGTCAAAATCTAGACTAAGATTTAATTCTTCAGTCATAAAATTTAACATCTTTTCTGTATCTGCAATGCTGACTTCTGCCATCTCTATTCCGTGTACCTCCAGAGAAACTTCATCATAGAAAAAATTGATATTTTTATCCTCTAAAAATTCAATGATGTTTTCCATCTGAGTCATATTTGCTAGTCTTACTTCTTCTGAATAGTTCATTATTTCACCTCCTGTCTTCTAGCTTTCGCTCTGTTTAAACGCTGTCTAATCTTCTTAGCGTCTCTGTTTTCTCTGGCTTGTCTGCCTTGCTCTGCTTTAGCCTCTAAGCCCTTGATTTCTCTCAAATTTAAGCCTGTATATTTCATAATATTCTCCTCGTGTTTTGTGTTAATATAAAGCCTAAGACTAGAGACGCCGTTTAAACGACGCCCCCAGTTTCGCCCTTTTGGGCTCATCAGTTAGGCATTACCCCCTTGCTCAATTATCATCATATTTTGCTGATATTTAAAGCGTTCAACAGACATTCTACGACTTCCCTCAGCCTTGCTTAGCTCTACCTCGTACTCGCCCTCACCACAACATAGACAGCTGTTAAGCTCTATGTTCTCAATCTGTTGAGCTGATGCTCTGATAATGTGATTGCAAACAACATCTTCTGTGCCCTCACAGATTAGCTTAAGCATTCTGTTCTTATCTTGTCTTTGAGTTAAAGTAATTGGTTTCTCTGGAAAAGCTCCAATAGATTTAACAACTTTTGCTAAAGTCTTTGTAAGCTCTGGCGTTGCTGTTGTAGACCTCATAGGTCCAGCTAATCCGATAGCCTCAGCCATCTTCTTAAACACTGGTCCGTGTCCATTTTCGCAGTCGTCAATAGCGTGTATAATCTCGTGGCAGAGAATGTCTAAAATTCTCTCGCTTGTCTCCATCGCATCTGGTGACGCAATGTTTAGCGTGATTAAGTTTACGCCGTTATTAACTCTGGCTTTATAACAGACGCCCAGTGTTCTGTTTTTTGCTCCAGCTTTACCTGGCATCATCCCCACGTTTAAACGCAGTCTTTTTGGCATCTCTAATTTGGCTGGTCCAAAGACACTTTTTTGTAGCTCTGGAAGAGCGTCTTGTAGCCATTTGCTTACTTTTACTTCTGTATTTTTCATTTTGTTTTCTCCTTGTTTTGTGTGTAAAACTATGTAATATAATCATTAATTTTGAATCTGTCAAGGGGGTGTTTAAACCCCCTCAACATTTCCTGTTTTAGTCTCTGTATTTCTTGACCTTATATTCTACTACATCCTGACTAAGATGCCAGACGAAATTTTCTTCGCCCC
>TARA_R100001440_G_scaffold32778_1_pt1 | contig 13196 bp, 16 predicted proteins | sample TARA_R100001440 | Tara Oceans TARA_R100001440 (sample SAMEA2622112) | marine metagenome | biome: marine biome (ENVO:00000447); feature: surface water layer (ENVO:00002042); material: "saline water (ENVO:00002010), including plankton (ENVO:xxxxxxxx)" | depth 5 m
ACATGGGAAAGAAATTGGAAAAAAGAACAAGAAAAACTTAAAGAATCTGCAGAGATATTTGCTTTATATAATCGAACTACTAAGTGGGAAGGAAATAAAGAAATTATTGGTAATTTTAATAATAAACAAAAAGTTGCGAATTTTGATCCATCCGTTGTAGCAATGACTTTGACAGACAGCTTAAAACGTGATTCACAGGGTGGATTGGATAGATCTGGACTTTCTTTAAATACAACAAATAGAATGATAGCGATGGTTAATAAACTCTTTAATAAATCTCCGACTGTACTTGATGACATAAAATTTGGGATTATAAATAAACCACTTACGGAATTTACTAACATTTTCGAATCGGGATTGATAGATTCAGGTGCTTATATAAATGGTGAATTAGTTGATTCTGCTATTAACACTAGTAATCTTGATGCCAGCACTTATGATCCTGAGACTGCTCAAGATACAGTAGTAGATGCAGGATTGTATTTAAATACAGATGTTTAATTATGGCAGTACAAATTCAAACAAGAAGATCAAGTACAGTTAATGACCGACCTTTTCCTATCAGATTAGGAGAGGGAGAGTTAGCTCTAAATAATAATAGTGTTAGCCCAGGATTATTTTTTGCTGATAATACAGCTTCTCCAAATACAGGATTAATAAAAGTTGGTCCTGTACATATAGGTAGCACAGCTCCAAATACTTCTGGTGCCGGTTTTACATCTTTAAGTAAAGGTGAAACTTGGTTAGATACAGTAAGCACTCATATATTAAAAATTTTTGATGGAACATCATTTCAAACGGTAAAAGCAGTAGCATCTGTTTCGTCTGGACAACCAGCTAATCCAATTGATGGTCAATTACATTGGGACACATCTGGAGGTGGTAGTGGTGTATTGAAAATATATTTAGCTTCTAGTTCTGCTTGGGTTAATGTTTAATTAGTATGATTTAATAAATGATCTAAAATTCTATCTAATTTAGTATGTACACCTTGCATTTCTCGTAAAAAATCCTCTTTTAAGACGTAATCGTGAATTACACTGTTTTTTAAGTCATCAACTTCTCTTTGTATTCGATCAAATTTTCTATCTATTTTTTTATTAAAATTCCCTAAAGCCCTTGATATACCAGCAAAAGCTCCAATACTTCCTGAAATAATAGCAGCTATAACTTGAGGTTCCATACTTTTATTATAATGGTAGGCACAGTTTAAAATAGATAATTATATATAATTAACATGGCAACAGGATACGAACCAAATATACAAGGAGCTATCTCTGTATTAAGAGATTTGATGGTAGCTAATAGTGTTAATATGACTCGTGAACCATACGATCCTAATTACAGAGGATTAGTGGATGCAGTAATTGATTTGAAAGAAGGATTTACAACATTTGCTCCGGCCAAAGTGACCTTTAATGCTATTGCTTTTGAAGATATAGCGGAAGGTGATGCTTTATATATGAGAACCAGTGATGGTCAAGTAGGAAAAGCTAGTGCTGCAGACGGAAGTGTAGAAAATGCATTTGTAATTGGATTTGCAAATCTTTCTTGTTTAGCAAATGAAAGTGTACAAGTTGTCGTAGCCGGTCTGAAAGAGATTTCAGGTTTAAACGCAGGTGATTTATTCTTTTTATCTCCTACAACAGCTGGGACAATAACTGCAACTCCTCCTTCATCTGCAGGTCAAGCAGTCGTGAGAATAGGTGAAGCTGCAAGTACAACTCTATTGTCTATTCAAATTGAACCACCAGTTAAATTAAGTTAATGTCTTATCAACCTTATCCTCCTAATGCTCAAGGTTTTACTGAAGCATTAATAGATTTAAAAACAAATTACCCAGGACAAATTACTAATAAAGTAAATGGATTTGAAGCGGAGGCTTTTGAAAATTTAGTTCAAGGTGATGCTGTTTTCTCAAGAGCTAGTGACGGAAAATTAGGAAAAGCAATAGCAAATGATACCCAAGATAAAGCAAGAGTAGTTGGTTTTGTGGAAACAACTACGTCTGCAGGTAACTTAGTCCGTTGTATTGTAGAAGGAGTTACTCCAATAGCACCATTAGAAGCTGGGAAAAAATATTTTTTATCAGCTAATTCTGCAGGATCAATAACAAAAAATCCTCCAGTAAACTCAGGACATTATGTTACAAGAGTAGGACAAGCTGCTACTACTGCTTCATTGATAGTAAAGACAGAACCACCTGTTGAATTAAGTTAACAATTTAGTGGGATTAAAATAAATATAAATAAGTTCTTTTGAACAAGAATCTAATCTAGATATAAGATGGCAACTAGAAAATCATTAGTGCTTGTTTCAGGGCTTTTTGAGGAGTTAGATTCATCTTCTGATAAACTAGATTTTGCTGGCAATACAACTGCAGATTTAACTGAGAATACTAATCTTTATTACACTGATACAAGATCAAGAGCTGCTGTTTCTGTGACTGATTCTGGGGGAGATGGTAGTCTTTCATATGACAATTCAACAGGAGTAATTACATATACAGGACCTTCTGCATCTGAAGCCAGAGCACATATAAGTGTAGCATCTGGATCAGGACTTACTTATAATTTTGGTACTGGTGAACTAGGAACAAGTGCAATACCTAATGCTCAATTAGCAAATTCATCTTTAACAGTAGGAAGTACTTCCATTAATTTAGGAGCTACTGCAACAACTATTGCAGGTTTATCTGCTCTTACTTCTACCACTCTGACTGCAACTACTTTAGTTTCTGGAGTAGCAGACGCTGCAAATGCTATTTCTATAGCTGGTGGAAATATAACTTTTGAAGGGTCAAGTGCGGATACTGACGAAATAATATTAACAGCAGCTGATGCATCAGGCGGAGATAAAACCATAACTTTACCTAACACTACTGGTACTGTTGCATTAACTAGCGATATTGTTTATCCAGTAACTTTATCAAACTCTGTTACGCTTACAAATAAAACATTAGCTCTTGGCTCTAACACAATATCTGGCACAACTGCAGAATTTAATACTGCATTAACTGATAATTCGTTTGCTACATTAGCTGGTTCTGAAACTTTAACAAATAAAAGTCTGACTGCCCCAACTTTAACTGGATCTTCTACTTCTGCTGGCAGCATAATTTTCAAGGAAGATACAGATAATGGAACTAATTCAGCCACATTAGTAGGACCGGCCTCCACAGCTGATGTAACAATAACTTTACCGGCAGAAACAGGAACAGTATTGACAACTGCCTCATCAATTGCAAATAATAATCTTGCAAATAGTACTATTACTATTGGAAGTTCTTCTATTGCATTAGGATCAAGTCAAACTACATTTACTGGATTAGCTTCAATAACTTCAACAGCTGTAGTGACAAATGACAGTGGATTTAGAGTTAGAAATAATAGTGATAATACAAAAATAGTTGCACTTGATTGCTCTGGCATTACAGGTAGTACAACAAGGACATTAACAATACCTGATCAGGACGGAACAATTGCTTTAGTCGGAGGAGGATCGACTGAGTTTGCGGATAATGTTTTTAGAGTTACTGACAATAGCGATTCAAGCAAAAAATTAGCTTTTGAATGCTCTGGAATAACAGGAAGTACAACAAGAACCATGACTGTTCCTGACAGTAATGGGACAATAAGCACTGAAAGTTTTGCGACCGCAATAGCAGTGGCGTTAGGATAGTATTATGGCAACTCAAGTTCAATTTAGAAGAGGAACAACAGCTCAGCACAATAATTTTATAGGTGCTGATGGAGAAGTAACTGTAGATACCTCTATAAAAACTGTTATAGTACATGACGCATCAACAACTGGAGGTTTTCCTTTATTAAGACAGGATGCTTCTAATTCTCAATTAGAGAGAGGTTCTACTACTAACTGTGCTTTAAAATTTGCTGGAGATCCTAATACAGGCATAATAAGTCCGGCTAATGATGAAATAGCTTTGGTTACTGGTGGGTCTAGTCGTCTTACAATAGATTCTAATGGAGCTGCGACCTTTACAGGTAATGTCCAGATAAATGGACAATTATCAATTACTGGTGATGTCACCTCTGAAGAAAACTTAGCACTAATTATTGCTTTAGGATAATATGGCAAACACCTTCAAAGTCAATACAAAATCAAGTTGTGTAACTGATGCACATACCAGCACTAATGCAAATGTCGTATCGGCAGGTGCTTCTGCAACATTAGTTCTTTTAAGTATTTTAGTTTCTAATAAAACTGGAGCAAGTGCTGACGTTGATGTTTTTTTAGTTACTAATTCAGGAGATGATGTATTTCTTTTAAAAAATGCACCAGTGCCAGCCGGCTCTTCATTGGAATTAATTAGTGGATCAAAGGTAATTATGGAATCTAGTGATGTATTAAGAGTAAGAACTGATAGTGCTAGTACTCTTGACGTTTCCGTAAGTTATTTAGAACAGACATAAAATGGGATTATCAGTTAATAATGATCTAGTAAATTTATCTGACAATTTTGAAAGTCTTAAATCAAAGGTTGAGGCTATTGAAATTATAGTTTATGGAGAAAAGGTACTAGAATTAGATGATTCTACTTGGGAAAATATTAGAAAAAAAAGAGATTATATTTTAAAATCTACAGACTGGACTGTTACTCCGGGATGTTCTGTTGATCAGGCTCAGTGGTCTGCTTATAGACAAAATTTACGAGATATTCCTCAAACATATACCGTAATTACAGATGTAGTTTGGCCTACTCAGCCATCTACATTAGGACCTAATAGTTAAAAAGTCCCATATTTACTGAGCTTAAAATAATTAAAGAAATTAAGAAGACTTCTAGGTTAATCTGCTATGCCATATATTGGAAATACTATTCGCTCTGCTCAAGATTACAGGTTAATTGATGACATAAGTAGTGGTTTTAATGGGAGTACTACAAGTTTTGCTTTACAAGTTTCAGGTGTTGCTCCTTCTCCTTTTCCAAAATCGCCTCAACAAGTTTTAATATCTGTAAATGGTGTTATTCAAGAACCAGATCCTACTGGGTCTTCAGGATTTAATTTAGTAGGAACGAACATAGTTTTTAGTTCGGCTCCTGCGAATGGTCAAGCATTCTTTGGAATAATATATGCAACTGCTGATTACATAAATGCAGGAGGGTCATTTCCTGCAGGATCAAGTAGTCTTCCCTCTATAACTTTCAGTGCAGATACAGACACAGGATTATATAAAAAAGCATCTGGTACTGTCGGATTAGTTTCAGATGGGACTGAAGTAGGAACTTTTGGTAGTAGTGGTATTACTGCCTCAGCTTTTGTTGGTGATGGGTCAGGACTCACAAACCTTCCTTCAACAGGGGCAGGTTTAATAGGTCCTGGTAATGAGGAGTTGTTTTTAGAAGCAGAAAATCAATTGGATGCAAGTTTTGCAACAACGTCAGGTAAAAATTATTTATCAATAGGACCTTTGACTATTGCTTCTGGTGCCACTCTTACGATTACTTCTAGCTCTGTTATGACTTTTGTCTAAAAATTATTTAATTTTAAAATTATGGCTAATTTAAATGTAGATGAAATTGAGGCAAGTGGTACTAATGAGAATGTAAAAATAAGCACACAAGGAACGAATGGAGCTTTAGAAGTTAAAGGTGCAAGTAATGATGGTACATTACAACTTAATTGCTCGAATAATAGTCATGGAGTAAAATTAAAATCTCCAGCTAATAGTGCAGGACAAAATCATACAATTATTTTGCCTGATAACCAAATTGCAGCAGGTAAATTATTAAAGGTAAAAAGTATAGCTGGTAGTGGTAGTACTGCCGTTGGGCAATTAGAATATGCAGATTTACCTGCTTCTGATGTTAGTAGTTTAAATGCTAGTAATTTTACTAGCGGTACAGTACCAACAGCTAGATATAGTTTAGATGGATCAGTAGGTGCAGGTTATCAATTAATATCAAAACAAACTGTATCAAGTGATGATACGATTCAACAAATAGATTTCACGAGTTTAGCAGATAATGGAATGTATAAGATGATTATTAAAGAGGCCAATACAAATAGCGGTACTAATTATATACACATTCAGTGGTTAGATTCAAGTAATAATGTTCACGATAATATAAGTTATTATAGATGGGATGATAATGATGATAATCTCACTTCAAGTACTGACCAGCAAATACCATTGTATGTAGGTGCTAATTTTTCAAGATTTTATTTTGATATTGAATTTTATACAGCTACACGACATACCGTTAATCACACAAGCTCTGGTTCTAATACTTTTAATAAAACTTTTATGTTAATACAAGGTCATGGAAGAGGTAATGATGATAATAAATGCGAAGTTTATGCAGGATTTAATAATGCTACTGATACAGATAGAATACATGGGGTTAGAATAACTGTTTCTCAAAATGGATATCTTCAATCTGGTACACAAATTTTACTTTACAAATATAATGAGTCTTAAAAAACACATTAGAGATACTCTTATATATGAATAAGATTGAAAGGATGTTTACCTAGTAAAATAAAAAAATATCATCAGTATGTAGATGTCAAAAATAAAAGTTGATGAAATAATTAGTACTGACACAAACGTTAAACTTAGTCCTAAAGGAACAGGGCTCATAAAAGTAAAAGGCGTAGGTGGAGCAGATGGTACATTACAACTTAATTCTTCTAATAATACTAATTCAGTAAAAATAAAATCCCCTGCTCATAGTTCTGGTCAAAGTTATACTATGATTTTGCCTGATAATAATATTGAGGCAGATAAATTTTTAAAAGTTAAAAGTATTACAGGTAGCGGAGCAACCGCCACAGGACAATTAGAGTATGCGTCAATGGCATCAGCTGATCTATCTAATTTAAATGCTGATAATTTAACGTCAGGAACAGTGCCCTCTGCTAGATTTCCTAGCACAGGTTTTGCAAGCAAAGGTGCTGCTTTTCAATTAGTGCAGAAACAAGCTGTTGGTTCTACAGATGTCGCAAGTATTACTTTTTCTAATATAGAAAACGATACGATGTATAAAATGATTGGAAAACATTTAGTAATAAGAGGAGAAAATATTTACAGCAATGAAGTTAATATGAGGATGGCGTGGTTAGATTCTAATGGTGCTAAACAAGGATATATACATTATGAAAGATGGTATTATCAGAATTCCAGTAGCCATGATCATGGCGAAAGTTATGGTGGAAATAACGAAGACATAAATTTACGATATAGTGCAACCAGCACTATGACTAATTCATTTGTTGCAGATATTTATAATTACCCTGGAAATATGTGGATGACACTTAGAGGGTTTGATCCAAATTACGGCAGTGGTTCAGGTGCTGTTAATGCAAATAAATATGAAGTATATGCCACATTTACTGATCAATATGTTGCTGATGCAATAAATTGGAGAGCACATGGAATAGAAATTAATTGTACTCCTTTTTCTAACCGAGGATTTACCTCTGGGACGGAAATTCTACTTTATAAATATGTTGAAATTTAAGTAGCGTAACATAAATATGTTTTAGAATAAAATAATAATTTATTTATTGTATGTCAAAAATAGAGATAAATGAAATACAATCTTTAACAAACGATGGAGATTTAACAATAACACCTAATGGAACAGGTGTTCTTGAGGTAGCAGGTGATGATATTGATGGAACGCTTCAACTAAATGATTTAACACAATCCAATAATATAAAAATAAAGGCACCTCCTAATAGTGCAGGGCAATCTTACACAATGATTTTGCCTTCTAATAATATAGCAGCAGATAAATTTCTTAAGGTAAACAGCATAACTGGTAGTGGAGCTACAGCAGTAGGGCAATTAGGATTTGAGAGTGTAACAGCAGCTGATCCATCTAATTTAAATGCTGATAATTTATCATCGGGAAACTTACCAACTGCTAGGTTTCCATCTTCTTTTGCAGCCACAGATGCAGGTTTACAATTTGTATCAAAACAAGAAGTTGGATCTACTAATGTAGCTACAATAACTTTTACAGGTTTTGATGAGGGGATGTATTTATTAATTGGTAAAAATATTAAATACAGTGCGAATGAAGATCTTTTAGTACTTAGACCAAAAGATAGTAGTGGGAATAATTATAGTAGTGGGGATCTTACTTATGAGAGTTGGGATGGAAGTGGTGATAATGCACACAGTGGTGGAAATGCTAGTAAATATGTTGTAAGAACTGGTGCTGGAAATCACAACAAATTGGGTTTTATTGCTGAAATTTCTAATTTAGCAAGTTATGGTAGTATTCTAGTAAGGGGGATGGCTCCTATGAAAATTGATAACAAAATGGAAATGTATGGATCTTTTAAAACTGCAAATAAAAGAATATATTCTTTAGAATTAGCATCAACTAATACTACTTCTTATCTCTTTACACAGTACACACAATTCCTACTTTATAAATACGGAGAAAGCTAATGTACAAAATGGTAGATGGGGTCACCATCAAAATGACAGATGAAGAAATTGCAAAATTAAATGCAAGTCAACCAACAGATGAAGAAATTCTTGCTGAAAAATGGAGATACGTTAGAAGAGAAAGAAATTCATTATTAGCAGCATCCGATTGGAGAGCTAGTACCGATGTTACGTTATCAGATGATTGGAGAACATATCGGCAAGCTCTTAGAGATGTCCCTACACAGTCAGATCCAGACAATATTACTTGGCCTACCAAGCCTAGTTGAGATAAAATTAGCCATTTTAAACTAGATATTACAAGCAATTTAGTTTTAAATTATGTCAAGAGTAAAAGTAGAACATATACGCCATACTTCTAGTAATAATGATTCAGTTACACTTGCATCAGATTCTAGTGTGAGTCTTAAACATAGTGGATCAGCAAAATTATCTACTACCGCTTCAGGGGTGAGCATTACTGGAGTTGATCTTTCTAATTTATTGAGAGAAGGAGTGAACATAACTGCTGGTAAGTTAAGTGATAACACAAACATTGATTTAGAAGATGGAATGGTACATCTTTTTACGACACAAGAAACAACCACATCTACACCTAATATTAGATTTAACAGCTCTACAAGTCTTAATAATAGTATGAACACTGGAGAGGCTATATCAGTAACTATTATCACAACTGCTGCTGCTGCTGGTTATTCTGCACAATTGACTATTGATGGTTCTGCGGTTACAGAAAATTGGGTAGGAGGATCTGCTCCGTCAGCTGGTGGCTCAAGTAATGTTGATATTTATTCTTATACAATTATTAAAACAGCATCAGCTACATTTACTGTTATTGGAAACCTAAGTAAAACATCTTAATGAAGCAAGATTATTGGACATATAACATTCCTTTGTCAATGGCAGGTTTAGGTGGTGGTGCCACCTCACTTTCTGTTGCAGGGGGTGGTAGTGGGTTAATACCTTCATTAACAGCAGCAGAACATTATTATGATGAGGGAGATGACGCAACATCAACTCCACCAGCTATAATAGGGCATGATATCACACAAAATGTAAGTACTTTTGCCAATGCAAATCAAACATGGAGTGATATACCTGTAGTTACTACATCGGGTAAAAGATTATTTGTTATTGTTATGGCTTTGAGGGAGCCTGGTAGTGATAATGATGCTTCTCATTGGGCAGAAAAATTTAATTCCTCAGATTTAAATTTTGAATTGGAATTAAAATATAACAGCACAACCACAGCACTTACTTATAGAAATGTATATGCAGCTAGTAAATACAATAGTAATAGTATATGGACAGCAATAGCTGACGGAGCTACATCATCAACAGATGATTACAGCCTACGTATACACGTAATTGATGAAGCACCTACTGGTAATTTTGCCTTTTCAGGTATTGTTATAGATAATGTTAACAATATTGAATATTTTAATACTGAAGGTCTTGCTTTCTCAGAAACAAGTGGACAAACCGTTACTTCAGCGTTAAACCTTGCACCAAACAATTCAACATCTGCCACAAAGGTATTGAGAATTGCTGCTGGTAATGGTTCTAATATTGCTTCTGATGTTCTTGACTACAACAAAGGGGGTTCAGAACCTGCGTACACTAAAATAGGAGAAGGTGATAATGGGTCAGATGAAAGACATTATCATGCTTACCACTTTGGAAATCATGGAACACAAGTTAATATGACAGGCACTTTTGGTGATAGTTCTACAGGAGCTAATAATGGTATGTCTGGACTAGGAGCTATTATTGGATTATCTTAATTAGAATAGAAGTTTTTACATAAAATTAGACATTTTAAACTAGATATTACAAGCAATTTAATTTTAAATTATGTCAGCAATTAGAGTAGAAAATATACGGCATAGACAAAGTTCAGATGATTCAATAAGCATTGCGTCTGATTCTACTGTCACCCTAAAATACTCAAACGCAACAAAATTAGCAACTTCAGGTACTGGCGTAACCGTTACAGGAACGTGTGCTGCTACTGCTTTTAGTGGTGATGGATCTGCATTAACTGGACTTTCTTCTGGTTTAAGTTCTGATTCACAGTTTAATACTGTTGGTGGTACAAATGCTGGGGATAGTTTTTCTGGCACTGATGCAACTGATAATACTTTAATTGGATATAACGCTGGTACTGCCTTAACTACTGGCGATGGTTCAGTTTTAATTGGTAGTAAAGCTGGTGAGTCAACTACTACTTCAACTGGTCTTACTGCTATAGGTTTTGAAGCTGGCAAAGCTAATGTTGATGGCGGTAGAAATACATTTATTGGTTACAAAGCTGGTACAGCAGCTACATCTCAATTTAATACTTGCGTAGGTCATCAGGCTGGTTTAGTTGTAACCACTGGTTCAGAAAACACATTGGTTGGTTATGAAGCTGGAAAGTCTATTACAACTGGAGAAGGAAATATATGTGTTGGTAATGCAGGCAATGGCATTACTACTGCAAGGCGATCTACTTGTGTAGGTCAATATGCTGGTAATGGTATAACAACTGGTGATAATAATACTGCCATTGGGTATCAATCTAATGCTAGTAGTACAGGAACTAATAACACTTCTGTAGGGTATCTTTCTGGATTTTCTTTAAGCTCAGGACAAAATAATTTATTTCTAGGGTATTTCGCTGGTTCTTCTAATAGCCCGTCAGGAGCAGTATCAACAGGCTCAAATAATATATGTCTTGGCGATAACAACATAACTAACTTATATTGTGCAGATACTTCAATATCTTCTTCAGATCAAAGAGATAAGACGGATATTACTAGCTTCAACCTTGGGCTTGCATGGGTAGAGGCACTACGTCCTGTTACTTATAGATGGGATAGACGTACTTGGTACGGTACAGATGAACAACCCTACGGAACTCCAGATGGTTCTAAGAAAAGAACACAATTACATGTTGGATTTTTAGCTCAAGAAGCATTAGAAGTGGAAAAAACAAACGGTTATGGTACATCTAATGACGACTCTATTACAGTTCATTTGAATGAAGATGAAATGTCTTATGGAATGAAATATGAAAGGTTAGTACCTATTTTGGTAAATGCTATAAAAGAGTTATCAGCTAGAGTAAAAACCCTTGAAGGAGGGTAATAGCAATATTATTTGGAAAAATTAGCCATTTTAAACTAGATATAAAGTAATAGAAAATTTAGATGGCATACATAGGATCAGAACCTAATTTCCTAAATCAAAATAGGGAACTTGATGATATAAGCAGTAGTTTTAACGGAAGTACTACGACTTTTAACTTACAAGTCTCTGGTCAGAGTATAAATCCAGAAAGTGTCAATAATACTTTAGTTTCTGTTGGTGGTGTATTACAAAATCCTGGAACGGACTATACGATTAATGCAGCCACTATAGTTTTTACCACAGCTCCAGCTAGTGGGTTAGATTTTTGGGGGTTGGTATTAGGTGAATTAGTAAATACAGGAGTCGTATCTGACGGAACAGTGACAACAGCAAAAATTGCTGGACAGGCTGTGACTGCTGCGAAATTAGCAAACACCTCAGTTTCTGCTGGTAGTTATACAAATGCAAGTATTACAGTAGATGCACAGGGTAGACTAACAGCAGCCTCTTCTGGCTCTGCAGGAGGAATCACTATTCAAGAAGAGGGTAGTGCATTATCCACAGCTGCAACTACTTTAAATTTTGTTGGTAGTAGTGTAACTGCATCTGGCACTGGTGCTACAAAAACAATTACTGTTGCTGCAGGAGGAATTACTGTACAGGAAGAAGGAAGTTCTTTATCCACAGCTGCGACCACTTTAAACTTTGTTGGTTCTTCTGTGACCGCATCTGGTACTGGTACTACAAAAACCATCACAATCTCAGGTGGTGGTGGTGGTGGTTTAAGTTCAGACTCTGATGGAAATACTGTTGGTGGTACAAATGCTGGTGCAGATCTGAATGGCGGTACTAATAATACACTTTTAGGAAAAGATGCTGGACCTGATATAACCTCTGGTGCAGATAATGTCTGTATCGGTGGTTTCGCTGGATATAAGATGACAACTAATACAAAAAGTATATGTATTGGTAGTATGGCTGGATATAACTTAGTAGATAGAACAAATGTTATCGCAATCGGACATTCGGCTCTTCTAAACAGTAATGGTTTTACAAATATAGCTATTGGTAACTATGCCATGAATTATGCTACCTCAGCTTATGAAAATGTTTCCATAGGAAGAGGCTCAATGAACTATATCACTACTGGTCAACTAAATGTAGCTTTAGGTGAGTATGCAATGTATGGAAATAGCACATCATCACCTATAACTGGTAATGAAAATGTTGGTATTGGACCATCTTCTCTTCCTTCGGTTACATCAGGTTCTAATAATATCTGTCTTGGTAAAAACTCAGGTACTGGAGCTAGTCCATCAGGATCAATTACTTCTGGTTCAAATAATATTTGTCTTGGTAATAACAGCATAAGTAATTTATATTGTGCAGATACATCAATATCTTCGTCTGATTCAAGAGATAAAACAGATGTCACAAGTTTCACTATTGGATTAAACTGGATCGAAGCACTAAGACCAGTAACATACAGATGGGATAGAAGAACTTGGTATGGAACAGATGAAGAGCCTTACGGAACACCTGATGGATCAAAGAAAAGACAAAGACTACACCTTGGATTCTTAGCACAGGAAGCACTTGCAGTAGAACAAGCTAATGGGTATGGAAACAGTAATGATGATTCCTTAATCCTTAACCTT
>TARA_R100001440_G_scaffold26956_1_pt1 | contig 13185 bp, 7 predicted proteins | sample TARA_R100001440 | Tara Oceans TARA_R100001440 (sample SAMEA2622112) | marine metagenome | biome: marine biome (ENVO:00000447); feature: surface water layer (ENVO:00002042); material: "saline water (ENVO:00002010), including plankton (ENVO:xxxxxxxx)" | depth 5 m
TAACATTTTTATTATATTATATTATGGCAAAAAAACAAAAAGCAGAGATGGCTGCTAAAGAACCTGTTACGGTTGTTCCATCAAAAAAAGTGGTTAAACCACAAATACAAGATAAATTATATGAACTAACCATACACGAAACACCTATTGTTTATATTATAAAAAGCAGAGGTATATTATGGTTTGACAAAGAAAAAGGTTATGAAAGAGAAATAAAATACTGTGAAAATCAAAAAACAGTATTTGCAGATGAAATGAAAGGACCACAAAGAATGAGCCACATATCTTTTAGAGATGGCAAACTTTATGTTCCAAAAGAAAAACAAATCTTACAAAAATTTCTTTCAATGCACCCTGACAACGGCAAAAAATTTGCAGAACATAATCCTGTTCAAATTGCTCAAGATGACTTACAGGTACTTGAATTAGAAATTAGCGCATTAAACTTAGCGCAAACAATTGATGTTGATCACGCAGAAGCAATATTGAGGTCAGAATTAGGCAATGAAGTATCTAAAATGACTTCTAAGGAGCTTAAAAGAGATTTATTATTATTTGCTAGGAATAACCCTGTGTTGTTCTTAGAATTAGCAAATGACGAAAATATTAATATTAGAAACATAGGTATAAAAGCTGTAGAAAATAATATTATTAATCTTTCAAATGATCAAAGAACATTTACGTGGGCATCAACAGGAAGAAAACTTATAACAGTTCCATTCGATGAAAATCCATATTCAGCATTAGCTGCATGGTTTAAAACTGACGAAGGAATTGAAGTTTATCAAACAGTTGAAAAAAGAGTTAAATAGTTAATTATAGTGGTTGAGCCGCTATATGCGGCTTAATCATTATATAAATAAAAATTATGGCAATTAATGTAAATACAGTATATCAAACGGTATTATCAATATTAAATAAAGAATCAAGAGGTTTTTTAACACCAGATGAATTTAAAAGAATAGGTGCTCAAGTACAACTTGATATACTAGACAGAAATTTTCATGATTACAATCGTGCCGTTATAAAGCAAAATGCTGGAAGATTTGTAGAAGGATATGGTAATATACCTGAAAAAATTGAAGAAAAAATAGATCCTTTTTTCAAACAAGCGGATATCACATTAACAAATGGAATTGGCACTTTGCCTACCGATTTGTATAAAACAATAAATATTAGTGTAACTAATAAAACTATTCAATTAGAAAAGGTTAATAAAAAAAATTTATCATACTTATTATCTTCACCTTTAACAAAACCAACAACATCTCACCCTGTATATTATCAGAGAGCTACAGATATTATTGTTGAACCAGCATTATCAGATAATAGTTGGACACTAGGTAATTTACTTATTGAATATACAAAAATACCTAATGATCCAGTTTGGAATAGCTCAGCCGACTCAAATGGCGCATTAACTTATAATAGCTCAGGTTCAACTGATTTTACACTTCATGAATCAGATAGAGTTGAATTAATAATAGGTATATTAAAATATGCTGGATTAGTTATATCTGATCCTACAGTTGTTCAAGCGGCTAGCGGAGAGGAATCAAAAACAATACAATTACAAAATTCATAATAAATGGGACTAATAAACGTAACGCAACAGGCTTATTATAGCCAATCACAAAGTTTTACCGGTAACGGAAGCGCTACAGCTTTTACGTTAACAACAGCTTTTTTCCCAACTTTACCGTCTGCAAAAAATAAAATACAAATATTCGTAGATGGTAAAGAAATAAATACAGCTAATTATAATTATTCTTCGCCAACAGTAACATTTACAGGTAATTCATTAAATACAGATGTATTAGAATCTAGTGGGGCTCCAAAAACAGGATTAATAATTGAAGTAAAAGAATTTGCTAAAGCAGAAAAATTTGGAAGCTATAGATATATATCTTTAAACGATTTAATAAATAATTATATTATTGCATACGTTGGAGATGGAAAACTTATAAATAATGCTAAAAGAACTGATGTGTTATTTCATGCTAAAAGAGGTATACAAGAATTTAGCTATGATATATCAAGAGTTGAAAAAATACAAGAAATACAGCTAGGCCTTAATCTTTCAATGCCTATGCCTCAAGACTATATTCATTATGTTAGAATGTCTTATGTAGATGATGCAGGTATTGAAAATATTATTTATCCGGCTAGATATACATCAAATCCATCTGAATCTATATTACAAGATGATGATTACAAATATTTATTTGATTCGGACGGAACATTATTAACAGGTACTCCTGTTACTAACACTAAATTTAAAGATTTTGATATTAGCAAGCTAACAGGAAATGATATTGGAGGAAATACTGGTTATGATCATGATGATAGTTTAGATAGAATACACGTTTTTGGTGGTCGCTATGGATTAGACCCTGAAAGTTCTCAAAATAATGGTGTGTTTATAATTGATGAATTAAATGGCAAAATTAGTTTTTCAAGTGATTTAGCAAATAAAATAATTACTTTAAAATATATATCAGACGGCTTAGGTACAGATGACGAAATGCAAGTACATAAATTTGCAGAAGATGCAATGTATAAATATATTAACTATGCTATTGCGAGCACTAAAGCTAATTATCCAGAATTTATTATAAATAGGTTTAGAAAAGAAAGAAGAGCAGCAATGCGAAACGCTAAATTAAGATTATCAAGTTTAAAACTAGGTGAACTTACTCAAGTTATGAGAGGTAAATCAAAACGTATAAAATAATACTACATGCCAGAAATTAAGAACAACTTTCTTCAGGGTAAAATGAATAAAGACCTTGATGATAGATTAATACCTATTGGTCAATATAGAGATGCTCAAAATATAACAATTTCTAAGTCTGAAAATTCAGATGTAGGTACTGTGCAAAACGTTAAAGGTAATGCTATATTATATGGCACTAGTTTAGGGTTAGATGCTACCTACAAAACTATAGGTGTTTTTGCAGATTCTTTTACTGGTGATATATTTTGGTTTGTAACAGACTTTGAAGCAACAAATATTAATAATAATTCTTCAGCTGTAACTTACGCAGGATCAAATAAAAATTGTCGTATATATTATGCAAACGCAGATTCTCAAGCACAGCCTAAATTGCTTATAGATAGTTATAGATTAAATTTTAATAAAAATTATAAAATACTTCACATTAATAAGCTTGACGATTTATTATTTTGGACAGATAATTATAATCAACCTAGAAGGATTAATTGGCGAATAGCTCTAGCCGATGCCACTAACAATCTTAGTAATAATCCTGCTTCTTCCGATCAAAAAAAATATTACATTAACGATAGATATTTAGAAGATAAAATTAGTGTAGCTCAGTATGCCCCGTATGCTGCGCCTATAGTTTCATTAGCATATGACGCATCTATAAAAAGTAAGCACATAGAAGAAGAATTTATAAAATTTGGTTATAGATTTAAATATGATAATAATGAATATTCATTAATGTCGCCGTTTACCCAGCATTGCTTTCATCCAGGCAAAGCAAGTCAAACATTTAATGACGGCACTTATGCAAGTGGTATGGCTGGTATATTAACAGAGGATGATAAAAAAAATGCTGTAAAATCCACAGTTGTTGATAGCATGGTAAATAAAGCTAATAAAGTTACTTTATTAATTACATTACCGTTTGATGAAAATATATCAAATCATAAAAGCGCTAAAGTAAATAATGGTTCTGGCTTAAGCGGCTCTACAAACCACGTTATAGACACTGTTGCTGGATCTGGAACTATTGCTGCTAACAATATAGTAATGACTTCTAATAATGAAGTATATGTTGTTACTGGTAGCATTACTTCAACTGATTTTGATACAACAACCGCTATAAGCCCTACAATAGCCGATAATACAGATTTGTATTTTTTTAATGTGGGTGTAGAAAGCCCTTATAGTTGGGAAAATAAATTAAAAATAAAAGAAATTGAAATATTATATTCTGAATCAGATAGCGCAGCAATAAAAGTAATAGATAGAATAAAAGTTACTGATTCTATAAACATAAAACCAGTTATTGAAGTTATTAGTAGTGAATCTGCTAAATTAAGATATGTATACGAATATGTTTATAAATCCACAAAACCTACAAAAACTTTACCTGAAGCTGATTTAATAAGAGTTAATGATGTAATACCTATTAAAGCTAATACACAAGAAATATCTGGTAATAGAGTAATATACGGTAATTATTTACAAAATAGAGAAATAGACACTATAAATGCTTCAAAATTTACAGTAACAAGTGGTGATCAAGGGGTACAAAATAAAGAATATTTATTGTCTTCCGTAAAGTCGAATAGAACATATCAACTTGGTATTGTATTATCAGATAGGTACGGTAGACAATCTCCAGTAATTATACCAGAAGAATCAACAACATTTGTTGAGCCACAAGCGGCTTCTACTGTAGTTACAAATGGCTCTAATTCTTGGAATCATAGTTGTTTAAGAGCTACGTTTAATGAAACTATTGGAAATGATAGATATGATACAGACACAAATCCATTAGGATGGTATTCTTATAGATTTGTTGTTAAACAAACAGAACAAGAATATTATAATGTTTATACACCTCAGTTATTACAAGCGGGCACACCTACAAATCCAAATGATGAAAGATCTTTTATATATCTACATGGGGACAATATAAATAAAGTGCCTAGAGACGTAACAGATTTAAATATTGAAACCGGTACACAAGGTTCTCAAGTTAGATTATTGCCAAAAGTTACAGATAATAATATAGCTTTAACAGGTAATAATAGATTTACTGGATTAGCACAATTAGATGGAACAGATTTTATAGAAGTTACATCTATAGGAACAGCAAGAGAACAAAGCTTAACAGATGATTTAGACAGTGGCAATGCTAATGATGTATTAACAGAAGTTTATAATTCTGAAAAAAACCCCTTAATGGGTGAATTGCCTGACGGCTACGGGTTAGATTTTGCAGGGTGGAAAGGAACATCAAATAAATTTAGTTTTTTTGTTTTTGAAACTTATCCTTTTGTTTCTGTGTTAGATATATATTATGAAACATCGTCTTGTGGATTATTAGAAGATTTAAATAGTAAAATTATAGCAAGCGCAGGCGCTGCCCCAACTGATATTTCAATTACTAGTACAACATTTACTGAAGCAAATAATTCTGGAACTACAGTAGGGGTTCTATCAGCTAAGAAATCTGATGGCACTAATGTATCTCCAGGGGCTACTTTTGTAATAAATAGTATAACTGACGGGTTGGGCGCTAGTCATTCTGGTGCTTTTGCAATAAGTACTTCTAATTTAAATACTAATACTACGTTTGAATTTAAAAATACTGCAGCTGATAACTACACTATTAATATAACAGCAACTAGAACTGGAACAACAGAAACGCATACAAAAGATATAACAGTATCTGTACAAAATGTAAATCCAACTATAAATGTTGGTTCATCACCAAGAAGCATTGCGGCTGTACAAGCAAATCAAGCAACTAGTATAACAATAGCAGGAACTAATGGTAGTGTTAAAACAGGTGCAAATACTAATAATCTAACATTTAGTATAGTGTCGCAAAGTAATAGCGGCAGATATACTATAAATAGCACAACAGGCGTAATAAGTGCAGGTGTTACATTATCTAACGGGATGTCTGATACATTAGTATTAAAAACAACAGATGTTGCAAACGCAGTAAGTCCTAATACAAATTTAACTATAAACGTAACAGGCTCTCCTTTTACTCAATTTTATAGAGCTTCAAATGGATTTAGCACAGCTTCAACAGCAGTGGACGAGCCTACTGGAATACAAGTTTGGCATAATGGCACAGGTGATTTGCCAGACATAAATGACGTTGTATATTCTAATGCTCAAGGAAGTGCTACATTTAATAGCGCTGGATTATTTTATTCAATGTGTGGCCCAAGTTTTTGTCCAGCCCAAACAGCTGTTTTTGTATTTAAAACAAATTCTAGCGGTGTAGTTACTCATAAAAGTATAGGTTAAAAATAAACTAAAAAATGTAATAATTTATAATATGGCATATGTAGTTGACATACAATTTTTTAATACATTTATTCTTAGAAGTGCTTCTAAAAATACAGTTCATATAGAGGAATCAAGAATAAAAGGCGGATTTAATGAGCCGTTTGCAGCGCTAGGACCTAAAGCGTATGCTACAAATGAAAACTACCAAGAAAACAGAAGAGAAAATGCTTTAATATATTCTGGTATATATAATTCAAGAACAGATATAAATCAAACAAATGTATTTAGTGGAGCTGAAAAAATAACAAGATCTATTGATCCAGCAAATGGCAGCATACAAAAATTGCATGCAGAAGATACGAATTTAAATATATTACAGGAAAATAAAGTTAGCTACGCTCTTATAGATAAAGATGCAATTTTTACTGCAGAAGGCGGGCAACTTACAGCATCAGGAGCGCAAGTTATAGGCCAAATAGTACCGTATTTAGGAAAATATGGAATAAGTAAAAATCCTGAAAGCTTTGCGGTTAAAGGAAATAGAAAATATTTTTCAGATAAAAGCAGAGGCGCTATATTAAGATTATCAAGAGATGGTATTACAGAAATATCCCAAGCGGGCATGAAGGATTATTTTAAAGATACTTTAAAAAAATCTACCTCTGTTGTTGGCATGTATGATGATCATAATGATGAATATGTAGTTTCTTTACAAGGCCCTGAAATTGGATTATTATCTAATGGAGGTTATGATGGATATCAAACATTAAGTTTTGATGAAAGAGTGAAAGGTTGGACAAGCTTTTATAAATTTAAACCTGATTTTGGATTTACAGTAAATAAAAACTTTATTACTATAAATAGTGGTGACTTATGGAAACATAATCAAGATTATAGTATAACAACACCTAAAAATACTTTTTATAATGAGTTTGCAGAAAGTTTTATTACTTTTGTTGCTAATACTCAACCCTCTGTAGAAAAAACTTTTCATACCATAAATTACGAAGGTGACTCTGGCTGGGAGATGGAATCTTCTGTTACGGACTTAGGCATGTCAGCAAAAGCTGTATTGCCTAGCTCAACAACAGTAGCGTCAGGGGTTATACCTGTTAGTTTTGTTAAAAAAGAAAATAAATATTATTCACATTTAAGAAATAATACAGGCACTACAGCTTCTAATCAAATTATAGGTGTTGAAACATCGGGTATAAAAGGATTTTTTACAACGGTAAAAATGCAACATAACTCATCTTCAGAAGATAAAGAATTATTTTCTGTATCACACAATGTAGCGGGTAAATTAAAAGTGCCTAAAACAACCACAAAAAAATAATTTAATGGAATTTAATATACGCAGACTTAAGAAGTCAGATTATACAACAATAAGTAAATGGTGGAAAGCTTGGAAATGGCCAGTTCTACCTAAAACTTTTTTACCTGATACAGGTTTTATAGTTGAAAAAAACAATATAGGTATAGTTTCTGGTTATGTTTATATGACCAATTCTAAAGCCGCTTTACTTGAATGGATAGTATCTAATCCAGAATATAGAGAAAGTGACAGAAAAGACGCCATAACGCTGTTAATTCAAGCCGTAGAGCGCGTTTTAAAGGATCAAGGCATAAAACACATATTTACTATAGGCAGACACAAAAATTTAATAAATAAACACAAAGAATTAGGTTGGGATGTTGATGAAAATCCTTCCTACGAAATAGTAAAAAATTTATAATAATGGGAATATTTAGTGCAATAAATGCGGGTAAAGCAAGAAAAGCTCAGGCAAAAGCGCAAAAAAAAATGGATGCTCAAATAGCAAATAGGCAAGATATTATAAATCCTTATGAAAATGTAACGGATTTAAGCAATATGATTAGTAATCCTTTTGCTAATTTGCAAGTTGCTACCAAAGCTGCTGAAATAAAAATTGAAGAAGCTGATATATCTTTAGCAAATACATTAGATACATTAAGAGCAACAGGCGCTGGAGCAAGTGGAGCAACCGCTTTAGCTCAAGCTGCACTAAGAGGTAAGCAAGGAGTAGCAGCCACAATAGAGCAGCAAGAAGTAAGAAATGCGGAATTAAGAGCGCAAGGAGAACAAGTTGCGCAGCAACAAAGAATAGCCCAAGCTGAAAGAATGCAAGATGCAGATGTTTTAGGTAAAACATTTATGTTTCAAGCGCAAGAACAAAGAGATGTTGCAGATATTTCAAGAAGTGCAGCAATGGTACAACAATACGGACAACAAAGAGCTGACATGCTAGGGGCAATGGGAGCTAATTATGCATCAGCTTTAGGTTCAGCTGCTCAGTTTTTTACCTCGTGATAAAGATAATAAAAAAAATACAATAAATTATGGCATTACCAAGAGTAACACCCGGTACTTATAACTACGGAGCATATTCAAACCCAACGCCAATTAAATATAAAGGTGGATTAGGAGAGGGTTTAGCAGCAATGGCTATAGCAGGAGCTCAAGTTGTAAAAGCTAAAAAAGAACAGGAAAAAGCAGATCAAGAAAAGCTTGAAAAAAATCAATATGCTTCTTTTCAAAATCAAACTGAATATAAAAATCTTTTATTATCCAATATGCCAAATGCTACGGCTGGTAATATTGAAAAAATAACTTTATTAGCAGATGAATTTGGAAAAAATGAATTTGATTATTTACAAGGAAATAAAACATTTGATGAATATAAGATAGATCAAAATAAATATCAAACAATATTAAATAAGTTTAAAAATTTTAAAAATTATGTTTTAGATAAAGCAGAAGGTGCTGAGGTTGATTTTAATTTAATAAGACAAACTAAAGGTGATATTGAAAAATGGGGTAGAGACAAAGCTTTTAGTTATGGTGCTCAGGGATTTGAACTTATATTAGACGACGGTGGTGATGTAGGTTTTAAATATTCTACCATTGATTGGGATAAAGTTACTAATGAAAATGGTGAAATTGATTTTGAAAAACTATATAATCCAAATGGTAGTGTAAATGCAAGTTTAATGAAAACCGTTAGCACTAGTATAGACGATTTATTTTCTGAAAAAAACGCTTTTGCTCCAAACTTAAAATATACATATGCTCAAGATGCTCAGTTTTTTAATGATAGTATACAAAAATTAACACCAGAGGCAGCAAGATATGCTAAAGGAAATGATAATGGGTTTGCTGTATTTCAGGGTAATGATAAAGAAAAATTTAAAAATGAAATCGTATTACCTGCAATTACTGATGAAGCAGTAAAACTTAGAGGTGTGCAAATATATGAAGATATACTGAGATTACAAGACCCGGATACATATAAAGAAAACTTTTTTGACATGGAAAATCCAACTCATGTTACTGCTGTTAGAAATGCACTAGCTGATCAAGTCTTAATAAACATGCCTCAATCTTTTGGTAGAATTCCTAAAGATACAACTAAAACTTCTGCGTTTGCAGAACAAACAGCAGCAAGAGAAAGAAGACTTAATGCTGCAAGAAATACTATGGAAAATATTGAAATAGCTACCACTAAAACAGGTAAGTCTGACCCTATGCAAAAAGAAGAAACTACTGCTAATTTTTCTAGACCTATTGATAATATTTTAAGTGATTTTAATAATACAATATTAAATAGAGGTTATAAAATTATTCCTGGTGATGGCACAGGTGGAACTGAAAAAGGTGAATATTATGTAGAAAGAATGGAAGGTGTTACCGCTACAGGTATGAAACTAGGAAAAGATTTAATACCTATAACATCTATTATTGAAGATTTACAAAAAACTAATAATTCACAAAAATTAGTTGATAGACTAATGTCATTAGTTTACGAAGAAGACCCTTATTCTAAATTTGAAATTTAAATAATATGGAAATTTATACAGTAAATGGTAAGAATTATGAATTACCACCAGAAGAAATAGAAGGCTTTTTAAGCCTGTATCCCGACGCAGTAAAAGTTACTGATCCGGGAAAGCTTTTTCCCACAGCACCGGGTGCGGTTGTGGAGAACAATATAGCACCCGATATGGATTACAACTTGGATCCTGGTTCTTCGGAATCATCAAAAAGTAAAAAAGGGTTTGGATTACCGCCAATGGGTATGGGCATGATTTTACCTAATATGGAAAGATTACAAAATACAGCACTTATTGCAACTGCAGTAAAAGCTAAGTTAGATGCGGGGCAAGATGTTGATCCTTTAGCTGTTGTTAAAGGATTATTTGGAGGATTAAAACCTGGTGGTGCTGGATTTGCAGATACTAGTATTAAATTAATTTTTGACGATTTAGTAAAAGATAATGAACAAGCAGCAGTAACCGCTTTTATGTCCGGTGAAAACTCTGGTGAAAAATCTAAACGAGCCGCGGCATTAATAGCCGCAAAAGATAAATTTTTAGAAGAAGGATATGGGCAGTTTTTAAAATTATTACTACCTGGCCCTCTTCAAGCTACATCAATAAGCCGAAAAAGAATAGATGAACTTAGGGCACCATTTAAAAAAATTATTGAAAAAGAAAGAGCTAAATATGATAATACTATAACAGAAGAAATTTTAAAAGGTGCTGATGCTGATTTTGAAGTAGTTGCTAGAAGAATTATGAGTGATGGATTAACTAGCTTGCCTTATACTATAGCGTCATTAAATCCATATTCAGCAACCGCATTAGGTCTAGCAATTTCTGGAGATAAATTTGTAGAAGAATCGCAAAAAAATCCTGATAAAGCTTTATTTCAATTATATGGTAATGCTATAACTACAGGTGGTATAGAAATGGCTGATGCACTATTAACTAGAAGATTTCTTAAATCAGCAGGTTTAATGAGCGGTGGGAAAGATAAAGTAGCAGAAAAAGCGATAGAGCAAATGAATAAAGGCATTAGTAGAAAAGCTTTGGATATATTAGGTATTGCAGGTAAAGAAGGTCTTACAGAAATTGGGCAAGCAATAGCTACTAGAATAAATGATAAAGTTTGGTTTGATTTTAATGATGTTTTTTCTCAGGGAGGTGGTATTTTTGAATTTGATGAAACAGACAAAGAAGGCTTATTGCCTGGTGTTAAAAAAGGTAGATTAACAAAAGGCATATTAAAAGATATTTATAGCATAATAGATGAAGGTATAATCGGTGCTTTTAGCGGGGGTGGTATTTCTATAGCAAGCAGCGCTATCCAAACCAATGATATATTAAAACAAAGAGCTGAAAAATTATTAACATCTGGCGTTATAAAAAAAGAACAAAATGCTCTTGAAAAAGAATATGCTGAAAGACAAAAAGAAATATTGTTTGCAAAAGAAAATGGTTTAACTAATAAAGTAAAGGTATTATCAGCATTAAATAGAAAAGTTAAAATAAAATTTAGACAATTACAAGCTATAAATAGATTAGCAATAGATAATATTACAGGAGATAATTTACAAGAATATGCTCAAAATATAGACTCTATCAATGCGCTTATTGGTGATGCTAAAACCATGAGTGATGTTAGCAAAGCTGATAGAAAAGAAATAGATAAATTATCTAAAAGAAATAATGAAATATTTGATAAAGCTTTAAAAGAAAAATATGGCGAAAATATAACTTTTGCTGAAATAGCTTCAAAACAATTAGGTTTAAAAACAACTATAGCAAAAAGCACAAAAGAATTTGAAAATAAAGTTAAATCTTTAACTGGTAAAACTATAAAAGATTCTGATGGAATAAGCGGCGTATTTATTGGTAAAGGACAAATAATAATTAATCAAGATTCAGCTTTAAAACTTGGTGCTGTTGGAGTAGGCTCTCATGAAGTATTACATCCAATATTAAACGCAATGATTGGAAATATATCTATGCAAAAAAAGATTGTTGAAGAATTTAGAGATACCTTAACAAGCAAGCAAAGAAATTGGACAGAAGGGGAGTTAAAAAGACAAGGTAAAAAAGAAGGTACAACAGAATTTTATACTGAGTATTTAAATGTATTTTCAGAAGGTCTTGTAAAAAATAGAATTTCTTTTGATTTAAATTTTGGAGACCAAATTAAAAATTGGATAACAAGTTTATATAAAGGAAAAGGATATAAAAATATAGACTTTAAATCTGGTCAAGGTGTTTACAATTTTTTAAAAGCTTATGATAAAAGTAGAAAAGAGGGTAAATTAAGCGAAGAAGTATTAGCTGTTTTGGATAAAGAAGCTATAAAAGAAGCAGAAGCATTAGGAAAAGAAATGCAAAAGTCAGCAATATCTAATGAAATTCAAGATATATATGATGAGCAAGGATATGATGGTGCTTTTGAAATAACAGAAGCATATAGAGGAATGGCAAATAAACAAGCACAAAAATTTAGAAATGTACCTGGATTTGCTACTAATTCTGATATATTAGTTGATGAAATACTAACGGGTCAAAGAGGAGTTATTGATTTAATTAGATCATATAACGCTAGCTCAGGAGTTCCTTTAGCGGCTTATATAAATAAATTTTTACCAGCCAGAGCTATAGAAGCAGCAAATAGAATATTAGATACTAAATTTACTTCTGATGTAACAGAAGCTAAAAATGTAACGTCAACTTCAGCTGTTCCTGGCGATCCTACTCCAGAACAAAATGTTCAAGAAAGAAAAAGTTTAAGAATATCGTTTAATTTAAATGATAATATTATAGAACGAGTTAAAAATAGTGTAATCAAAAGTTTTGGTACTAAATTACCAGAGGTTACATCGGCACAATTTAAAAAACAATTACAAAAAAATTATAGAACATTTTTAAAGCCTGTAATTACAAAATTTTTAGGTAAACAAAAAGCTTATGAAAAATTTTTAAATGATAATTTTAAATTAATATATGATATTTTACCGCAATCTACTATAAATAAAAGATTTAAACCTTTTGCTGAACCTGTTCTTGATAAAGATGGTAAACAAAAAAGAGAAAAAACAGCACAAGGCAATGGCATATTTAAAAAGAAAAATATTACAAAACAAGAATTTGTAGATTATTTTATAGGTGATAATGTTGGCGCATCAACTAAAGGCGCCAGAAAAACAACATTAGCAGAAGCATTGGCAGAAGAAATTGCTTTCGATGCCACGTTGGATGTTATTAAACAGCCCGCAGTACAAGAAAAAATAAACGCTATAGCTGAATCTCAAGGTTATTCTATACCTGATAATTATTTATCGCAAGTTGCAAAAGAAATA
>TARA_R100001440_G_scaffold22246_2_pt1 | contig 13154 bp, 21 predicted proteins | sample TARA_R100001440 | Tara Oceans TARA_R100001440 (sample SAMEA2622112) | marine metagenome | biome: marine biome (ENVO:00000447); feature: surface water layer (ENVO:00002042); material: "saline water (ENVO:00002010), including plankton (ENVO:xxxxxxxx)" | depth 5 m
CTTATTTAAAGATAAAGATGAGCACATCATGACAACAGGTGCAGCTCAACAAATACCAACGGAACACTTTACAAAATTAGTTATTGATCAGATTGATCGTGTAAAAGATGATGCTAATAAACATAAGGCTGTCGGTGTTATTGCGGTGTTGTTTGATGATAAAGGACCTCTGTCTGATTATTTTGCCGGTAGTGTTAACTTACATATGGCCTATGTTTTGATGGACCAACTAAAGAATGTTATACTAGAGAAACTTGAAGAAGGGACAGAGTAATGTTAACAGCATTGATAGGTCCAGTTACTGGTCTACTGGATAAATTTATAGAAGACAAAGATCAAAAAGCTAGGTTGGCTCATGACATTGCTACCATGTCAGAGAAACATGCTAATGCTCTAGCTAAAGAACAGGCCAAAGCTAATACTGAAGCAGCTAAACATCCGAGTATGTTTGTTGCCGGAGCACGTCCAGCTATCATGTGGGTGTGTGCTATTGGTTTGTTTGTAAACTTTTTTATATTACCGTTAATGACTTGGTTCACAGCCTTGTTTGCACCAGAAATAAATATGCCAAACTTTGTGGACACAGGTGAACTCATCTCTCTAACCATTGCCTTACTGGGAATGGGTGGACTCCGTAGTTGGGAAAAGACAAAAGGGGTTGCCAGAGAGAACATGAAGAAGTAATATATAAATATCAGTGGACTGCGGTCATTCGATGGCAACCAGCACTGTTTGTTAACCATAACAAATGGAGTTGACTATGTGGTCTAAACCAATAATCACAGAAATAGCAATCGGTCTTGAGATCAATAGCTATGCATGTGCAGAGAAATAGTATGGTGGGAGCCTTAGTGCTCCCCCTATTACTTTCGTTCTGCGATCCTGTTCTTGCCACCAAGGGTAGGCTGTACGATCAACGCAACCAATACTTTGTAACTTGTAGATTACACAAAGAGAAAAGAGTTGAACCTTTTTTTGGGGAAGATTCTGTCAAATGCTTTTATACCTGTACCGATAAAGATAATATAGTTATAACAACACACAGTGATCATGTGTGTGAAAAACAAATACAAACTCCAAGGGGAGATCAAAGGGATTGGCGAAACAGATTGAAGTATTAACCTTACAAGATTGTAGTGGAGAAAGATTTCCAGTAAAAAAATGTAGTCGTGCAGCTTATAAAAGTCCAGTAGTTTATTATGGTAAAAAAATTTCAAAGAGTAGAATACAATCCAATAAAGAAAACAAAGAGAAGATATAAGAAGCTGGGTCTTAGACATCGAAAACAACTAGGACCTAAATCACATCTAAGGAGTTAAATCTCTAGAGGTTTACGGTCCCACCTCTAGAGATCCTTTTGACGACGTTGTTTCAATTAAGAGTATATATTATTTTGTAGCTTGGTCAAGTATAATTATATCTTCCATTCACTACCATAGTTGTGCTCAATCCTTATTATATCGTTTTCATCTAGTTTTTCACCTTCCCAAACCTCGAATATCCTTAGATGCCCATTAGAAGCCCTTACACAATGAAGAGTATTTTTGGGGATATAAACCCTATGACCACGTGTAAATGTCCACCAGTGGTCTCCTATGAGGGTCGTTGCTTCGCCTTCCATGATTTTCCAGTGCTCATTTCTATATTTATGGTACTGAACGGACATTGCCTTGCCGGGATAGACATGTAACATCTTTGTCACCATTTTTGAAGTAGATTTTAACACACGATAAGTACCCCAAGGTCTAACAGTTAATTTTTTCATACGACAGTTAAATACATTACAAAAAAAATAATTTCAATAGCTAATAAAACCAATAATATTTTTAATATAACCCATAAAAATTTATACATTATTGAAATGGTGGACCCATAAACCAACATACTAAGCTGTGTCTTATACCTTCGGTCACAGCTTTGACTCTGTGTAAATAAAAAGATGGAAATATAATCATATCTCCTTTATCTTTAAATCCCTCTATCGGTTCTATCTTTCCATCCATATTTTTAATTTGTAATATACCACCCTTGTAATCCTCAAAGTTAGATAAGTTTACAATCATAGATAACTTTCTAACTAATCCCGGATAAGGGCCATCATATTCTGGTGGGTATATATCTCGGTGCCATTGATAGTGTTGTCCCTTTGTGTATTCAGTAAACTGTGGACACTGTAAGTTTGTAACATTAAATAAATAATCTTGTTTGTTTATTTCTGATGCAATTTCACATAACTTTGGAACAATCCAATGATCAAGTGGATACCATCTTACCTTTGAGTTCCTATCTTTTTTTAGGTCAACTTCTTTTTTCCACATAACTCCGGCTAATTGCTCATCATACTTAGGAGATTCTTTAACCATCTCATCACAGAGTTTATCAGGAACAGCTTTGGGTATAGTTACAAAAGTTTTATACATCAACTATCTCACATGAATTAGCACTACAAGCAAGAGTTTGAGAGGATTTAGTGTTATCCTCTTGTTCATGTAGTGATAAGTCACTCCAGTTTATTTCATCTGGTTGGTTCTTTTTTAACTTATTATAGGTATCGTTGTCAATATCCTCGTACGGTGCTTGTTGATATACATGTCCAAAGTTAGGTAAAAAAGACACACCACTAAGATCATCAAAGTTTGTCCAACACCAATCAGCCACACTCAACCACTCATCTTCATTAACCGATATGGTTATACTAGGTTTATGTTCACACCAGTGTTGTGCATATAATAACCAATGATTTAGTTGCTCAATGGCTGATCGTTGGTGACGAGTAATACAACGGTTTGGGGCTTTCTCAACAAATGAAAAGACAGCCGTTGAATCTGGTTTCATAACACAATCTTCTGTCGGTATGTTTTGTGTTTGTAGGAATTGTGTTAGTGGATCTTTCTTATCACCTCTCACTCTTCTAATATAATGTTCGTTGTGTCTAGCATGAATACCTGATGCGGCATTAACTAATTGTGATACCGTACCAGATGGTTTGACACAAGTAATAGCTGTGGCTTGATTAATACCAAATCGTTTCGCCCACACCTTATTAACCTCAACAGCTTTTTGTTTCATCTCATCCAACAGTTTAGTTAATCGAGTTATGTTATGAATATCCCCGGCTAATATTTGATGATCCATAATTCCTGTCAACGATACCCCAAGAAGTCTTTCTTTTTCTGTAGTATCTTTCCACTGACGACGTAGGTATTTGAAGTTTGTCAGAGTTGCTTGCATCGTACCAAGAATAGTTGCAGCTTCAACTTTATCAAGTAATTTCTCATCAGTGTCATCTGCACGAACAACAACTTCAGATAGGTTACAAAACTGAAAAGGTCTAAGAATTATTTCTGAACACGGATTAGTTCCAAACTCAAAATCTGCATCACGTCTTTTGTTTCTACCGGCAACTGTCTTTGATGCTTGTCTGTTAAATATACCTCGTTCACCACTACCCGATTTATATAGAGCTAACCACTCTTCCATAAATGTACCGATGTTATCTGGTTTTGCTTCGTATACAGCTGAGTTATTTGATAAAGCTCTTTGTGCCTCAACTCTATACCACTCTCCAGACTTAGCATCTCTCATATCTCTATCATTTAAATCAGATAAACTAATCATAGCTGATCGTCTAACACCACCAACTACAACAATCTCACCAACTTTACACACAAGGTCGTGACACTCTAACGAGGTAAGCTTTCTGCCCTTTGCTTTAATAAAGGTTTCTTTTGCAAAGTTGAATAGATCCACGAGTGGTGCAGGACCCGAAGCTCTTCCCCCGAAAGTGTGAAGTCGTGCCCCTGAAGGTCGCACGTTAGAAATATCCCACCGGGGGATTTGCCCGGCATACAATAATGTAATGACCTCCCGAAATGCTTTTGCCCAACCAAGTTTAGAATCTCTGACCACGACCACAGACTCTGTATCGTGAAAATCGTCAGCCACACTAGGCAGATGTTCGGTATATTTTTTTTCAACACTGAAACCAACTCCCGTCCCGCACATAAGCACATACAATATTTCATCAAAAGCTTTAGGATGATCTACCGGTACGTAAGAACAATTATACCCTGCAATGTTTTCTTTTTCCAAGGCAGGACCAGCTGTCATGAGTGCTCTCATAGAGGGCATAACCTCTAAGTTTAAAACTTTATTTTCAAGATACTCTCTTGTCTTTTTATCTATTTTATATTTACAATTTTTCTCTATTTGTTTTTCAAAGAAATCAAAATAACGGGACACAGTTTCATGCCATTCTTCTCTTCTCTTTTCTTCTGGCAGCCACCTAGCATACCTAGACTTATGTATAAACTGTTGATAAACAGTTGGTAATTTTTTATTTAACTTCTTGTTTCCTTCAACATTTCTTTTGTGTGTTGTTTCATTAAATATAGTTGTAGTCGTCATAGTCTCCCTTTCATTTTAAAAATATTTCGTATATGTGTTAGTGTCATAAATATATTTAATATAATCATAAAGTACAAATTGTTTTTAAGTGACCAAGCCCACCAAAATACTTGCGATACTAGTCCTATCCACGGTGCTCGTGGCGATTTGTTGCCATAAAAGTAAACAGACACACAGGCACTGATGGCGGCTAATAACTCTAGTATTGGAAAGCTGTCATAAGGTAATAAGTCTAACATCATTCACAGGAATATTAAAGAAATATTCTCCCTTTCGTTTAAATTTATTTGGAATCTCAATCACCATATCATCTGTTAGCTGTGAACCCTTAATTTTCCAGGCTTGTTTAAGATCTTTTCTTAACACATAGAATGTTAAATCATCTTTATCTTTCATCATACTTATTAATCTTTTTTTTCTAAACGGTATGTGTAAAGTTTTCCAATGAGCTGGCCATTCGTCCACCCACCCATTCTTGACTTCAACCTCATGATAAGATTCAAGTGGCTCACACGTTACAATATCGGCTCCATAGTCTTCTATATCCTCTGCAAGCACACAACCTAAACTAATTAAATAGTTTCTGACAGCTTTCTTAGCTGGTCCATCCCACTTTTCGTATTCGTTTTTTCTAAAGGGTGACTTATTGTTTACTATCGTGTTCACTTTTTTTAGTCTCACAGTTGTGTTTAAAATATATATCACCAAAAATAGTTAAACTTGTGTTATTGGGATCAGGTTTAGTCTGACCTACGTACTCCCACTCACAATCCATTTTCTTTTTATTGATAGCTTGTTGATGAAAAAAATCTATGTTACTTAGTGTATAAAAGTTCATAGCTAATCCAACAATTATTGATACCGGATCCATAATTATAACTCCTTTTTTAATAGTTCAATGTATCGTTTTAAATACCATTCAGCCTTTTCTAAATCCTCTAATCTTTTTCCCTTATAGTTACATCTCCAAATATATTTTATAACTTGCCCTCGTAAGTAACCCCTAAATTCTTCAGGTGTAAGGGTGGCTTCAATCGCATCAATACATTCAATACCTTTAGTATTTAATTTATAATGTGGTGGATGATTAACTATATCACTTTCACTCATTTATGTCTCCTCTTTATGTGTCATGTTTAATAATACGTTTAATCTTTTTCTTTGGAACTCTGTGTTGTCAGGGTCGTTAATAACTTTAAGAGCAAATGTCCTGACTTGTTGACTATTAAGACCAGCAAGATCACAAACATCAATAAACCAAGTAGCAGTAACGCCAACACTTTTACTGAACCATCGTACAGCTTCTTCCCTAACGTGAATAGACTCTTTAGACTCCAATTCATTATCGTTACTGGCATCCAACAGAGCTTGATAAATAACAGCACGAAATAATGCTCTTTCATTTTCTCCTTCTTTATTATCATAGCTTGACTCTACTGCTGGATCTACCTGTATTCTTGACATATTTGTCATTTTTATTTTGTGTGTGTCTTTCTTTTCTTCTTTCATGTATCCATTCTATTGGTATATTTTTTTCAGACCAGAAAAAATTATTCTTGGTTAGCCACTCACCATAAGTTGTTTTACTTCCTTTGTAAAGTTTTACTTTATAATTTTGTAAAACAAAACGAATATCTAATTCTGGTTTCTGTTCTTTAATATATAAATGTTTAAACCTATCTTGTTTTGTTAGTCTACCTTTTATCTCAATTATGATTCCATTTGGTAGTATAACATCTGGTATGTATGTATGATTTGTTTCGGGAATAATATATTTAATTTTAATGGGTTCGTATTTAAATTTAATTTTTTGTTGTATTAATTCACCACACACTTGCTCTTCAAATTTTGATCTATACTTTGGCATTAAGCAAGATCCTCCATAACATTCGGCTGTTTCTTAACTACGGTTAACCATCGAGGACCACTACTGTAAATAAATTTTCTTAATCCAGAACCATCATTCACATCTTGCCAACAATCAACTTTGAATGCACAATAACTACATTCAACACTTAGCTTACGATTACCAGATGATCCATCCTCTACATCCTCATAACAACGAGGGGGTTTATTTTCTTTGTCCGATAAATATTTTTTTAAACTAGCTATTCTTTTTTTTATATCGGGATATTCTTTATTATCGGGAGTGCACAAAGCTAAAGCTCCACTTTGTTTATCAATAGCTAAGAATGCTAATTTATTATTACCTTGAGCTTCACCATAAGCTTTTATTTGTGCAAGATAACCAAACGAATCGTTCTCTCTGTTTAAACTGTTTCCTTTAAATTTTTTAAAACCAAAGTTAGAAGCTGACTTAACATCAACTACCCACCCATCTATGTTTGCATCTTGATGTCCGGCTATACCATCAAGTGTTAATTGTTTCTGCTCATCAGTTACAGTATGTCCCGACGTACGAGATAGTAACAACAATAGCTCTTCAAGTATATGACCATATAGAAATTTTATTTTTACATAAGGTGGTAAATGTTCCCGAAGATCTGGTCTATAAAATTCATACCATAATTGACGAGCCGGTTTACCAAGACTAGACATACGTAACTTACGGGGTTTATCTTTATTATCTTCTGTAAGACAGGTCTTTATAGATTCACATACATTTTTAGAGAACAAATCAAGATCACTTTTTGTGGGTTCTTTGTTGTTGTTATCAAAGAGTTTATAAATATCGTCAACAAGAGTTTTTATATCAGCCATAAAAAAAAGGTGGCTAGGAAAAGTGAGTGAATGAGAAAAACCTAGCCACCATTTATTCCCTAGTAAATAATAAAGTTATTAAAAGGGAAGCTCGTCGTCCAAGCTATCTTTATTAACAGCTTGGCCATTCTTTTGTTGTGGTTTATCATCAGCCGGTGACTCAAACCCACCTTTGACTTTAGGTAAGTCTCCAAGTTCCTCCTTGTACGATACAAGATCTATAACTTGCACAGCCTTCAATGCTGAACCCACACCTTTGTTACCGGCAACATCATAATCGTACGTATCAAATAATACATTTACTTTTGATCCGTTACCTATCAAGGTTGTTTCCGGGATTGGATTCTTTTGAGCATCAACAACTCTAACCGGTGTATTCGTACTACCATCTCTCTTCTTTACTCTTCTCTTGATCTGTATGAAGTTACCACGATCATCTTCTTTATTCTTAATTCTTTTACCAAGGCCTAACTTTTTTAGTTGTGCCTCAGTTTTAGAATCAACAGCTACGTCAATAGAATATATTCCATCCGGATTATAGTCATCAACTGCTGGTTTGTGGACTTTCGCCCAATAAGATATACCACTTATTAAATTAGTTGGCATAGTTAACTCCTTTTTTCTTGGTGTCTTTAGTTAGCTAAAGACTATATTAATAATACGATAATTAGTATAACATAAGTGTGCAGTTGTCAACACACCTAGTGAGTATCTTTCCACGTTTTACCTATGCTATATTCACTGTCCAATGGACATTTAAAATAAAGTTGCTTTTCAGTACATTTCATTGCCTCCTTTGTAATGTTACCAAATTCTTCTGCTTGTTCTTTAATAACTTCAAACTGAACTTCGTCGTGTATGTTAGCTACCGGTTTTGCCTTTATCTTTTTTTGTTTCATTAAATCAATTATATTTACCAACCATTGTTTACAAACAATAGCACCGGCTCCTTGTAACAAAGTATTAAGAGCTGAGTGTTGATTACGAACAATAAGATAACGACCATCAATGGCTTTTACAATTCCTTTACGAGCTGATTGATCTACATAATTTCTTAATCGTTTGATAGCTGGGATTGCATCCATAAATTTTTCTCGTAGTTGACGACCTCGTTCAATACCTCCTCCAACTATCTCTCCAATTTTTTGGTCACCGGCTCCATACAACCACGCATATATAAATGTTTTTGCTGTTGGTCTATCCGGTAGTTCAGCTAGTCGTTGGTTGTAGCTATGTATATCTCCATGTACTACTTCTTCTGTATACTTCTCATCATTAATGTAATGAGCAAAGCATCTTAGCTCTAATGAACTAGCATCTGATCCTACCAAACAATACTTTTCAGGGTCACTAACTGTCCAACAATCTCTACATTCTTTTCCGTAAGGTGAATAACTAGCCGGAACTTGAGCCATGTTTGGACTATTATGTGACATTCTATGAGACACACAACCAAGAGTAAAGACTCGTCCATGTACTTTGTTGTCATTACCTACTACATCCAACCAACTTTTTATTTGTGATACTCTTTTTTGTAACAGTAAATATTGTGATACCTCTTTAGCTTCTGGATAATCAAGACCACTTAATATCTTTTCATCAACGATTGGTTGTTTTGTTGGTGTAAACTTACGTGGTTTCCAACCAAGTTCCATGAGTCGTGAAGCTATTTGCTTTCGTGATCCTGGATTAAATACTTCAACCTTACTTTTTAATTCTTTACCCGTCTTTTCTGAAATTCTTTTATGAGTTATGGGTGGAAATATCTTTTGTAAGTTATCTTTAATTATGTTTGACTCGTCTTCTAGTTTACCCATAAGACCAAAAGCTTTTTTAGTATCCAGATAAAAACCTTCTCTCTCTTGCCAATTAAGTATCATCTTAACTTTATGTTCAAGTCTTACTGACTCGTTACTAAACTTGGCAATCTGTGGTCGTAAGTGTTGCATCAATCGTCTTGTTAAATCAACATCAGCTTTACAATAGGTAAGCATCTCTTCACAGTAATTCTCAAAACCCTTATCATAATCTATCTTACCCTCTCCATCTAATCGTTGACCCCAAGCTTTAAGACTATGCCCTCCGTCTATATGTGGGTTAATCATTTGTGAGATGATGAGAGTATCAAGTATCTGTGATAGTTTTATCTTTACACCTAAGATTTTGTTAAGAACCGGTGCATCAAACGATATACCATTGTGCATAATATATTTTCGTTCCGGATTATCATTTATAAACCCTACTAATTTAGTCGGGATTATTTCACCTACAAACGATAACATCTCTCCGGTATCATAATCTTGCACAACCACACAATGAATTGTAGTGGCATTAAGATCGTCGGTTTCTATATCAAGGACAACGGTATTAAACTTTGAATCCATTAGTCGGCATATCCTGGAAGTCATCTACGACATTCTTTTTTCTTTTAGTATTTCTTCTATTGTTGTTACGATTAACCGGTGCATCACACTCTGACATACGACCGGTGTCTTTGTTCCACTTCAACCAACAACAAGGCCCGGTCTCTCCCGAGAATCTATTTTTAAGAACTCTTATCGTTGTTGTGTTTCGTATATCTTCGTCGTCGTGTTGACCATTTCTTTCTAAACTAAAAACCATATCAGATAGTTGGGCAATACCGGCTGACCCTCTTAGTTGTGATAGACTTACGACGGCTCCCTCCTCGTGACCAGAGTCAGATGTACCTCTTCGTAAATGTGATACCAACATTAGATGTATCTTTTGTTCTTGCACTAACATTCTCAGTTTAGTCATACATTCATCAATAGCTTTTCGTTCGTCGCCATTCTCCATAGCTGATACTACCATTGATAAGTGATCGAGTATTATGTATCGGCAATCAAGACCACTAGCTAGGTACTGAACCTTTGATACTATGTTTGATATTTCTGTTGAACCAAAGTGATCCCACAATCTAATACGTCCGGTGCCTAGGGTTTGTTCCCACGACAATCTCTTTTCTTCTTTAGTTGATTGGCATGTTGGTAAATGAAAAGGTTTACAACCATGTACTGACATAATCCCTTTAGCTGTTCGTTCTATTGATTCTTCTAAGAACAAACAACCCACAGATTCTTTAGTGTTTTTAATTATGTGGTAAGCTAACTCTCTCATGATACTTGACTTACCTATACCCGAACCGGCAGTAAAGGTACATAGTTCTCCAAGTCTCATACCATAAGTCATTTTGTTCATGCCTTCCCACGGATACGGTAGTGATTTTATTTCATCTTCTTTGCTAACAATATCCCAAGTATCTTCACCAAGAACAATACCATCAGGTGTATAGACTTTTGCATTGTACCATCTGTCTATAAACTCTTGTCGTTTATTTTTAAATAGATATTCGTTTGGATCTTTGAGATCCATTTTAACTATGGATACTTTCTGTGGAGGAAACAGTTCAGCTATCTCTCGTGCTGATTGTTGACCGGGATCATCCATATCAAAACACAACACAACCTTTTCAAAGCTGTTGATGAACTCATAGTTTCTTTTACAATCCATCACTCCCCCTTGAGAACCGGAACGGATACTGACACTTGGAAACTTCTGTCCAAAAATTTCATAGACAGCCATAGCATCACATTCTCCCTCGGTAATTGTTAGATATTGACCACCTTGCTTAAAGCATTGCTGACCAAACAACATACATTGATTACCTCCATGTCCTTCAAAGTGAAAAGTTTTATCTGTTACATTACGAGTCTTTACAGCAATCTGTTTAAACGACTTACGATCAAAGTAAGGATAGTGGTGGTGACTAATCTCTCCGTCTTTGTTTATAGTAGCTGTAACTCCGTATCGGTGAGCCGTCTTCTGTGAGATGTTACGATCCGTAAGGGGATGGATATCTCTTTGCCTATCAGCTAGGTTAATGGTTGTTTGTAGTGATGGTGTATCTTCTATCTCCACAGCTTCTGTCCCTTGTTTCTCAAAGGTGTTGCATACGAAACAGTAGGTTGACCCGTCTTCGTAGATGGCTCGTCCATCACTTGAACCACAGTTGTTGCACTTACTGTGTCGTAAGAACTTACTTTTGTTAGTTGTTGTTTGTGTCATTGTCGTCACTCCTTTTTTTATTTACGATTCGTTATATATACTTTTTCGGGGTTCGTCAAGCATCAGATAAAACTTGGGAATAAACATAAGACAAACCCCCGTATTCCACCATTGTATAAGGGGAAGGAAATGGGGTGGAATAAAAAGTTAGTCAAGGGGGTTGTCAGATGTTTAATCCTATGGTAGGATTCGGATAGATTCCGAGGGGTAATAGTATTATTAATAATATTATTAATAGTATTATTAATAAATAGATTAATAATATTATTACTACTACTATTACTACTACTATTACTACTACTATTAATATTACTATTAATAATATATAGACGGTTTGTGTCTTTTTTAGAAATAGGGGTAGTAGTAATCATTAGTTCACTCGGTATCACAAGGTTTCGTTGAGTCAATATGAGCATCAGCAACGGGTTGCTTGGCTCTAGCTTTACGATAAGATTCCAACTCAACAATGCGATCCTGATAATTACTTGCACCAAAACAGTAGAGTTTCATCTCAGCATTGTCTCTGTCAATACGATTGTTTAAGAAATCATCAAGCACTTTCTCAATCATTTCCATGCGTAGCTTGGGGTTCATAGTGTTATCATTATTATCAGCCATAGTTTTGTATCTCCTTTATGGTTTGGTTATAGTATCGTCTATCGTATCCCTTTACCAACCAATTTGTAATCTGACGATAGTCGGATGGTATTGGTTGAACGGCTTGTGTTACATTGTGTATGACAATTTGTGAACCCAAGTCGTCTGATTTGTATTGTACTCGCCATATAAAGTCTATGTTATTTGAACCCAAACATAATTCAGGTGAACCAAATACTCTGACGAGTGTTTCATATCTTGTCTTAATGTTGCCTAGTGTTAGGTGACCACATCCAACAAGCACTATGTCGTTATGTGTAACAAATGTAGCTTTGTCATGCTTATGTATAAGTGTCATTGTCTTTGAAAATACTCCTTTTTTTCACGATAAGTTTTTGATGTATCACATTTTACAGCAATAAGCTTTTCAGGTCTATCTTTAAATTTATCGTATAATTTTTTAGCTGTTTGTTCACATTCTCGTGTTGGTGTTAATTCGTATGAACGCAATTCCCCTCCGTCATACTCTAACCAAAAGGTTATAATAAATGCTTCAAGCATATCTATGCTCCTGAGTTAGATTGGTGTCCAAACATTGTTTAGCTTTCTCACCTGTTACAAAAACATAATTGGTTTCTTTTAAGTCCCAATCATCCCATATTACCCACAGTTTATTATTACCTTTTTGTTTAGTAATAATATATCTTTTATATCTGTCATAAAATAAATCAAGTTGTCTCATTATTCACTCCTTTCCATTTTTACAGACCATCTATACTCTGGCTCTGTATTTGCATCTATGAATGTTGTTTTTAATTTTAATCCATACTTTTTTAGTAAGATATTAATAATTTCTATTCTCTCTTTAAATCCCTCAGAGTCATAGCTATCATTAAAACGTATCTCTAGTAATTGTTCTACCTTAGTAAGATTAATAAAATCATAAACTCTCATCATTCAGTCTCCCTTATTGGTGCACTACAAGGACTAGACTTAGGTTGTGGTGGTGGTACGTCTTTACCTTGTAGCTTTTGTCGTATGAGATGGAACTTCCAACCGATACACATGTGACCAGTTTGTCGGTGTTCATCTCGGTTAATATTCAATCGTTTAAACTCTTGTTCAACGATCGGTTCTAGGTTCTTACAGTTCTCTCGTTCCATAACGAACCTCTCCTCCACACCCGTTGGTGTAGAGAAAACTAGGTATAATGCAAAGAGTTCTTTAGTCATAACACTCCTCCCAAATCTACATTCTCTAATTCTTCTCCGTCATTATTATAATGAATACCTAAAAATTCAATCTTGTTATCCATTACTTGTTTGACTAACCATTGTTTGATC
>TARA_R100001440_G_scaffold75503_1_pt1 | contig 13094 bp, 4 predicted proteins | sample TARA_R100001440 | Tara Oceans TARA_R100001440 (sample SAMEA2622112) | marine metagenome | biome: marine biome (ENVO:00000447); feature: surface water layer (ENVO:00002042); material: "saline water (ENVO:00002010), including plankton (ENVO:xxxxxxxx)" | depth 5 m
GATCGGCGCAAACTCACGCGCATGGGCATTGGAGGATGTCTCCGTTGATGTCGAAGACGGCGGACCCGTCAGGAGTGTTACATAATGGGATTTTTTAGCGACTTATTTGGCGATGAAGGCGAACGCGATGCCATGATGCGGCAGGCATTTGCTCAGTACGAAGAGCGAATGACCGGCTACCTCGCAGATTTTGAGTCACGATTTGGTTCAATTATTGGTGACCTTGAGTCAGAACGTGATGCTGACATGGCGGCGTTCACCCAAGGATTTCAAAACGCAATTAGCAATTATCAGGAGGCTGTGGTTGGCAGGCTGGAAGCAGGGTTCGGGGAAGCACGGGGTCTCATGGAGCAAGGGTTTGACCAAACGCTGCAAGACATCGACCGTCAAACAGAAGCGGCGAGCCTCCGCTCGGTGGCACAAGGGGCGTTGTCGGGCGTGTCTGGGACAGGCTTTGGACAAGCGCAGACTGAAGCAATCCGTGCCGAAGGTGGTAGGGAACGCAGGAGAGCGGATGAATCGTTCCGTCGTGAGATGTCCAATCTTGTTCTTAGCGAAACTGGGGCGTTAGCCGAGGCCGGTGGCAACCTGACCAATCTGATGATTCAGCAAACTACTGGTGAAAGCGATCTGCGTCGAGCGTACTCATCGGCAATTACTGGCCTTGGAACAACCATGGCTTCAACCCTGCTTGAGGGTGGCTCAAACATTGCGGGCATGGGTTACGACACCATGATGCAAAGGGCCTCGAATGTCGGCACTGGCTTCAACTTAGGCGAGGCTTTGGTCAATGCTGGCATTTCTTACGTCACAGGAGGTATTGGCAGTGCGATTGGAGGGGCTGTTGGAGGGGCGGCGGCCACCGCATTTACGAGCAATGCTTTTCAATCTGGCGCACCACTAGGTGGCGGGCCGGGAACGATTACAACTGGCGGAGGCATTCCGCAGGGATACGCAACATTCAACCCAGCCTATGGACAAGGCGGCGGATATTCATACCAAACGTATTGAGGTAAACATGGCAAACGGAAATCAACAACCTACATTCGCAGGACAGAAGGTGTCCCCAGCCATGGCTCGGGCAGTCTCTGCCTTTTCTGCATCTATCGAGGCCGAAGGTCAACGGCGCAGTCGTATGGGTCTGAGCGGTGCTGGCTTTGCAGCAGGCTTTAAGGAAGCAGTGTCCCCAATTATTGACTATTCAGACATGCTTGAAGGTAACGCTGCCCCCGGCACAGTCTTGTTTGACGCAGCCATGAAGTCTGCTGAAGACAAGAATAAGAAGTTGGAAAGCAAAGGTGTTGGCTCTTTGCAGGTAGATGAAAAGGACGAGGAAGTTGGCGGCGTGCCTGACTTGCTTGCCCGACCAGTTGAAACTGAAGAGGCTGATGTCGTACCCAACACGATTAGGCAAGCCGTTCAAGAGGGTTTGCAAGAGGGAACTGAGGGTGCAGACGCTCCGTCTGCTTTCCAAGCCGGACCGCCTCGCCCAGCAAACTTACCCTTTAACATGCTCGCATCTGTAAAGCGATATAACCCTCAAACCTTTGAGCAGGTTGTCGCCATGATGAGTGACGTTGGCCCTGATCCAAAGACCGCCACCCCGTCCGAACAACTGGCTATGCGTCAGACTTCTCCAGAAATGCGTGACCAAGGAATGACTCGTGTAGCCCGAGGAGCCGTTGGTTCTGCACCACAAAATCTGGTTGAGGGTGGAATTTTAGGTGCGTTGTTCCAGCAGGCATCACCAAAGTCACGCGAGGCAATTGAAAGCACACCAACTATGGGGCAAGATTTGCAAAACTTCTTGTTCCGCATGCGTAGAGAGGGCCGATCATTCTTCGGCATGAATGACTGATGAGCAACTTTGAATACAAACCAAGTCCTGCTGGAGCCATGATGCGTTCTGGCTTTGCCCGCCGACCCCGTCAAGAGATACTGTCAGGCGATGTCAAAGCCGCTGGCTCTGCACGCCAAGATCCCGGCAACGGCCTTCGTGCCTTAAACGACGGCAACTACAAGGGCCTTGAGTCTATGGACTTTGCCGTCTACAAGGGCAACCCAGTCGCAGTGCTGCCTGATGGTCACATGGTGGTGATTAGTCCGGGCCAATTGCTTGCCGGTGTGAACGAGCGAGAGAACCAACGGCGCAAGATTGTAGAGCGAATGGCAAACGATGCCGACCGCGACTACTTTGCCGAGCAGAACATGGGTGCTTTTGACAGCATGCTTGATCAGTTTGAGTTCCCCGAGCAAATCTCAGCCGGGTACAAGGCCCTGTACGGTCAGGACCCAGCGGGCGTGATGTCCGACCTGCTCAACTTCGACGCAACCAACCGTCAAGACAAGCAGCGAGCGGCTCGTAGGGTTATAGAAACACAAATCAAACAGCGTGATGCCGTGTCGCAGGCTGGGGTTCAGACCCTTTCACAAGCATTCGTTGCTCGTGGTGGATCGTCTGCTGATGTTGCCTCAGCCCAGATTGCTGGCGGTGCATTGTCACGAGTGCTTGCCTCAGTTGCAGGGTCCGACAACCCCGGTGAAATCATCGGAGCCAGCCCGAGTTCAATCAATGACCTTGGTTTGGCCTTGGACACCTTTGATCGTGGGTCGGTGACCACTGCTCGCCGTGCTTACAGCAACTTTGACGGCAGCATGGAAGAGTTCATGCAGACCCCAGAGTTCACTCGCCTGACTCAGTCCGCAGCCGGTTTGGAGTCTCAGGTTCGTTTGGGGATTGACCCGTCAGCCCTTGCCTCTTCGCTGATTGAGGTTGACCAGTTTGACCCGAGAAACGGGCCAATGATTACGTCACTGGCAAGAGCAGAGGCCAACAAAAGGTTTGGTCAGTACGAGCGTCCGCGTGATCTCGACGAGTACCGCACAGCGTCACGAGAGTTTGCTAAGGGCGGTAAGTCAAGAACTGAGGCTGGCCTTAGCCCTGCACTGGAGCAGCAAAACTTCCAGAACAAATTGGAAAACATTGCGTATCAGTATGCGGCAACCAACCCGCCGGAATACATTGAGGGCGAAAACCGCACCTTGACCGTGATTCGCCACTATCTCAACAACGCCAGCAACGCAGGCTCCTCTGCACGCATGGCTCTCAGCCTCATGGGTGACGCATCTGCGGAAGAATACATGCGAAAAGGTATGGCGTTCGTTCAACAAGTTGAACAAGGTCTTGCATCCGTCGCATCAGAGTAAGGTTTACGCATGTCTCAAATGAACGAGCCGGACTTCCTGTCTGACTACAACGCTTTTACCGAAGCGTCCAAAGTTGCAACAACCGAACTTGCCAAGCCCTACACAGGGTTTGAGGAGTTTGGTCTGCCCACTGCTGAGGACATCCTCAAGGATATGCCCGGTCGGTTTGAGACAGATGCTGCCCGGTTGCAGTTCAGCGAGACCTACAACGAGGGCATTCGCAAACTTACCGAGGTGTCAGATAAGTCTGGCTTCTTTACCTCACTGTTTGCAGAACTGGGCAGCGTTGAAGACCTGATGCTTCAGTTCCAAGACATGGGCTTTACTGAAGAGACCATGACCAAAGAGGAGAACGATGCGTTTGTGTCTGCGATGCAGCGTGTCCGTCAAACTCGCCGTGGTCTTGAACGTCGTAATGGCGGCTTCTTTACCGAGGCTGGTACGGCTCTTGGTGAAGTGCTGAACGAGGTTACCGCTCCACTGCTGGTGGGTACTGCTGCTGGGTCAGCAGTCGCACCCGGTGTGGGTTCTATTGTCGGCGGTGGTGCTGGTGCTTTGTTTGGTATGGGCCGTCTTGCCATGCGTGTCTTTGATATGTCCCACTTGGAGTACGAAGACGAATTGGCTCACGAAAATGCTCGCCGTCGCAAAGAAGGTTTGGAACTTTTTGACTACAACGGTGATGACGCTTATCAGCGTGCCACTGGGTCGGTCGCTACAGAAGCAGCGTTGGAGTTGGTTACCCTTGGTGCTGGTAAATACCTCAAACCAGTGGGCAAGGCGGGCCAGCGTACGCTGCGGTCTCAACAGGCTGCTGCTGCCCGGTTTGCTCGTGAAGAAACCTCCTACCTCGTAGGACAGTCTCGCCAGTTGCTTCGTGACATCGGCAGACGCACGGTCACTGAGATGGGCAAAGAAGCGTTTGAAGAAGGCATGGCTGGTGCGGTCAACGATTTGATCGCTGAAGTTGTCACCGACTTTGATGTTGACCGCTTCGACCCGGCCTCGTACTTCCGTGACGCTGCTATTGGTGCGGTTACTGGTGGCGGTCTTGGTACTGGGTCAGCAGTGGGTGCTGCTCAAGTACAGAAGTTGACGCGGGTTCTTGAACGACGCAGGCTTGGGCCAAAGACCCGTCGCGTCATTGACATGGCGTACAACGCCGTGGACGTTGAGAACAACATCAACGATGAGATTGCAGAGTTCTCTGGCCTTGACGATGCTCAGAAGCAGGCACGGGTCAAGGAGACCGCCGAGACTGTGCAAACAGCAGAAAAGGCTGAGGCCGAAGCCCGAGCAAATCGGGACAACCTCATTCGTCGCGGCAAGAAAGATGCAACTTTTACTGACGCTTTCATTGATGATGCAAACGCCGAGGTCGAGTCGCAGCGAATGACCCTAAACAAGTTCCGCCGCCAACAAAGAATGCAGAAGGAAGTCTTCGGCATGACTGGTGCGGTGGAGGCAACGTCGGAAACCACCGAGCAGCACCTTGAACGCATGAGCCGCCCGCTGAACCAGTCCGAGGAGGGGGCGGCTGGTGTGACTCCGTTCACCCAAGCCGAAGAGTCTTCCCTTACCGAGGACGAACGGGTGACCGTCAGAACCGGAAGCCGACTTGGCGTGCAAGTTGTGTTTGTCGATGGCGGTGAGGGAACTCGTTACGGTCAACTTCCTGCTTGGTACTCAAGCGGTGTCTCCCGAGCCGATGACGGTAAGGGTGTGGTGTTCTTGCGACGGCAAGAGTCGTTGAGCGGCATTACTGGCACGCCGATTAGTCGTGGAAGACTGCGTGGTCTTATGGTTCATGAAACCATCCACTACTTGCAGCACTCAAACCCTGCCCTTTACAACAAGATTCGCAGCCTGCTTGACAACAAATCTGTACTTGATGCTGCAAAGGCTTACGCCCAAGAAGGTGCGCCCGTGCTGGACAGAAACGGCAGGCCGATCACTGCAAAGGACGCTGCCGTTTTTGACTTGGTTGCAGCAACCATGGAGGGTCGTGAAGTCGAAGCCACTGAAGAGGCCGTAGAAGCAGCCACCAGAGCAGAGGTCGAAGGTGTTGCTCGCTTGCTAGAAGAGGCATCTCGTGGTATGGAAACCAAGGTTGACCAGACGCTCGCGTCTTTTGGCATCTTTGGAACACAGGCACGGCAGGCGGCACAGGTACTTAGGGTATTGGAGGCTGCGGCGAGTGAAGGCACTGCCATTGCCGAGCAGGCCGTTGGACCCAACGTTCAGGCGTTGCTTCGGATCAACGAGCGTCTGGAAGGCGAAAGCAGCCGGGAGATCCTAGAGGCCGAAGAGGCTCTGGGTCGGGCCGAACAACTTGCCGATGACGCTAAGATCAGAGAGGCTCATGCGGAGCAGCAGAAGGCCGAGGAAGAGATCCTAGAGAACGAGGAGATGACCGAGGCGGTACGACTGTCCGGCTTCTCAGAAGAGCCTGAGCGTGTTCCGGTCACCAATCCTGATGATGTGTCAGCCGCTCGGGTGGCATCTATCCAATCCAACATCTACGAACCCGTCACTCGCGGTGATTTGATAGATGAGAACCTCAAAAGATGGGCTGGAAATACCACTAGGACTACCCCTGACGGTGCATTAGAAACGCTTTATCACGGCACTGATGCCATGTTTGCAGAAGATGCCCTGTTTGACACCAAGCGGGGAGAACTTGGTCTGCACCTTACGTCCGATCCGCGTGTTGCTAACTACTTTAGCCGCCGTGGTGGGACAGTTGCCAACGAGGGAGCAAGGGTCTATCCGGTATACGTCCGTCTGGAGAATCCACTTCGCCTGATAGATCCGATGGTTTGGAACTCGAACACGGTGGCTGGTGCAATGCAGCGTGCTGGTGTGTTCGATACGAAGGAAGAGGCACTGGCTCACATCGACAGTTTTCAGTCTCAAGCATTCCAAGAAATGGTGCAGGACGCGAAGGCGTACCCCGAGGTGGGACCTTCAGGCACTCGTGTGCCACGCATTGAAATGGAAGAATTACTCAAGTCCGAACGCAAGTTGGAACGGTTCGTGAATCTACCATTCCGAGACTCTCGTCTGGACACCCGTATGACTCAACTTGCGATTGAGGCTTTGGGGTATGACGGGGTCGTGTACCTGAACAGGGCTGAAGCAGTCAAGATGGTGGGTCGAAAGCCCAAGGTGTTTGCTCCTGCTGCTGTTGCATCTGCCTCCGTGGATGATGCCAAAGCCAGAGAGGTTTTGGAGCGAGACGGGTTTGAGGCACGCGATTCGTACATCGTGTTCAACCCCAGTCAAGTCAAGTCATCCACCGGCAACAACGGTTCATACAGCCTTGAGTCCCCTTACATCAACAAGGCTCGCATCGGTCGCAACCTTCAAAGCCGTACTGCTCCGCTTGACCAACTGTCCCCGCGTGATCAGATCCGATTCCGTGCCGCAGGCCGTCAGGCAGCACGACTCAACCTTGAGAAGATCGCACCGTCCACTTGGATTGAGACACTTCAGCAGAGTCCACACCGCACCACGCTGACCATCCCGAGCATGGGCGAGGTGTCACGAACACTGCCTGACGGTAGCCCCGTGTACCAAACCTTCCGCATTCCCGGCACGGACATTGTCTATGCCATGAAGCGTATCGTTCCGGGTCGCGGTGAGACCTTTGATGGCTTTGAGATCACTGGCCTGTTGAACATGGAGGAGGGACTTCGCAGCCCTATTCCAATTTTGATCGGTCATGCTATAATGGTTGCTGACGGCAAGCCGATTCGTGGTGATTGGTTTGATGTCAGGAGACCCAATAGCCCAGAGGGCAAGTTGCCCTACCTTTATCGTCAAGAAGGTGTTGAAATTATTGACGAAGAAGCCTACGACGCTGAGTGGGCAAAGCAGAATTTGACCCCCGAAGTTTTCGCTGCCCAACTGGCGGCATGGGAAAGCGACGGATGGAACCCGGAGTATGACGATGGCGAACCTGAATTTATCGGAGAAGTCCGTATCCCAAGCAACCTCCCTCCTATCCAGTATGGGATTTGGGATGGAGCAAGTGAGTCAGAACTTGATCGACTCCGTCAGTATGGCCTACGAGGATGGCTTGCTATCTCCGCAGAGCGAGCAGACGCTGTCGGAAGCAACCAGCGGGTTGCAGGAACAAGCATTGATGGTTCTCAGTCAGGCGTTCAGAAGTTGGAGGCGGCGGGAGTCGTATCCGAACGCGGCGAAGATGTGGGAGAACTTGAAGGGGAACCCGGAACTGCTGGTGTCGATGGCGATGAACGGGCAGGAGTTCGACCGGGAGACCGAGTCGGAGACCCCGTTCAAGCAGGCACTCGACGAGGCTTTGCAGATCGACTCACGGAATCCGAGAAGCAGGGCGTAAGTCCTGTTGAGTTGGCTCTTGCCGTTGAGGCCGAAGCCAACGATGCCGACCTGACCAAGGCCGCGTCCATGCTGATTGGCTTGGACATGCTGCCAGATCAGAAGTGGTTAGACCTTCACAAAGCATGGAAAGAATCCAAGGCTCCGCTGCTGCCGCCCAAGAAGGACGGGGAAGTGCAGTGGGACAAGGACCACCCCGCAGCCAAAGCGTTCCGTGAGTACGCCGACTTGTATTCGCAGTCGTTTGGTTTGCCCGGACGCAACCACAGTCAGGCTGACGGCTCTGCTCAAGCATCAGAGTTGCAACGTTTGCTGGACCTTCGTTCGCAGGCTGCATCACAACGCATCGCCAACCTGTCTCAGATTGCAGGCAAGGGTGTTGAGGATGCAGAGACATACCAAGAGTTGCTCACTGAAGCATTGGCTCTCGGCATCCTTGAGGTTCACAACCGTGCTGGTCTGAACCAAGCGACCGAGTGGTACTCGCACAAGATCGAGACCGCCATGGAGATCATCCGTGATCGAGTGCCGGGTCTCAAGGTCAACGATCCCCAAGCCAAGGAGAACGAGATTGTCTTTGGCCTGTTCTTGGCTGTCTTGTCCAACGGTCAGGATGTCCCGAAGAACATGGAGCAAGCCATCGTTGGATTCCGCAAATGGGTGGAGACTGGCGAGTTCCCAGTTGGTGGTGCGTACCGAGACAACAGCAAACAGTTCACCATCATGGAGCAACTGCGTGATCACTTTGGTTCGTGGGAAGCAGTGGGTGAATGGCTCAAGACCCCCGGATCTATTAGTGAGATCAATGCAAACTTGAAGATCCTGCGTAAAGAAATGCAGGATGCTGGCATCGAGAAGCCTGCGTTGCCTGAGTCAATCAGTGGCGAGTTGGCTTCTCAAGACGGTTACAACTCCTTGGTGCTTGGACCCAAACTGGGTGCATTCTGGCTCAACCTGAATGGCGTATACAACCCGTTGACCATGGACCTGTGGTTCACCAGAACCCTTGGTCGGCAGGGCGGCATCTCCACCCAGTACGATCCGACGCAGGAGATCCGCTTCACCGCCAAGTTGCTGGAAGCCAAGAAGCACTTCAACCGCAACGCCAAGCAGCACCGTGCTTGGATGAAAGAGCAGGACATCACGGACGCAGATCGTGCGGTGGTTGATGAAGTGTTCGACAAGGTGGACGCAGGCACTGTCACTGAGGCCGACCTGCTTCGCCTTGAGAAGTTTGCCGATGCCAAGATTGTACGAAAGAAGGATGTCCAGAAAGTGGGCGGCGGCAAGTTGGTCGCATGGGCAGACCAGTTTGTTACCAACCGAAAGGATCGTAACGCCGTCAAGAGGTTGGCGAAGAAGTCCCGTGCTGGCAAGATTGATGATGCTGATATTGCCGAGGCTCGTGCAATCGCGGAGCGGATGGAGGATGAGGTTACTGTCGTTGAGAAGCCACCCAAGAATGACCGGCGCACCATCGAGTTCCATCGCAAGCGTGTCGTTGTCAGCATCAAGGGTGACGCTGCTTGGGCCGTGTCCATTCACAAGTTCAACCCAGAGTTTGCAAGCAACAAGAAGCGTGACTGGGGGCTGTACGCTAAAGCAGGCAACGGCAGCGACCCAGTTGCCTTCATCGAAGCAGCAACCGTAGAGCGTAATGCATACGGGGTTGACAACTTCAAGGAAGAAGATCCGGTCAAAAAGGCTGTGATAACTCCGATCAACACATACCTCAAGACCCGAGACCAAACCTTGGATGCCCCCGGCACTGGTGAAGATCGTGCTGAGTTGCGAACCATCACCAAGCGTGGCATTGCCCGAGCCAATGAGATGCTTGAGGCTGAAGGTCGAGTCGGCAACATCTCCAACGCTGCCGCTCAGGCTGACCTTTGGTATTTCGAGAAGGGTCTTTACTTCACCCATGTCCACATGGAGAAGACTTACGGCGATCCTTCGGTGCAAGATTTTGCAGTCGCTGCTGATGCCGCAACCAAGAAGTTGGGCTACGACCGTGGAGACAACCCAAGCCTCGGACCAGCCGAGCCTGATGTCTCATCCGCCCGCGTCAATCCGTTTGTGAAGACAGAAGGCGTGGACATGCAGTCCATGCCAACCGGACCAAGAGTCACGTTGGACACAGATGAATTCTACGAAGGTCAAAGCAAAGCGCGCATCGTGACCCGGTCCGCACTGGAGCGAAGGCTGCAAGCGGTCGAGCGAAAACTGCTCAAGAACGAGCAGGCCACGGTCAAGTCTGGCGAGGTTGCCGGGCAGTTCTTCCAAGATGCCATGCGGGATATCGTTGAGGAGCAACGTGACCTTCTTCGTTCACGGCAGGGCGTGTCGCCTGCTCTTGCAGCGATGCGTGGCATGGAGGAAATGCTGGCGGTTCAGAAGGTCATGGTGCTTGCTGAACGTCGCAACAACCGTGTCGAGCGTACCGAAAAACTGCGAGAACTTCGTGTTGAGTTGCGTGAAAGCAGAGAAGAGGCCATCGGCAAGATTAAGGCTGAGGCTGAAGCAAAGCGTGAGGCTCTCAAAGGTCGCATGACCGAGCAGAAAGAACGAGAGATTGAGCGTGAGCGTCAGGCTGCTGAACGCAAGTACGACAAGACAGTCGCTCGTGAGCAGCGTTACGAAGAAATGCGACGGCTTGCAGTCGATGTAGTGACTGATCACCTGCCCGTGTCTGTCCGAGGCAAGTATCTCAAAGCATTGAGCAAACCACGGCTGACCGCTAACCAAGTCATGGGTCTGACCAGACGGGTCTATTTAGATGCAGTCAAGGTAGACGCACGAGGCCAACGAACCAGAGCCAACGCGATGTTGAAGCAGGCTGGCAGCAGGAAGATGGCTGACGATACTCGTCAGAAGATGAAGTCCCTGATCGAGGACGCGATCCGGCTTACCACCACCGCCAAGAGTGCCAAGAACTTCAACGAGGTCGAGAACCTGACTGAGCAGGCAGCCGAGAAGTTAAATGAAGCCAAGGCCCTGTACGAGTCCGACCGTCAGGCGTTCCGCGACGAACAAAACAACCGTGGTCTTGCAATCGCTGATCGCATTGAGCGGGTAGTGGCAGCCATGGCTGGCGGTGATGATGCCCGAAGACTTGGTCGAGCCTTGGGTTCGGGTGTTCGGGGTGAGATGTCATCAGCCTTGGGTCGCCGTGGTGCTTTGGATTTGCGTGCAGGCTTGCGTGAGATTGGTTTGACCGACGATCACGCAGTGCTTGCTGCTGCTGAAGATCGCATGAAGTCAGACAGCCGTGACCTGATTGAGACTGCCAATCGCATCGTGAAGCAGCGTGGCTTCCGTGACTTCCGTGACTTCATGGCACGAACCTCCGGGTCCAAGGGTCTTGGTCGCCAAGAGTTCCGAGTCTTCAAGTACCGGGATGAGGCTGGCAACCAGAAGGAGATCACCATTACCTTGGGTCAGGCCATGAAGTTGGTCGCCCTTGACGAGCATACCCTTGGGCAACTGCGAGGCAAGGTCCGTCGTGCTGGCGGTAAGAGTGCAGAGGATGCCAAGGTCCAAGAGTTGGCGTTCCAAGTTCCAACTGACGGGGCAGCCGAGCCGGTAAGCATCAAGGGTACTGACCTCGTGGGTGACATCGAAGCATTCCGTCAAGGGATGAAAGTGTCGGACCCTGACATCGTTGGCGTGGTCAAGGACCTGAAGGATCTTCGCGGCAAGATGCTCAAGCCCAAGGCGATGTCTGCGTTGTACCGATTGACCGGAAACATTCCTCCAGTCACCAAAGACTACGAGCCACGCAAGGTCAAGGGTTCCAGCATTAAGAAGGTCGAAGAGGTTCTCAACATAAGCGGTGGCGCAGTCGGGCCACAGTTTGCAGAGAACGCAGGCTTCACCATCAAGCGTGTTGGTGGTGGCGTGACGGTGGTTGGCGACATGATGTCAGACTTCCTTGAGCATGCCGATCAGTCTTTGAAGTTGGCGCACATGGCAGAGCCAACTCGTGTGATCTGGTCTGCTTTGTCTGACCCTCAATCGGCAGAAGCCATTGAAGGTGTGCTTGGTACTACTGGTGTTCGTAACCTGCGAACACACCTTGCATATGCGACCGGCCTGATCCCATCCAACATGAACCCCGGCCCACTGGGTCAGATCGTTGCAATCGGTGCGGGTACTGCAATCGCTGCAAACCCCGAGACATTTGTGAAGGTTGCTTTGGGTGGCCTCAACAACTTGTTGCTGAGTGACACGTTCAGCCTTGGCATGCTGGCAAATGGCATGGCACGGGCATCACAACTGTTGGTGTCTGGTAAGTTCAATCAGTTCTACGAAGACAAGGTGCTGGCGAACAGCGGCTACTTCTGGGACCGTGACCACTCGTCCGCTATTGATCGCCGAATTGTGTTTACTCGGGACGATGGGCTTGCCAGCGAGAAGGATGTCACCGACTTCACCGACATCTTCCAGACGGCGTTCGCATCGTTCGGTTCACTGCTCGATTCACTGAAGCGTGGTGACCGGCAAGAATCTCTGAAGCATCTTGGTGACATTCGTGACGCTATTGCCTCCACCCCCAAGGCAATCCGAGTGCTTCGTCACCTTGACCGCTTCATTGTGGCGGCAGCGGTACTGGGTCGCAACGAGGCCGAGGCTGTGACCAAGGACGATGTCTTTGCCGCAAGCCTTGACGTTCGCAACACCCAGAACACCTCGTCACCATTGGACGATGCACGGGTGACCGCAGTGCAGAGAGTCAATGCCAGCCCTGCTGCGTACATTCTGACCTTCTCGTCCGACCCACTAAAGACTCAGTCCAGAATCATGGAGACTGAAAACACCCCGGACAACCTGAAGAAAACAGCCGTGGCTGTGCTTGGCAACGGCGGCATCAGCATTCTTGCTCGTGCCATGTCCACCGCAGTCATCGCATCCCTGCTGCTGGATGACGAGGACGAAGCGGACAAGGTCTTGAAGGAACTGAACAAGCAGCGTCTTGCTGATGGTCTGGACAAGACCCTGATTGAAGAAGTGTTCGTCCGCAAGGCTGGCCCGCTGGGCTTCATCTTCTCTCGGGTCATGGGCAACCTTGCCAACGAGGTTGAGAACGCTGCCACGGTTGGCACTCGCATCGACCCACGCCGCCTTGGCACGGAGGCAACCGAAGCCCTGATGCCAATCGGTGTGCCATCGGTGATCGACATCTTTGAGCAGGTGGCTGCGGTGTCCACGGAACCTGATGAAGCCAAACGATCCGAGGCTTGGGAACGGCTGCTGGTTCTTAGTGCGACCATCGGTCTGGGTCAACCCATCGGGCCGCTGCGGAAGTATTACGATCCGTTGCTCACCGAGACCAGTCGGGCCGAGGTGCGGTCAGCCGACTATCAACTTCGCAGGATGTTGGAGTCAGATGATCTGCCGCCAGAGGTTCGCGAGGCAATCAGGTCAGCCAACCGAGAGTACGCCGAGGCAAAGAAGTTACGCGACCGGGAGTGATGCACGGTCAATCTCTTGCAGGGTGACATGCACGCCGTCCTCAGCACCGT
>TARA_R100001440_G_scaffold59873_2_pt1 | contig 13092 bp, 14 predicted proteins | sample TARA_R100001440 | Tara Oceans TARA_R100001440 (sample SAMEA2622112) | marine metagenome | biome: marine biome (ENVO:00000447); feature: surface water layer (ENVO:00002042); material: "saline water (ENVO:00002010), including plankton (ENVO:xxxxxxxx)" | depth 5 m
CGTCGTCGAAACCACAAAAGCATCCCCGGTTTTCGCAGAGTTTTTTTTATTTCCGGGTTACTGACTCAACACGACAGCAAATTTGCGTATTTTCCTGTTTGTCTACGGGTGTCTACGCTTTAGCCCGACAAGGTGTAGACAAAATACCTCAGGTTGTTCCGTCGCTTTTTTAAGGTGTCTACGTTTCTACGGTGTCTACACCCCCTATATAAAGCACTACGTCAGTTAAACATACCACCCCTACCCCTAGTACCCTAATACACGTTGTAGGACTCATAATAGAGAAAAAAGCGTAGACATGTAGACAGCCTGACGATTCCGGGGCTTCAACCGCGTGTTTACCTGTCTACGCAAAACTGTAGACACTGTAGACACTTCAGGTTGTCGTCTTTGGCGCGAAAAGACGCACTTGCACCTTTCAGTCGCTTGTGTTACTTGAGACTCACGGAGGCCACATGAATAACACATCGAATGTGCTTCTTTCCGTGCGCGAAGTCGCGGAGAGGCTCAAGGTTAGTCCCAGAACAGTCCAGCGGTTGGTTCGCAAGAAAGACCTGCGCGCGTATCGCGTGGGTCGGCAGCTTAGGATACCAGAACTAGCCATCACCGAACTGCTTCGCAACACAAAGTTCGACGATGAGGAGTTTGAGCAGATTCAAAGCGCAGAATCGCTGTTCTAGGGGGACGACATGGCAGTACAAACTAGCGAGGCCCGCATCAAGAAGGGCCTCAAGATGATTTTGCGTCCGGGTCAGGTAGTTGAGCTTCGCGCTCTTGGCGTTCCAGTGGACAACGGCCTGCGTACCATCAACGGATTCTACGACGATGTCGATATGCTGGCAGAAGCAGCAGCACATCTCGTCAAAGAAGGGGCCAGAGGCGTCTACTTCACCCCAAATCCCCTTAGAAAGGACATTTCCGCGAATCAGCGCAACAACATTGGCCTTGCGCGCCGTGGTTCTTCTGCTAAAGACACCGATGTCGAAGAGATTCGGTGGCTATTGATTGACGTTGACCCCTCTAGGCCGGTCAACACGTCGAGCAACGCCCGTGAAAAAGAGAACGCGCTGGTTGTGATTGGCAAAATCAGAGCCTTCTTGGAATCTCAAGGCTGGCCTCAGCCACTTTTCGGCGATTCGGGCAACGGCTACCACCTGATGTACGAAGTCGAAGGCCTTACAGCAGACTTGCATCGGCAGATTCTGGAGTACCTCGCGTTCCGGTTTAGCCGAGATGCTCTGGCGGTTGTCGATCAAAGCGTCTACAACCCTTCTCGTATATGGAAGGTTTACGGCACACTTTCACGGAAGGGTGAAAATACTGAGGAGCGGCCTTGGCGTGTCTCGCACTTGATTTCTAAAGATTTTCCGAAAAAAGTCGTTCAGCAGCAGCAACTGCAAGAGCTACTAGCTGATTCTCCCAAGGAGAATAAGCGTGAAGTTTTGGCCCCGGAGGACCGTGAGGCTCTGACGACGTGGATGGGAACACATTTTCCCTCAGCGGGAAGTTTTGTTCCTTGGCAAGACAAGGGACGTAAGTGGGTGTTCGATGTTTGCCCTTGGAACCCCGACCATACCGACCGCAGCGCCTACGTTCTTCAGTTTAACAGTGGAGCTATTGTCGCTGGGTGCCTTCACAAGAACTGCAAGGGACACCAAAAAGACGAAGACGGCAACGGCACTGGATGGCAAACCCTTCAAGAGCTTGCGGGCACGCCGTTTAACGGTGGAGGCGGAGATGACGATGGACACCAAGGCCCTCTTTCGCCCTCGTCCGCGAACAACTTTAACCTTACGGACCTCGGGAACGCGAAACGTCTGATTTACGCCTTTGGGACAAGTATACGTTACTCGGCGAGTCACAACGCATGGTATCTCTTCGACGACACTAGGTGGCGACTTGATACTGACGGGGCCATCCAACGCTGTGCAAAGTCTGCGGTCGGTTTGATTTTTTCGGAAGCAGAGGCCGAAACCGATCGTCAGAGGCAGCGCGCTATACAGCGCCACGCACTTCGCAGTGAAAGTTCCCGCTCTCTTAGCGCGATGGTGTCGGTGGCGTCAACTGAATCCGAGGTATGCATCTCTGCCGACAGGCTAGACGCCGACCCTTGGTTGTTTAACCTAGCAAATGGAACCCTAGATCTTAGGACCGGGAAACTGTCGGACCACGATAGGACCGACCTCATCACTAAAATCAGCCCAGTCAAATGGGACGTGAGCGCCAAGTGCCCCCTGTGGGATGAGTTCATCATGTATGCGATGGAGGAGGACCAAGAAGTCGTCGATTTCCTCCATCGTTTCTTCGGCTATTGCCTTACGGGTCTCGTCACTGAGCAAGTTCTTCTCTTCATGGAGGGCACTGGAGGAAACGGCAAGACAACCGCTTTGCTAGTTTTAATGTACGTTTTGGGCGAATACGCTATTCAGGGCGCACCGGGCCTACTGATGTCGAAGCACAATGAGTCCCACCCTACTGAAGTCGCCGACCTAGAGGGCGCCCGCTTTGTAGCTAACGCGGAGGTAGAGAAGGGCAAGCCATTTGCGGAGGCTCTTATCAAGCAGCTTACAGGCAGCGACCCCATCCGCGCCCGCAAGATGCGTCAGGACTTTTATCAGTTTATGCCTTCGCACAAGCTGTGCATTGCAGCCAATCACCGGCCCATCATCAAGGGCAACGACGAGGGCATCTGGCGGCGTGTATTACGAATCCCTTGGCACCGAAAAGTGTCCTCCGCCAAGAAAGACCCCTTCCTTATTGAGAAGTTAAAGAAAGAAGCTCCGGGCATATTGAACCGAATGGTTGAGGGCTGCTTGGCATGGCAGAAAGACGGCCTACAGCCACCGCAGAAAGTACGTCTCGCTACGAATGAGTACCGCGAGGAAATGGATGTTTTATCCGAGTATATGGAAGATCGCTGCTCACTGCATCCCGAAGCCACCATACCCAAGAAACAGCTTTATCTCGACTACGCGGAATGGTGTGAAGACATGAAGCAACGCCCCCAGAGTTACTCGCTCTTCTGCCGTCAGCTATCTGAACGCGATTACAAGTCTACTGTGACCAAGGTCAAGATTAACGGTCAGCGCAAGTCAGCCCGCGTCTGGAAGGGAATCACTTTGCAGCGTTTTGAAGCCCGACCTGCGTCTCCCGCAGAGCGTATTTCGGAGAAGCTTGGGTGGGGCGAGGCGTAGTCTTGACGTTATTATACCATTACCTTATACCCAAACAGGAGTCCGCCTATGTCGAATCGAACCCGTAGCACTCAAGGCAGAGGCCGACCGGCGGAAGGCGGGGGCGGCGATTACGCTCAATGGCTTATGCTGGTTCCTAAGGATAAACGCCGAGAAGTAGCGGAGTTTATCGCCAACCACGCCGTTGAGACCTACGATGACCTCGTGTCCTTTGGGTGTAAAATCATGGCTGCTTTGATGGAGGGCCGCATCACGCCCGCCATCGCCAAAGAACTTCGAGCATGGCATGAGATGAACTTCAACATTATTGCTACGAAGAACACCGTTTCAGACTCACCGCAAGACACCTACTCGGACATCGTTACGGCGCTTGTTCAGGTTAAGAGAGAGACTAAAAAGCTTCGCGGAAACTACTTTACCCCGGCAGAAGCGAAAGAAGAAGAACCTATTGTAATCGAGGCCAAAAATGGATGATTTGCGTGACAAGCTCGAAGAGTACAAGGAAGCAAATAAGCCTACAAAAGAACAAAAAAAGAGGCTAAGGTCCACCAAGGAAGGCCGAGCTTTTGACCGCATTATGCGGCGCGCAGAAAAAAAGCACAAACGGAAGGATAAGAAAAAAAGCCGGAAGATGCGTATGGACGGAATGGGCGCAGGCCCCAAGGATTACTGATGGCTGAACGCGACTACGGCCCTAACGGCGAAGGTGCTTATCACGGAACCCCTAAGCAGCGCGCTCTCCGCGCTATGCGAAACCGCGCCCGCCGTAAAGTAGGCCTAAAAAAAGGTGACCCCCGCGAGGTTGACCACAAAAAACCTTTGAGCAAAGGTGGCACCAACAGCAGCAAAAATCTTCGCGTTGTAAGCCGCACTACCAACCGGAAGAAGTACAATGTCTAAAGTGGCTACAAAACGCGACCCTGCTAAGTGGGCCAAGGCCAAGGCCAAAGCCAAAGCTAAAATGGGAGGCAAGCACTCTGCCCGCGCAATGCAGCTTGCTGTTAAATACTACAAAGATATGGGCGGTGGCTATAAAGGAAAAAAAGGAAGCAAAAACAAGCTTTCTAAGTGGACCAAACAAAAGTGGACCACAGAATCAGGGAAGCCTAGCGGTAAAACTGGCGAAGTATACGCTCCCAAGAAAACCATTGACGCTTTACGCGGAACTAAAAAACTTGCTCGCGCCAATGCTGTTAAGCGTTTGGCTAAGAAAGCTGGAAAGCAATACGCTAAACACGGTTTGCACAAAGGCAAAAAGAGGTAGTCATGGCCGTTTCCCCCAAAAAGCGAAGGAACGCGGCGCGAGGCGCTATGCTTATGAAGAAGCACGGTCTCTCGGGCTACAACAAACCCAAGCGCACGCCCAAGCACCCCAAGAAGTCACACATTGTGTTAGCCAAAGAAGGTGACACCATTAAGCTGATTCGCTTTGGCGAGCAGGGCGCGAAGACCGCCGGTAAGCGCAAAACAGGTGAGGGTGACAAGATGCGTAAAAAACGCGCCAGCTTTAAGGCGCGTCACGCGAAGAACATCGCCAAAGGCAAACTTAGCGCAGCCTACTGGGCTGACAAAGTGAAGTGGTAATGAGCCTCCCCTTTGAAGGTGAAGCTCTAGAGGCCCTGTGCGACCCTGCCATCAGCCTCCGCGCTTACGCTCAAATCATCGACCAGAAGACGGGACAGGAAAACACCTTCGACCCGTTTGCGATTACCGACCGGCTACAGGAAACCGTCGTCTCGTACTACTCAGAGCCTCCTGTGACGGCTTTGGGGCAGACCAAGTGGCTTACCCTCCTCGGATACCGTCAGGCAGGCAAGAGCCTTACCTCAGAGCTTTGTGGGTACGTTAAGGCTGCGTACACACCGGGACACGATCACGTCTGTATTGCGGATAACCGCGACCGGGCCGAATACCTGCACCGTCGCATTCACTTGACGCACAGCCGATGGCCTGAACCTGTCCGCGCCCCGACCGTTCCTAACCGAGAGGTTCGGCAGTTGACGTTCCAGCACGGCGGCAAGATGCGTGTCTTGTCTGGTGAGTCAGGTGCGGTCGGTATTGGCCAGTCGCCTGACAGCTTTCACGGGTCAGAGCTTCCGTACTGGCGTAATGCTGGTCACCAGTTCTCCATGATTTATCCGTCGATGATTAACCGAGACCACTCCCAAGTTCTTTTAGAATCAACACCTGCTCCGATGAGCGAGCCTTCGGCAGAATGGTGGCGCGACCACTGCCGTGACGCCAAGCAGAGTCGAGGGCGGTGGGCGTATGCTTTCTTCCCGTTTTGGGACGGTGTTCTTAACCGACGCCCTTGGCCGAAAGGGCAAAAGTTAACTCTTGAGGAAATCAAGCTTCTGGAAAAATACGGTCATCTCGGACTAGAGAAAGACAATCTACAGTTTCGTCGTCTTATGATTGAGACCGATGCCGAGATTCGGCGTAACCCTGACCTATTTAAAGTTTACTACCCGTTCGACGACATTAGTTGTTGGATCGCCTCTGTAGGCTCCGTGTTTCATTCTACGCTTCTAAAGAAACACCAAGAGTCGCTATTGGTTCCTTGGAACGGCCCTTATATGGAATACGAAAAACCCGAGGGCGGTGCAGTTTACGCTATTGGTGTTGACCCGGCGGGTTATGCTGCTCGCGATCATGCCGCGTTTCAGGTACTGAAGGTGTACGATGGAGAATGGACCCAAGTCGCAGCCTACGGAGGCATCACTGACCCAGTGGTATTCGCAAAGAAAATCAATGAGGTTGGCAAGAAATACAACAATGCGCTTGTGGCTGTGGAGAGTAACGGTGTTGGTGTTGCTACTTTGGCTTTACTTGAAGAGCTTGGTTATCCAAATCTCTACTACGAGAAGCCATATAAGCCCGGAATCGCTGCTACCGCCAAATCTATAACTATGATGCTTTCGTACCTCCAAGACGCCCTCAAAGACGAACTTATTCTTCGTGACGAGGACACGGTTGGTCAGCTTGGGTCGTACCGAGAAGACAAACGCACAGAGCGAAGCGCGCTGTCTGAGATGCTACACTCGGGCAAATCAGGCAAGCGCCGCGACCGCCACCACTGGGACAAAATATCTGCTCTGCAAATAGCCTGTACAGCCGCCCGAATGTGCCCCCGAAGATACAAAAAGAAAAGACCAGAGGGCATGGAAAATGTGGTGCTTTTCCGAGATATGACATATGAACAAGTACAAAGCCATCGCAAGAAAAACGCCAAAGGCGGTTCTAAAACAAAATGGCGCCGAAGTCGCTATCGCAGGAAACGATAATGCCAGAATCAGACGCCCAAAAACGAAGCGATATGTCTCTCGGCGACCTCATGTCTCGGATTTCAAACCTTCGCAAGAGAGAGCTTTTATCTAGCCGCATGGCGATCAAGGATGACTTGGAAGAGTCGGCTATGATGGACTACGATATGATTCAAGAACAACGTCGAGAGAGGAGTTCTGATGCCTAAGGTCGTATTTAGCCCTTTTGTGGTCGGACACATTCCTAGCGGTGAAGAGGTCTTTGACTATCTTTACTCTATTCCAGAAGTAGGAACGCCTAACTCGCTCTCTGTTCTCAACGGTTGGCTAGACGCCGATAACCTTAACAATATTGGGCGCAGGGAGATTGATTTTAACTCTTTGCAGCGAAATGCGACATCTGGAGGCAAGTCGGTCTGCGGCACCGCGCACTTAGATTACTTCTCTCCTGTTCAAAGTAGAACCGATTCTGAACCTTCGACTGACGGATGGTTTAACGGAGTTACTGACCCTGAAACAGCTCCCGCGAACAGCTTTCTTGCTATACCCGGAGGCTCCGTGCAGTTCTACTTACCCTACAAGGCGTTTGTTTTATTGACGTGGCAGGTTTGTTGGACAAACGATTCTACGGGGCTTGAACGCGAAAGCCATGTCCGGCTGTTCGTCGATGGAAAACGGGTTGGACTTGACGACACGGAGAAGACAAACTCTTGTAATGTTCGTAGAGTTCGACGCACGCAATGGGCGGCGGACTATGACTCTGGCGATTCTAGTGTTAAGTTTAACTTTATAAGAGGCCGCTACAAAAGTAGATATTGGTCGGGTCACCAGTGGCTGCCGCTGCCCGGAAGGCGGCCTTTATCAAAAGGGTTTCACTCTGCGTCCCTAAGGGTTATTCAAGACCAAGAAGTAAAGCAGACTCGGGTCCGAGTTCGATCTCTTAAATATATATTCTTTAAAGCGGCAGACGACTGAGGTAAGCATGGGATCAGCATATGACGACATGAGCACAGTCCCCAGCTATTCGCGGGACGGCACTCTTAGAGATGTGGATTACACCGACACCTCTGGCAGTGCTTATGGAAATCTAAGCAGAAGCCAGCAGCGAAAAATGGATCGCGCGGCAAAACTGGACTCTAAAGGCAAGGCAGTTAAAGCGGAAGAGCTTAGGAACAAGGCCCTTTACGGGACAAAAGACCCCGCAGAAATAGCAAAGATGAAGCTGCTAGAAGAAGCCCGATTGTTTGACCAGACGGGCGGAGCATCGGCAGGAGTGACCCGGCAAGAGCGGGAAGAAACGATGATGGGCGCGAGACAGGCTGCGGAACAATCGGCGCAAGGCATCCAGACCATGCTTGCACGGAAAGAAATGTCTGGAGCGGGCATCCAGTCTCCCGGAGCACTACAGGAGGCCGCGCGTGATGCAGGCTCTGGAGGAGCCGCGATTATTGCCGACGCATCTGCGCGCCTTGCCAAGCTTGATGTGGACCGAAGAAAAGCTAGAAAAGCAGAGCTGATGGCCGCACTTGCAGGCGCCCCAGTTGCGCCTCCTTCGACTGCACAGCAAATGGCTACTACATTTGCTACAGATGTAGCCCCCCAAATCTTGGGTGATATAGCTTATGGAGCGGTGGTATAAATGGCAATCGACGACCCACGATCTGACGAGCAGATGGCTTTGCTTCAACAGCAAATCCGCAACATAGATATGCAAAGGCGCCGGGAAAGAGCGCAAATGGGCGGTGCCATCGCCGGACGCGCAGCATATCGACAAGGCGGGGCCACGTTCGCACAGCTTCAACAAGTCGCGCCTCTGCCGGGAGGATTTATGCCTTCTGAAATGGCGAAGTACAACAAGCCCCTCCTCGACGCTTACAACGAACTAACCGCCGCTCAAGCCGCCGTAGGCGCGGGCGAAGAAGAGCAAATGAAGCAGCGCGTTATCTTCCATAAGGCCGCAATGGCAGAAGGCGTCAAGATGCTTAACAAAAAGCGCGACTTGGCGAACGACATTGAAAAGAAAAAAATCGACGCTCAGATTAAGCAAGCGCAAGAACACATTGATGTTCTCGACAACATGGAAGGCGTTACGGGCACAAAGGGCGGGATCACAGAGTACGACAGAGGCCGCGCCGCCGCAGGGTCCGTTATTAGCCGTACAGCCAAGGATGGTGGCAAAATCGACAAGGGCGTTATCACAGGCAAAGTAGCAGGGCTGCGAAGCAGAGAAGCTATCGACAGTTTTAAGGAAAATCTTAGAGAACAATATGCCACAACCTACGGCGTGGGCATGGACAGCAAGTTTGATCCCAACGGCGAATATGGCGATGTCATGGCTCATATCGATCAAACCGCAGATAAGCTTGAAGCCGAGGGCAAACTAAAACCTGCGACTGGCGGTGAAGCTTCAGGCCTCAGCGGCGAGGGCATGATGCTAGGCGTGGGCGGAGCAGACGAACGTCGAGCGGTTCTGGTCCACATGCGGCAAGGAATCGACAACCTGAACGCCGCAACCGGCGGTCAACTCGATAAAGAAATGGCCCAGATAGCCTCCGGTAGTACCGGCGGTCGCACGACTGACATTATGGAGGCGGCTGACTTGACGGTCACTCGGGGCTTGACTTCACCCGAAGATAAGAAGCAATACATGACGGACCTTAACGAGCAGAAGGCTTCCGTTATTGACAATCTTCTCAGACCCGGCGCGGGACCAGAGTCAAGAAAAATGATGATGGCTATGGCCGAATCGCCTGCGTTTCAGGAAAAGAAAAAGCAACTAGGTCTAATGACTGACGAGGCGCTGTTTCGTCACCTCCGCACCGCTTACCGTTCGACAGCACGCGAAGGCCGCATGAAAGACCGAATGACATTAGCCGCATTGAAACAAGGCCGAAAACCTGCTACTGGTCCTCAAGCCTCTGCGATGAACGCTTTAGCCGCCGCCGTAGAAACAAAAATGGCACCAAAGCGTCCCGGCGCATCTGCAATAAATATCTCGGACCCGATGACGGTCACTGAAACAACAGAAGAAATAGCTTAGGATTGCTCATGTTTGGTCGCAAAAGAAAAGCAGAAAGAGACGCTGCCGCTAAAAAAGCCTTGGACGAGGTTAAGTTCAAAGGCTCTGTTGATGACATTCAATCCGAAGCCCTTCCCCAACAAGGCCTTACGAAGTCTCAAAAGCAAGCAGCGACAGACTATATGGCCAGCGAAAAAGAGCTTATGCCTATTCGGCGCGCAAACAAAATGGCGCATTTTGACCCTGACTTTGAAGATGAGTTTGAGTTCGAGGGCGAAACCAAGAAGCAGGCCCCATTTAAAGGTGCAGGCGGTTTTGAATATACGCAAAACGAAGCGGGCGATTACGAGTTTGTAGGTCCTGACGGCAAGAAGGGTGTCGCCAAAAAAGGAACCAAAGCTTACGAATCTATTCGTTCCGAGATGACGGGCGGCGGAAGCCTGTACGGCACCAAGGGCTACGCTGGGTATGGCGCTCCCAAGGCCTCCGAAGAAGTCGGGGAAGCCGAAGAAGCCGAAGAAGTTGATGGTGAAGAAGTTCTACATAGAGGTGAGACCGGCATGGTTACGGCTGCTGGCCCTCTCGAAATAGGCCCTACTCCACTTGAGATTCCAGAGAAACTTCCATCTTCCGCAGAAGAAATCGCGAAGTTTTCACGCGAAAATGCAGCCGCTATGGCAGATCCGATGAATCTAGCAAAACTTCTCTCTGCCTACGACCCGAGCGTGTACGACGTTAACGACATCAAAGAAAAGTTTATGATGGTGCCTCGGGTAACAGCGGAGTTCGACAACTTGCAGAAGAAACGAGAGGCAGGGACGCTGAACCGTGAAGAAGCAATCCGCCTAGAAAACCTTGCTCGGGCGTTTGAAAACGCGGGCCTAAGAGACAGGACGGAAGACGACAAAGCTGTACGCAGACGTGTTATGAAGGGAGATCTTCTTCGCGCAGGCGGCAAAGCACTAAGAGGAAACGTGATCGGCGCTGTTAGCGAAATCCCACGACAAGGCTTTCTCCAGATGGGCCGTTCTGCCCGAGCGTTCCTTGACCCGCTTGGGGTTATGGCTGACGCTCCCCCAATCCCGGAAGAAAAAGTTTTTGAAGGAATGAGTGGCGCGGATATGCAAGAGATTCTTCGCGCCGCAAGACTAAACGCCGCTAAGACAGCATCTACTAACGAATAAGGAAAAACCAATGCCCGAGTCCCGACAGGCTAGCGCCGACATTATTACCGCTCATTACAACCGCCTTTTTCGAGAAGGCAAGATTGGGCAAGACCAAATGATGACGGTCGGAAGAATGCTTGCTTCAAATGATGTTCCCGACGAACAACTTAGCGAGATGGCTTACAGTATTCAGGAGGCCGCCTCGGCCCCCGAAAAGTTTCAGGGCGCGGGAGGCTACTCCTACGAACCTATGGCTAACGGAGATATTCGAGTCATGGGGCCTGACGGCAAAGTTACTGTCGCGCAGAAAGGTACAATCCCTCACAAGTCGATTAGCCTTGAGATGGCTGGCAAAGACAATCTGTACGGCGACGACATTGAAGGCGATGCTATAGTAGACCCCGACGCCTTGTCGGGTGAAGAGTTTTTGGCCCGCTACGGCACATCCCGAGAAGACATGGACCCGCAATCAGAAAGGATTGCCGCTGGCAACTATCTTATGGGTCCAGACCGATTTGCCGCCTTCCAGTCCCGAACTTCTGATGCGGCGAAAAAGGCCTTGGCTCCAGAGATTGATGAAGAAGATTTGAGTCAAGTTCGGTTTTCCGACGCCGGTGGAACATCAGTTCCGCTAGAAGAAGATGAAGAGGAGTTTGCTGGTCCTATGCGGACAGACGGAATGGGCGCGGGCCGAGCGCCTCCTTTCTTGGCTCGCCTTATGGGGCGAAGCCGGAGAAAAAGCTAGGTTACTAAGAGGGAGGAACTATGCCGCTTTCAGGCAAGCAGATTCAGGGAATCATTAGAGCGCACCGTTCTAAATCCCGGACAGAGAGGCAGGACTGGGACCGCTGGAGGTCTTGGTATATGTCGGAGTATTGGAACCGAGAACAAGAGCTTCCAACAGGCTCCACGACCATCGGCGCAGGGTCATCAGGCGAGGTCAACTTTGAGACCAACTACCCGTATGCCTTTATCGACACGATGATTGCAAACGTGTGTCCTCAAAACCCACAGGTCACAGTCCTTGCTCGCCGCGAAGAACTTCGTGATGCCGCCCGTTTTCGCGAGGCGCTGATTAACGACACTTACAATAGAAATACATTACACTCTCTATTGTGGAAAACCGCAACTGGCGCGTCTATCTGCGGGCGAGCCTTCATGAAAGCGGTCTGGAACTTCAGAAAGAACACCGTAGAGATGTTTGCGGTCGATCCTCGTTATATCTTTTTTGATATGGCGGCGGCAAAGTTTCGCGACACCCGCTATCTTGTTGAAGTTACCGTTTTAACGCAGGCCGAGTTCAAGACGCGCACCAAAAAACGCGGAAAGAAAGGCGCATTGTACAATAACAAGGTCGCCGACCGGGCAGTCTTCGGGGGCTTCCCCACCTTCCTTCGTGATCATGCCCGTAACAAAAGCCACCTTAATGAAGCTTCGCGCGACGTGTACAAGTGGGTGACTGTATACGAGGTTTACGACTTTGAAGGTGAGGGCCGTTACTATCACTTTCTTGATGACGTGGAAGAGCCTTTGTTCGAGGGCGAGCTACCTTACCGATATATCCGCAACCCCTTTGTCATGCTTTCCTTTAACGACAACATGACGGACCTTGGCGGCCTTTCCGATGTCAAGCTTGTTCAATCGCTTCAAGAGCGCCTCAATGAGATTGACACCCTAGAGCTATGGCACGCACATACCTCTACGCCTGTGATGCTGGTCAACACGGCACTTGCGGACAACCCCGAGACCATTATGACCGCGCTGCAAGACGCTAATCAGCCGGGAACAATGATTTCTATTCAAGGGAAAGCGAATGCTCCATTGCGCGACATCATCGGCTCCACCCCAATGCCCGCGTTCTCGCCGCAGTTTGCAGAGATGCGGGCTAGATGCAATCAAGTCATTGAGTTTATCCTCGGCATCCCTCAGTATAGTCGGGGGGTTGTGGGTGTGGCGGACGTTGCTACGGAGGTCGCGCTTGCCGACACTGCGACCCGAACAAGAAACGGACGAAGAATAAAGCAGGTCGAGGACTTAGTGTCTGCTTTAGCGGAAAGAGTCATTGGACTTTATGAGGAATATCTTGACCCTGATTCTAAGCTGGCAATCCGACTAACCGGCAGCCAAGAAGTGCTAGATGTAAATCGAGAAACTCTACGGCTTCGTCCCCAGCGCGACCCTAACGAAGAGCCGCTAGATTTTGATTACGATGCGCTTCCTTACTCCCCCACCGAAAATCACAAGATTATTCAGCTTCAAAAGTTCCAACAGTATTTCCCCTTGTTGATGCAGGCGCCAAATGTGGATAAGGAAAAGCTGATTGTAAAACTGTTAGATCTTTTGCAGATCCGAGATGTTATGATGCCACCGCCTCCAACCCCGTCACCTTCCGACATGGCCGAGTCTATGGCTGGAATGGATGCTGGATTGCCCGCTTCAGCGGCGCAACC
>TARA_R100001440_G_scaffold39963_5_pt1 | contig 13068 bp, 1 predicted proteins | sample TARA_R100001440 | Tara Oceans TARA_R100001440 (sample SAMEA2622112) | marine metagenome | biome: marine biome (ENVO:00000447); feature: surface water layer (ENVO:00002042); material: "saline water (ENVO:00002010), including plankton (ENVO:xxxxxxxx)" | depth 5 m
TCCAGTACCAGGTGTTACTGTTACTCCAGTAATATCTCCACCACCTGCATCAGTACTATCTCCAGCCGCATCAATTGTAAATGTGTTTCCTGAAGCTGCTGTAACACTGAGTGTTCTTGTTGCTGTTGAAGTTCTATTATTTGACCCTTGGCCATTACCTCCAGTTCCTGTTATTTCAGTAAAGTAATATACAACTTGTCCTGCTGATAGAGTATCTGTTACAGATACCTCTATATTACCTTCAGCATTAAAGGGTGTACTACTTGCAGAACTACTATTCGAAGAAGGGAGAGTAGCAAAATGGAACTCGAATCCTGGCTCAGACTCACTTTCTACGTCAACAAAATATTCACTTTGACTAGGAGAACCTGATGTTATTCTATTTAATGTTCTAGTAGACCCAAGTTGAGTTGGACTGCTTAAATTTGCATTTGCTGATTTAAATACTTTTAAAACTATTTGACTTGGAATATCTGCTATTGCATTACCAATAGTTCCAGTATCAAAACCTTGCATTCCATCACCGTCTTTAAATAGTTTCACTGTTACAGTCTGGCTTGAGTTTCCATTTGTTATCTTTTGAGCATCACTTGATGTTTCACTGTTTGTTGTTTTTGATACAGTTGAGACAGCACTTCCTGTTGCTTGAGCAATAGTTGTAAGTGCATCATCTGTTAATCCACTATCTTTGTCAAATATTTTTGTACCGTCTGAAGTAAAAATATCAAAAGCTCTAATTATTCCTGTTTTATTACCTAAAACTTTAAAAGGTATATAAGTAGAGTTTGCATCTCCTCCAGCTTGGAATACCGTACCTGTAGTATTACTTGGAGTATTGATTAGTACTGTATTATCTCCTGAGGATACATTAAGAGCAATACCTGAAGTACTACCTAAAGTAGTTTTTGTTGCAGTAAGCACTCCTTGTTGAGTTACTCTGAAAGGAGCTTCTGCACCATTAGCAAGAGGATCTCCAGCACTTCCTGCGTATATTCTTACTGAGGAATGTGCTCCATCTAATACTGCTCTATTTGCTCCTGAGCCTGCTATAATTGTAGTTGAGCTACTAATTGCGTCTCCATCAATACCATTGTCTTTGATTGTAACAACAGCTCCTGGTGCTTCAAATATATTTGAATCAATCGGAACTTTAGAAGCACTTAATTTTATATTAGATGAATTATCAATATTATCAAAAGTACCTTTTATATTTTGTAGTTGAGTTGTGCTAATGGTACTACCACCAGGTAAATTAATATCAACACTATCTAATAAGTTACCACTTCCATCTATAATTTGGTCATTTTTAAAATCATTTTCATTTGCAACTTCAAAAGTGGTGCCGTTCCATCTTGGGAATCTCCCTATATCGCTTCCAAATAAGGTTGCAACGTTTAGTCCGAACCCGCCTCTATTTGTCGGTAGAGTTGATCTAAAGTTTGCAGTTCCACTACTAAAGTCTAATACTCCAGTTTTTCCAGATATATCTTCATTAAAACCACCCTTTTCTTTTGGTACAAGTTTATTTACAACTCCTGTAGAAGTTAATCCTGAGTTGGCTCTTGCTGCTCCTCCCGAAACTGTTGAAGCATCAACATTATTTACTTTAGCTGTATCTGCAGAAGTATTAGTGCTTGTTTGGTCAGCATTATTTTGAACTCCACTTAATCCGACAAGTCCTTGAGTCGCTGTTACTGTTGAAGTTTCATTACTTCCTATTTTTAATTTAATTGCTGTTCCATCAATAGCTACATCTAGTTCGTCATTTTTAATTGCTGTGTCTGCAAGTACACTTCCATCTGATTCTTTAAGATCAGTTCCCGCAGTAGCACCTACTGTTGCTCCTGAAGCTGGTAAAGCAGTAAATAATTTACCCGAGACACCTACTACATCACTAGAAGCAATTTTTGATACATCAACTTTTATATCAGTAGTTCCTATTCCTACTAGTTTTCCATCATTATTAACTGTAACTTTTTCATTTGAAACTACTACATTACTAAGAGTTGAACTAGCTCCTGTTATTTTACCATCAGAGTCTAAACTAATCTGATTATTTTTAAGTCCAGCAGGAGTCGTTGTAGTTTGAAATGCTGATGTTCCTACCCCTGCGTTTCCAAATCGTAACTGAAAATCATTAGAAGCATCAAAACTTACATCAAAGTCATCAACATCTATTCGGTCAAAAACTCCAACTACACGAATAGCTCCTAAACTTCTAGTATACGATCCTTCATATGTACTTTCGTTAAATGTAACATCTACATATGCATAGGGTACTGTGCCAATGCTAGTACTCCAGCTTGGAGGTAAACTAGTACATGCTCCAGTATCAAAGTTATATGAAATTCCATCTCTTTGAGTATTACTTATAGTAGGTAAATTATCCCCAAAAGCCCATGAATCAAAATAAATTCTTTTTGTTGCAACTCTAGATACTTGTGCTTCTGATTGTAAAACTACAGTTGACCAGTCTGCTTGATTAATTGTTACAGATGTTGTAGATGCTGATGCTGTAATTGTTTTACTACATGTCCATAAATATTGCGCTGTTCCACTTGGAACTGTCTGACTCCACCCATCTGTTATAGCTTGTCCTGTTAATGCTGCTGTACTAAAAGTAAATGTTGAACCATTACCTGGTTTAGCTGGAGCAGAAGAGGAACTAGTTCTTTTATATATTTGTATATTTGCTGTTTGACTACCTGGTGCTCCAGCAGCTCCCTCTTTTAATCTAAGAAGAGTTGTTTGATCTTCGTCTAATATTTGACTAGTATTACTTGAGTGTCTTACTTCAACTTTAAATATTTCATTTCCTAAACTTAGAGCTCCTGCACTTACAGAAAGTTGTCTATCACTTAGATTTCCATTTGTAGAAAATCCGCTACCAAGAACACTAAAACTTGCTCCGTTATTTGTTGATTTACTAAATCTATACTGATAATTTCCTGAAGGAAATTGAGAAAAAGCAGTAGGCTCAGAAGCAGTAAGAGTAATTGTACCAGGACTTGGATTTGCTCCATTTCCATCATAACTAAACGCTTGCTCTGATGCAGTTAATCTTGTAACTGTTAAACCAACTTTTTTATCTATATTGAAGACTCTTTCTATAACTGTGCTACCAATTGTTGCAGTAAGTGTAAACGTTTCTGCTTCTGTGCTCCAACTTGCTCCACTTACACTATATATTCCTGTACTATTATTAATAGTAAGAGTTAAATTATTTTGAGTTTTAGTTGTAGAACCACTTGAAGAACTTCCTCCACTTATGCCAAAAACGACTCCACTTGTTTTTTCTGTTGCACCTTCAAATACTTTAAATTCACCACTTGTTCCAGAATAAACTATGAAAGACCCTGATTGAGCACCAAATCCTTGAAACTCAATAGCAGAAGTATTTTCATTTGTTAGTACTCCACTTATAGAGTCGTCTCCTTCTGCGCCTTCTTTTGATTTTGTAAAAGATTGTTTTTTGATAAATGTGGTACTAGTACCCTCCACATCTATGCTGTAAGAAATACTTGCAATATCTTGAGTCATATTACTGTGATTTGCGACTCGAACTATTTCATCACTGCTTTGGAGAGAAATAGTTCCAGTAGTAATATTTGAAGGCGTAGCAGTAACTTTAAATTTACCTGTTGAAGGAGTTCCTGATAAAATACCTTCTAAAGGAGAAGTTCCTTTAAAAACTTGAATATCTGTGCCTGACCCAGCAAAACTTGTAACCGTTCCTGATGAGTTTGCAGGTAAAGTGTGAGATTCATTTGTAAGTATTACAGTAAAAGCATCTGCACCCGTTCCACCATCTTTAACTGCTGCGATTGCTATAGAATCAAAAGCGATCTCTGTTGTAGCTGCAGCTTGTTCTGCAACTCCCACTCTTAAAACTTGTGGTGTTGAAAAGAAGCTAGTAGGAATAGAAAAACTAATAGTATCTGAATCTCCCGATGCTCCATCTGTGTATGAAGTTTCATCAGTTATACCATCACCTGTAAATTTAAAGAAAGGGTTTGTAAAGTTTGACGCTGTTGCAGTTAATGTAAGAGTGCCACTAGGTGAAGGGCTTCCATTATTTTCATCATACGCGATTGCATACCCAGTTGAAGTAAGTTTTACTGTTTTTGCATCTGAACCCGCTGATCCTGTTTGCCCTGTTCGTGATTTTGATATACTATATGTTTGGTCTAATGTGACTGCGTTACCTGAAGGAGAAACGTTAGCTGGTATTGTTGCTCTAAATATATTTACAGCACTATCTACTGTAAGACCAGTAACTGCGTATACCCCAGTGCTACTATTTATACTACTAGTTAAACCACTAGTTTCTTCTCCTGAAACTTCTGCAAAAGTACAATCGCCTGTTTTATCTGTTGTTCCAACAAAAACTTTGAATGTTCCACCTGCATCATCAAGTGCTCCACTTGCAAATGTTCCGTCTGGATTTGATGATACTGTATGTGAATTATTTGTTAAGAAAGCTGTTATACTATCTGTACCAGATCTTACACCAAAAATTGTAACTGTATCGGAAGCTTTGAGTGTGCCACTTGCACTTGGATCTCCATCAAATAGCTGAACAGTAACTGCAACAGTATTATCTGCTGCTGGTTCATCGGTAATAGTTGTGGTAACTGCTCCACTTGCTGTTGCGTTAGCACTTAATACAAAAGTTGTACCATTAGTGACGCTTGCTATTGTTGTTCCCTCGGGAACTGAATCTGAAATAACTCTTTGACCTGGAAAAAATGTTGTACCAGAAGAGTGAGTAACAGTTGTACTTCCACTAGTAAATGTACAAGAAGCTGAATGATCTGCTAAAGTAAATGTAGATGTTGTAGAAGTCGCTTGAGTTACTCCACCTACTAAGAATCTAAAATGAGGAGTGCCTGAAAATCCACCAGTTCCCTGTGAAGCAGTAGTAAAACTTACAGTTGTAGTTTCTCCACCAACTGCAGTATAAGCTACTACATGACTACTTGGAGTTAGTTTGATTGCTACTGCATCAACTCCAACACCTCCAGAACTTCCATCTTTTGTTACTGTAATTGGTATGAGTTCTGTAAAGTTTTCACTTGTTCCTGAATCTGTTACAGCTACTTTTACAAACTTGTTTGCTGTATTATGTGAGAAACTAGAAGCATCGAGGGTTGCTGTAAAAGGTGCACTACTATCCACTACGCTTGTACTGTTATTTGTAAACACAACACCATCTGTGGCTGTTGTAGTACCATCTGCGTCTACAAGTGTAAATGTCACACTATTAGAAGTAATATTTCTGAGTGTTGCAGTAAATGTAGCATCTTGCGAAGCTCCTCCGGGAGTTAGTGCATTTGATGCATTGAATTTAACTTGAAAACTAGAAATATCTACATCAAGTTGAGGAGATAGAACTTTTGCTACTCCAGATACACCTGCATCTATATTTGATTCATAAGCACTCAATAATTTTACTGTTGAGTTATCACTTGTTCTTCTTGACATTCTTCGATGTCGAATCCAATAGAAATAAGTTCCTGCAACACCTACTGCGTCATTAAAAGTAGTAGCATTATCTACTACAGTAAGTAAGTCAGCATGATCAGGAACAGAGCCACTACTACCTTGAGTATTAGCTCTCCATATTTCAGTAGAGTCAATAGCTTCTTTGAATCCTGCACCATTTGTCCAATTAAGTGTAACAATACCTGGTTTAGCAGTTGCTGTTGTAAGATTCTGTGGAGCGCCTGGTGCCGCAAGAGATAGGTTACCTCCTGAAGCAGCTGCTTGTGCAATACTTGCTCTCTGGCTAGTAATTGCATAAATATTCTCATTATATTCTCTAGCTTTTATAGATGTATTACAATTTGAGTTATAGGTTAAGTTTTCTATTCTAAATAACTTGCTCTCAAAACCAAAAGGCTCATAAGTAAGTGCGATAACTTCACCAGGTCTAAGAAGTAAACCTTTTGGCCCAACTGTAAATGATATTTCTTTACTATACCTACTTTGTATTAATTCTTTCTCTACTCCTATACGAGCATTATAATAACTTGTAATTCCTGTAATCGGATAACTTCCAGTTTTTACTTTTCCTTTATCCGCTTTTAGAAAATCTGAGTTAAAGAAAGATACTGCCCTTGAACTAAAATTATTTTGAGGGTCACTTATACTTGCTTTAATTGTATTTTTAGCGTTCTTTTGGCTATTATCATTTAGACTAATAGTGCCGAGTATGTCGTCATTTGTTATAAATTCTGGATTTTGCTCAATACCATTTTGAACATTAGAGCTTGGAACATTTTCTGCTGTCTCTACACTTAATAAATATTTTCCATTTGAATATGAAAGTATACCATTAAAGTGTGAAAGTAAAGCATTAATGTTTTCAAAGATTGATCTTTCTGTAGCAAAGATAAAATTAGTTTGATGTCGAGTTACAGCATATTGTCTGTTTTCCTCCCACCCTAAGTATCTCCAATATTTTACAAAATCGGAATCGTATAAACTATATTCTGGTGTTCTACCATCTGCACCAAGTGTTAAAGTGCTGGGGCCACTGCCTGTTTCTCTTGTTAGTGATATTGAAGAAATGTATTTAAATCCATTTGTTGTACCTGTGGCATGGGTTGGAGCAGTAGATTTTATTCCTGCAGTTGTAACTCGGTAATATTTACTTTCTCCTGATACAACATTTGTAACAATATCTCCTACATTGTAAGATACGTAATCTTGATAAGAACGAATAAATTTACCCGATACATTTGTAAATGTAACACTTGCAGAATTACTTGTGGATTCAAGAACTTTACCAGAAGCAATATGTGTATTACTATTGTCTGGATCTACTAATTTATAAACGTCTCCTGCTACACAAGAAGCTGTGCTTGCTAAAGGCAGAGAAACATCAGAACGAGTATCACATAATAGTGCAGATTCTCGTATTGAAGGTAAATCTATATCATTGTTTATATCTAAAGCTTTACCAAATCTATCATTGACAAGCATGTCTGTAAGCTGTATAGCTGGATTGATAGAAGACCTTGAGTCTGCTCCTTTTTCATTTATTCTAAAAGTATTCTCTGCTGTCGGAGGTTTAACAAAAGGGTCATCAATTGTAAGAAAGTTTGAAGTTGTATTAAAATCTGTAATCGTTCTTTTTTCACCTGTTTCTATAATTTCAAGTGTTGCACCTACTACTCTTGCATTGTTTGAAAGTGAGGCTAATGCACTTATGTTACTAAAGTCAAAAACAGTAGAAGATAGTATTGCTGTTCCATTTAATGGTTGCCCAGAATTTGAGTTTTGGTTTGCTGAATAATTTGTTCCAGAAAAGGTTATTTCATTGCCACTAATAATGGCTTGAAATACAGCTTCTCTTAATTTACCAAATATTCCTTTACCACCTTTAAACTGTAAAAAAGCATTACTCGAACTTGTACTACCAGTTAGTCCAGAGTAAAAATTTTGTAATTTTGTTTTTTGAGCATTTGTTAATGTAGCTTTTAATACACCATTACTGTCTGTTGACATTGTGTTTGTTGTAATAGTTTGATCAGCCTCTGGCCATGTTGTTGCTCCAAGAACTTCATGATTATAAGTAAGCATGTACCAAGAGTTACTTCCTGATCTTAATCTTAAAGAAGTATATTGTGGTACAGAGTGTGTAGTTCCACCACTAACATATAAGTTAGGAACATTGTCTAGTCTAAAGCGATAGTAAGCAGTTCCTTCTGCAGGAGTAAATAAATACTTATCTAATATTCTAAAATCTGCTCCCTCTGATTCTGTTACTGTTAAAGTTCCATCTTCTTTTAGATATTTAAATCCAGATGAATCTACTTGAACTTTGACTGTATCTCCTTCTAAAAAATTAGTGTGTGCGTCAGAAGTATAGAAAGGATCGGGCACATATGTACCATCATAGTTATAGTTTTCTAAAACTTTTCCTTTTACTACATATTCTATATCAGGAATAGTTGTTTGATCTGCGTCAATTGTAAATTTCATAACTGCATAAGCAGTATCTAATAATCTGTGCTCTGGGCTCCAGTATGCTTTGCTTCCTGAAAAATAATCTGCTTGTCTCTTAAATTGATTTGCTTGTGCAATAGTTGTTAGATTATTATCTCCCTTTTGGTTTCTTTTACCTTGATAAAAAGTAAAATGCATACTATAAGGGTGACTTATACTTGCTGTTTCTCTGTGTCGTAATCCTTCTGCATCTGAGGAAGTAGACAAACTTTGAATTGAAGATTCATTAAAGTTTTGAAATTGTCTTGCTCGTCCTTGATTTATATTTGCATACGCACTGTACTCTGCATATTCTTCATGCATGTCCTCTGCTAAATCTTCATCATCTATGTCTATGATTGTATTCCCAGTAGAAGCAGTAACATTTGCTCCACTTAGTGTACTTCCTTGGTCTGCTCTACCATAGCACTGTAATTGAGTATTGTCTTTATCAGTACCTGTTGAAGCATTTCTTACATCAAAATCTGATTTATCAGTACAAATTAGAGGTGCACCATCAATGTACATATTATAAATACCATGTACTTGTCCTTCTGCTAGTGCATATACCACGTAAACTTCTTTTGAATTATTTGATTTTGTATCAGCAAAAATTGGAATACCATTTATTCTTTGAACCCCATACAGAACAGGTAAGTGCCTACCTTGTAAGTGAACACTTAAATCAACTTCATTATCAACTTGAACTTGATACTCCTCCATGTAATATTTTTTCATTCCTACAAGACCAGCGAGTCCACCTCTTTTCTTGGACTTCATTCTTGTACGAGTTTCAGTTGTTTGATAAATTGCGATTGTGTTTAAAGAGGATTCTGCATGTAAAAATCCTAAGTCAGTTGCATATTCTGGTCGAATTGTTAAGTCTGGATTTGCTTTACCATTTGCGTCTACTGATCTATGTATTTCATCTGTGGTAATTCTGCCTCGAATTTCTGCAAAGTCTCCCCAATGACTTGTAAGATTCCATTGAACTTTACTAGAGTTGGGTGATTCTTGTATATTTGTTGAAGCTGTGATTCCTTTAAATATAAGTACAGGGTCTCCATATACTCCACCTGTTTCAGGATTAATAAAAGCTTTGTAAACAAATACTTCTCTATTAACAAAACTTGGATTTGTAAATACTAATTTTGCTCCTGCTGGTATACGAGGCTGTTCTTTTGTTAAAATAAGTGTTGTTCCATTTATAGACTTTACTACTGTTTCATCAATAACTCCAGGGCCGGAAACTAATTGTCCTTTTTCTATTTTTGAGTTTGCTGCTGTTAGTGTAATTGTAGCTGTACCATCGGCAGTAGACGCTACATTTTGTGTAGTGCCTTTTTCCATTGTGGCACCTTTATATTCTTCATTTATTAATTCAAGTGTAAGTCCTATATTGCCTGTACTACTAGAAAGAAAGGCGCTATCATCAGTATCAGTACCAGTCCTTGCTAAAACTATTCTTTCGTTTGCAAGTTCAAATCCTGTAACAATAAAGTCTTTTTGATTGTCTCCATCAGAAAAATCAGTACCATTTGTCCTAGTTAAACGTACTTTATCGCCTTCTCGAAACCCTTCTTCAAAGAAATCTATATTATCTGCATCTCTACCTCGAATTTTTCCTGCATTAGTAAAGTTTCCTGTAAAACTAAATTTAGTACCAAGAAACTCTCCTGGTAAAGTAAGGCTCATGTTTGTTGCTTTTGCTTGTGTTGTTTCTGAGTACCCACCAACAGTCATTATACCGCTTGCACGATATGTATCACCATCATAAGTTAGGTCTCTTTGTCCATCAGTAAGATATACGTAACGGTTTGCATTTGTTCTGTGGTCTCCTTTAAAGGGTACAAAGGGGCGTTCAAATTTTATTAGATGTGCATACTCAAACGGATCACCATTAATTAGAGCCGTCCTTAAATTAGGATTATTAATATCTCTTTCTGCCATTTATTGCGCTTCCTCTAAATTCAAACTAAATTGATATAAATTATTTGTTCCTAAGTCATATTCTTGAATATCACTTGCTAAAATTACTCGTATAAGTGGAGTGGCATAATTAATTGTAGACGCGTTAGTAACATCTCTTGCTAAAGGAGGAACTATAAATAATCTTCTTTCATTCACATTATTTAAATCTGTATCACTAGATAACTTATTTGTGCTATCATTTACTCTTACAATTTGATATGCTTTTGTATGATTTGTATTTGATGTATCATTTACTGTAATTAAATCACCAGGTCTTACACCTCCTGACAAAGAACCAACTGTAGTAAGTAAACTAGGGCTCCCAGCACTTACTGGCCCTTGTATGGTGTATGTTCCACTTGTTGTAGTTCTGGGAGAATGTTGTGGTAATTTTACAAAAAATGGCTTTAGCCTACCACGTCGCTCTAATAAAAAGTTGTACACAGGCTCGAACTCATTACGAGTCATTGGATTATATGAAATTTGAATTTTCCACTTATGCGATACTATTGCTCGAGTTATCACTCTCCCACTATTTGTTCTTGATACCGATATAGGTTGTTCACTAGAAAATTTTACTGAAGCAAAGCCTGGTCCAGCGTTTCCACTGTTTGCATTTTCTCCTGCTTCTGTAATTTTAAAAGCTGGATCTGGTAATCTGTTTGCAAAACTAGTAAATGCCATTATGTGTTACTCCCATATGTCTGTGTATCGACTGTCTCTAAAAATCTTTCACCGTTTTCGTTTGCTGCTTCACGAATCATTCTTATAATATTTCCTCTTTGATTTGTAAGTACGTCTTCAACTCCTGCAGCATCAATTGCATTGATTGAGAAGTTTACATTTGTTTCTCCTCCGCCTAGAGCAAAGTTTGGTACTATATCTACATCACTAGAAGGAGTTATGACCTCTGGCCCTCTTTCTCCAACTACTACTCCACCATCAGCATATCCTCTACGGAAGCCCATAGCATATCCTTTTCTACCCATTGCAGAACCTGGGAAACTTACTCCTGCTCCACCTAAATCTTGACCAGTTGTTCTGCCTCCTCGTAAGAAATTAAGTTCTCCAGAAGTTGCTGATCTTGATACGTCTACTGCATTATTTCTTTTTCCAATTTGTAGATTTGTATTTGGTGCTTGGATATCTCCTGTTGATCCACCCTCAAATTTTGTTTTAGCAACAATTGCTAATTGTGCAGCACCCATTGCAGCTACCATCATTGCTAGTGGAGCACCAAAGAACCCAGTGTCTCCCATTGTTTTCATAACACCAGCAGCTGTATTTGCAATTATTTGAGCCATTTGCATTTTCTTATTTCTTTCAAATGCTTTCTTTTCCATTGCTTCTTTTTTCTTTTCTAGCTCTTTTATTTTTGCAAGAGACTCTTTTGATTTTCCGTCTCTTTTCTTTTCTGCCGCGATTTGTTTGTCTATTTCTGCTATTTGTGCTTTTGAATTTGCTGCCATTATTTGTGATACTGCACCGATAGTTGCTCCAACAGCTGCTATTCCTTCTGAACTTCCTAAACCTTTGTCCTTAATTACATCAAAAGCTGAAGCCATAGTTAATAAGCCTTGCTGTGCAGTTGCTACTAATTCACCCTCTGGCCCAAGTGCTATCAAAGCATCTCTCATTGGTTTTGTTGCTTCTGATAAGGCTTCTAATTTTTCTTGAGTAGTAGCGACTTTAAACTTACCAGTTCCTTCTCCTTCTTCATCAAGAATCTCTCTAGGTGCAATTGATTCTCTTGCTAAGTCAATAGCAGAAGATTGTCTTGCTCCAAAGCTGTCACCTAGTAGTCCACTAAACTGATCTTTGCCTACCATTTTTTCATCAAGTCTTGCTTGTTTTACTTTTTCTGCTGTGATCTTTTTATTCGTTTCAAAGTTTTCATTCATTCTTTTTATAGTTGCTTTTACAACTTTTTCATCTACTCCTGCAGCAAGAAGTCTCAGTTCAAGAATGTCTCTTTCTATTTCAAATTTTGTAATCTGGAATTGTTGTTGTCTTATTGCAGCTTTCACAGCTTCTGCTGCAGCTACTCTTTGTGCTTTTAGTTGTTGTGCTGGAGTAAGTTTTCCTCCAATACCTGCTCTTATATTTGCTTCTAAATTAAGAAGTTTAGTCGTTTTAACAAGTGTGGCCACTTGAGCATTAGCTAACTCAAGTTTTAGTTTGTCATTTTCTAGATTAGCTTGTTTTATAAGTAAAGCTTTTTCTTCTTCGCCTACTATTTTTTCGCCTTCTTTTGCGATTGCTACATTATTTGTAAGAATTTTTGCATACACTTCTCTTTGCTCATCAGTAAGACTAGTTAAATCTCCTGCTGCAATTAATTTTTGACTTTCTGCAGTAAGTAATTGATTTTGAATTACATTCTGATCTTGTAAATTCTTTACATTATCTCTGGATATAGTATTTTGTAAGTCAACAGAAGCCGAAGTAGCTGCTGAATTATTTTTTACTTTAGAGATTGCTTTATTTTGTTGGTCTAAAAGTGCTAATTCTTTCTTACGAATTAATTCGAATTGAATTAAAGTATTTAAATTTTCTTTTAGTTTTATACCTTCAGCTTCTATTCCATCTGCTATTTGTGTTGATAGTTCCTCTATCATTTGCTGAATCATTACTTGATCAAATAAATTATCAGTTTCAATTGATTTTAATTGATTAAGTCTTTGTTGTTGGTTTGTAATTTCTTTTGTGTTTGTTAAGAATCTTTGTAAAGATGCAGGTGCTTTTTCAAACTGTTCTAAGAAAGCAATATCTCCACCTTCTCCAGTTCTAATAGAGTTTGTTAATGTTTCAAAGTTTTTAAACTCTGTAAGCATTGGGCCTAGTTTTGATTTCTCTTTTAATCCAGTAAAGAACTTATTAATTTTTTCTCCACTATTTTTAAATGTTTCTCCTAATTCTTCTGCTGCTTTACCTGCATCTACAGTTGATGCAGTTCCTTGAGTAAGTACAGCTCCTAATAATCCTACAACATCTACTGTTCTATTCATATCTTTGTCAGTTTTAACAAAATTTTCAGCTAGTTTTGCTACTGCAGGGCTAAAATTAGATTCTAAAAGTTTTGTAAGATCTAGGGATTCGCCTTGT
>TARA_R100001440_G_scaffold5673_4_pt1 | contig 13020 bp, 3 predicted proteins | sample TARA_R100001440 | Tara Oceans TARA_R100001440 (sample SAMEA2622112) | marine metagenome | biome: marine biome (ENVO:00000447); feature: surface water layer (ENVO:00002042); material: "saline water (ENVO:00002010), including plankton (ENVO:xxxxxxxx)" | depth 5 m
TGCCAAAGAAAGATCTGTTGATACTAATATTGGAGCAGGAAATACTGCAACTGGGACTGTAAATATCAATATTGAACCAGAATTAGGATAAATATTCAAAAATATAGAAAAATGATTATTAAAGTTGACAAATCAGACGATTTTAAAGAAAAAAATAAAAAATTGATAAGTGAATATGATGGTCATGTCTATTATAATGATCAAGAAGATGAAAAATATGAAATTTTAAATGAGAATAAGGAAAAATAGTTAAATAAGAGGTATAAATAAATATAAAACTTGGTTCATGGCATATAATAGGGTGTCAAGAGCGTTTAAAGACATAAGTTTATCGTTTTCACCCCATCCAGTCACTAAAGATCTTCCGATTCTCAAAAATGAGGATGCGATTAAGAGGTCTGTACGTAATGTTGTTGAGACAATACCAACTGAAAAATTCTTTAATCCAGATTTTGGATCAGATGTGTATAAAAGTCTTTTTGATTTTGTTGATTTTGGTACTGCAAATATCATTCAGGATCAAATTGAAACTTCAATCAATAATTTTGAACCAAGAGTTGATAATGTACGGGTTGATGTTGACCCAAGACCAGATGAAAATGAGTTTGAGGTCACTGTCATATATGATATCGTCGGTCAAGAGTTCCCAACTCAAGAATTTACATTCATATTAGAATCAACAAGGTAATATGCCTTATTCAAATTTTACAAATCTTGATTTCGATCAGATAAAAACGTCAATTAAAGATTATCTTCGAGCAAATTCCAATTTTACGGACTTTGACTTTGATGGTTCTAACTTTTCAGTGTTAATTGACACGCTTGCGTATAATACATATATCACGGCATTTAACTCAAACATGATTGTGAACGAGTCTTTCTTAGATTCTGCCACTTTGAGACAAAATGTTGTGTCATTAGCGGGTAATATAGGATATACACCACGGTCTAGGACGGCAGCAGAGGCACAAATATCCTTTGACGTTACAATTAAAAGTGATGTAGGTTCTGTTACCTTAGAACCAGGTATAGTGTGCACTGGAGACGTAGATAATGAGACATACACATTTGCAATAACAGAGGCAATAAGTGCAAATGTTGTTAATGGCACTGCTAAATTTGAGAATATTAGTATTTTTCAAGGAACTTATCTAGAAAAAACCTTCAAGTATGATGGTTCTCTTGATCAAAGATTTATCTTAGACAATTCTTTTGTAGATACATCAAAAATTGTTGTTTTTATACGTCCATCTGGTCAAGGAATAGATACAGGTGTTCAGTATAACTTAGTAAATGATATAATAAACGTAGATTCTGAGTCAAAAATATATTTAATTAATGAAATCCAAGATGAAAAGTATGAATTAAAGTTTGGTGATGGTTTTTTTGGGAAAAAACTAGGAAATAATCCACTTGATGATGGAGATGAGATATTAGTTAGATATATTGTAACTGATGGGGAAGATGGTAACAATGCAGAAAATTTTGTATTCTCTGGAAAGTTAAAGTCAGGAGATATAGCAGTTAATTTTGAAAATCCTATAATTAATACCATATCTAAGTCTCAGAATGGTGGAAATATTGAAGCAATTGATTCTATTAAGTATTATTCACCTCTAAGTTACTCATCTCAAAATAGAGCTGTCACCGCAAGAGATTACGAAGCAATAATTAAGAAAATTTATCCAAATACAGATTCAGTATCAGTGATTGGAGGTGAAGAATTAGATCCTCCAGAGTTTGGAACTGTTGCAATCAGTATAAAACCTAAAAATGGTAATTTAGTATCTGATTTTTCCAAACAACAAATTTTATCTGGGTTAAAACAATATGCCATATCAGGAATAAATCAAAAAATTATAGATTTAAAGTTATTATTCATTGAAGTTAGATCAAATGTATATTATAACGATTCTGCGTTGTCGAGTGTGAATAATTTAAAGACAAATGTGGTAAATTCATTAACTCAATACTCAAAATCAATTAATTTAAATAAATTTGGAGGAAGATTAAAGTATAGTAAATTACTCAAAGTCATAGATGACACAGATCAAGCAATTACATCAAATATTACTCAAATTGTAATGCGACGAGACTTGCAATTGTCAATAAACCAGTTTGCACAATATGAATTATGTTATGGAAACAAATTTTTTGTAAATCCAAACGGATTTAACATAAAATCAACAGGATTTACTATTTTTGGGCAATCTGGAACGTTATATCTCTCTGATGTTCCAAATTCAGATTTAAAAACAGGAATAATTCGAATAATTAAAATTTTAGATGATGGAAGCATCCAAAATGCAATCTCCTCAGCTGGATCAGTTGATTATGAAAAAGGTGAGATAAATATATCAACAATTAATTTTTTATCATCAACTGCACCGAATAATGTTATTGAAATACAAGCATTCCCAAGATCAAATGATGTTGTCGGATTAAAAGATTTATTTGTCTCTTTAGACATCTCAAATAGCACCATAAATATGGTTAGAGATGTTATCTCCTCTGGTGATGAAGTTTCTGGTGTAGAATTTATTAGAGATTTTTATTCATCGAGTTATCCAAATGGAGAAATAATTAGAAAATGATAGAAACTGGAATTGTAAGTAAAGTAAAAGTACAAGATGTAATAAGTAATCAACTTCCCGATTTTATCAGGGATGAAAGTCCTCTTACTGATGAATTTTTAAAACAATATTATATTTCACAGGAATACCAAGGTGCACCTATTGATCTTGCAGATAATTTAGATCAATATTTAAATATCAACAATTTATTACCAGAAGTCATAGTAGATAACTCTACTACAGTTGGTCTTACCACCATTGGTGCCAAAACTATCAAAGTTTCTAGCACAAAAGGATTCCCAAATCAATATGGTTTGTTAAAAATTGGTAATGAGATAATTACCTATACTGGAATTACCACAAATTCTTTTACTGGTTGTGAACGTGGATTTAGTGGTATTACTAGCTATCATTCAGATTCAAATCAAGAAGATTTAGTATTCAGTTCTTCATCTGCATCAGAACATAAAGACTTATCCACAGTTCAAAATTTAAGTTCTTTATTTTTAAAAGAATTTTATAAAAAATTTAAGAAAACTTTTTTACCAGGATTAGAAAGCACAGATTTTCAATCAAATTTAGATGTAGGTACGTTTATAGGGGAATCAAGATCTTTATATCAGACTAAAGGCACAGATGAGTCTTTTAGGATACTTTTTAATGTCCTGTATGGTTTAACACCTAGAGTTCTAAATTTAGAGGAGAGATTAGTAAAACCATCATCCGCAAATTATGTCAGAAGAAGAGTTTGTGTAGCAGAATTATTATCAGGAAATCCTATACAATTACAAGGACAATCTCTTCTGAAGGGATTAACAGGGCAAACTTTGTTTAGAAGTGATCTTGATAGTAATAAAAATGCATCAATTTCAGAAATAGAACCATTTGAGAGAAAAAATTCAGGTATATCTGGAATTACAACTTATTATAAGATAGGTTTATTTGTTGGTTATGATGAATCTGCAGATGTAGCAAACGATTTTGTAATTGTTCCAAATACAAGATCATTAGAAAAAGTATCAATAGGATCAAGTATAATAAATGTTGACTCTACCATAGGATTTGGTACAACAGGAACCATTATATCAGGATTAAATACCATTACATATAATGGCAAAACAATTAATCAATTTCTAAACTGTACAGGAATTGGTGATACGATATTTCCCGTACAAAATATTAGATCAGATATTACTTATTTTGGATTTGAGGATGGTGATGTAAATAGGAAAGTAACCTTAAGATTGACAGGTGTTATCTCAGATTTTGAGCAGGAAGGGAATATCGATGTAAATGAGGGGGAGTTAATTTCTATACGTAGTTTGGGTGATAAAGTAGAAAATAATAATGAATCATATAAAGAAATATTTTGCAATTCTTGGGTTTATAATACTAGATCTTCATTTTTTATTGATAGTATAGATGGATCACAGTACACACTTTTAACTAATGTTGATAAATCATCTTTAAAGAAGGGTGATTTAGTAGAAATAGTGGATAAAAGAAATAACGAAATAGTTGTTCCTTTTGATAATAGTACATCACCACATGTACAAGATTTTGCATCGGTTGGAATTGGACAAAGTTCAGTAACACTTTCTGGCACTCAATCTAAATTAAGTACGTTAATTGACAAAGGAATTATTAGTGATGCTAGTGAGATTGTTAATTTTAAGATAAGAAAAGTTCTTAACAAAGCTTCCAGTGATGGTGCACCTATAGAATATGGTAATGATGTTATAATATCAGATATATTAAATGTTTATACTGATAAAAAATCAGAAACTGCTTATGTTGCATCAAATTCTCTCCCATCGTTTATAGATAATAATAATGCAAGTATATCGAAAAAAATCAATATAAACACAAAAAATATTTCAATCAATTTATCTGTAAATAATAGTATTAGTGGTGATTCTGGTGATGAAACAGATTTTTCAACTATTAATTTTGAGTCTAATGTTCCTTTTGATACTGGAGATAAAGTATTTTATTCGCACTCAGATGGTGACGGACTTATTGGCATTGAGACTGGTTCTTACTTCATTAAAAAAATAGGATCTAAAAGTATAAAATTATTTACATCACCCTCAAATATAGATGGTGGTAGAAATCTAACATTCACTAAAAATTTAACTAATGGTATTATAAGTTTTGTATTATTTTCTCAAAAATCATCTATTATAGGTGCTCAAAAACTACTTAAAGAATTTCCATTAAATGAAAATATATCTAATGGTGAAAATGAGTTGACAGACATTGGACAAACTGGAATTCTAATTAACGGTGTTGAGATTTCTAATTATAAATCAAATGATAAAATTTATTATGGTCCTTTAGAAAATCTTCAAGTTTTAAACAATGGAGAAGATTACGATGTTATTAATTTACCGAATATTGTAATATCAACTGGTGTAGGCACCACAGCTTTAGCACAACCTGTCATCAGTGGAAAAATAAAAAACGTTTCTGTTGATCCTCAAAATTTTGATATAACAGAGGTTATTTCTATTGGTGTTACTGGTGGAAATGGTTCTGGATGTGTTTTAGAACCTGTAGTTGGAGAGAGATTTAGAGTCGAATTATTTAATACTAACACTAAAATATCAAGTGAGTCTAGAAGTGGTATAAACACCTCAGATGAAAGGATAGTATTTTATAACGATCATAATTTTCAAACAGGAGATCCAATAATATATGATTCATTTAATAATTTAGGAGTGGGGACAGGGGGTTCAGGTTCACTTGTATCCAACTCTATTTACTATCCATACGTAGTAAACTCTAAAACAATTACTCTTCATAAAACAGCAGAAGATGCACTCTCAGGAGGAGGAATTAATAAAATCAACTTTGATGGTAATAATGTTTCTGGTAATCATGCATTTAAAGTTGGTTTAAGAAAAACTTTAATAGATGTTAAAGTAATTGAAGAAGGTGATGGATATACAAATAGAAATTTAAAGATTAATCCCACAGGAGTTTCTACACATAATGACAGTATCAATTTCGTAAATCATGGATTCCAAGATGGTGAAGTTGTTGAGTATTTCGGTAATATTTCAGGATTAACTCAAGGAAATAGTTATTACATATTAAAAATTGATAACGATTCATTTAATTTAAGTGATGCTGGAATAGGTGCTACCATTGCATCTAATTACATTAGACGTAAACAAGTAAATCTTATTTCTAATGGTGTAGGAATTCAAACTTTTAAATATCCTGATATAAAAGTTTTTGTAGATTATACAGGTACCACTCCTAATCCTCCATCCTTCACTGTAGTTCCAACTGTTAGAGGATCAATCGATCAACTATATTTGTATGAATCTGGAACTGGTTATGGATCTACTATTACTAACAATCATAAAAAACCAATCATAACCTTAGAAAATGGTGTTAATGCTTCATTGATACCTAATATTATAAATGGTAAAATTGATAGTGTTAGAATTGTTGGTGGAAAGCAGTATTACTCAATTCCTGACCTTGTTGTTACAGATCCTACGGGATTAGGTGTAGGTGCTGAGTTGAGAGCTGTTTTAGGTGTAAATCCAATATCTTTGGAACGTCAAATTTCTGATGTTATTATTATAAATCCTGGAATTGGATATTCTACTGACACTACGATAACAGTTAAATCTGCGGGTAGAAATGCATTTTTTGATGCAAATGTAAGATCTTTAACGGTTATTAAAAATAATGTTGAAGATGATTATCAACTATTGGAAGACTCTCAAAATAAATTAAAATATTCAGTTACTGGTTATGATGTCTCACTCTTAGGATCATCCAATTTAATAGGTTGGGCATATGATGGAAATCCAATATACGGACCTTTTGGAAGTGATGATCCCACAAAGAAAAATGATTTAAGTAAAAAATTACAATCTGGTTATAAAAAAACATCTGATATAATAGATCGACCACCTGTAGATAGTAAGATTGAATTTATAGAAGATTATGTATTCGATAATTCAGGTGATTTAGACAAACACAATGGTAGATATGAAGTCACATCAGATTTCCCAAATGGTGTATATGCTTATCATGCCACTGTTGAAGATAATAATAAACCAAGATTTCCATATTTTATTGGAAATACATATAAATCTAAAGTAATAGAAAATAATATTAATGATGTAAATCAAGATAACTTTGATTTTAACAATAGTGGAGTTCTTAGAAATACTTTTCCCTATAAAATTGGAGAAAAATCTGGAGATAATGATTTCATTGTTGAAACAAATGAAATCGAAGATCAAAAATTACAAATTGAATCTATAATATCATCTTCAGTTACAGGATTTGATATTATTAATGGTGGTATTAATTATAAGGTTGATGAAGTATTAAATTTCGATGAGGAGGGAACATCAGGAAGTGGTTTAATATCTGTCATATCAAAAATAGACGGAAAAGTAATTGATAAAATCGAAACCACAACGGAGAAAAAAGAAAATACCACAATTACTTGGGGAAACAATAAATTAAATTTCTTTACTGAAGGTAATCATAATTTTGATACAAATGACTTCATCGTATTATCTGGTTTATCTACTGATATATCAAAACTAAATGGTACATTTAAAATTAATGTAGAAAAGTTTGAAACAACCACTATATCAACAATTACAGCATCACCAAGTGCTGGTGTAACAACAGACATTTATGTTTCTGAAATTCCATCATTTGTATCAATTGGTAGTAGTATTATTATTGGAAGTGAAACTTTAAAAATTCTAAACGTCTATGATAATTTAAATGTTTTAACAGTTCAGAGAGATTTTGGATCATCTTACTCTTCAATCCATCCTAAAGGGTCTAATGTTACTTATATACCGAATAAATTTACAATTAATAAATCCATAGATCAATTTGATTCTGTAAATAATAGGAAAATATTTTTTAATCCAGAAGAATCTATTGGAGTTACAACAGCTGATGGATCTGAAATAAGTAAAACATTTAATTTTGCTGGTAATATTATAAAAAGAAATATTCCAGTAAAACAAATTTACATTGAGAATCATGGACTTAAAACAAATCAAAAAATTAAACTAACACAACCATCTAATGCAAATATCAGGATAACAACTAATAAAGGTCTTAGTGATTTTCCTATTCCAGAAACATTATTTGCAGTCAATAAAACAATTAATACCATTGGAATTAAAACTGAAATAAATGGAGTAGAAGTTCATTTTTCAGATTCTTTAAATTCTTTCGGTGATAATGATACATTTTTCTTCGAGACACAATTTGATAATGTAACTTGTAAAGTAGAAAAGATAAAAGCAGAAATAACAACAAAAACTGCACATGAATTAGAAACAGGTAGTAATATTTCCTTAGTAGTACAACCTAATTTATCAGTGGGTATTGGTACATCAACACATGTAAAAATATTCAGAGATGAGTTAACTGGTAATATATTGATTAACAAATTAAATTTTTCTAATCTTGGTGTTAATACAACTACAAATTCATTCAATATAGAAAATCACAATTTAAGCACAGGGGAAAAAATAAAATATAGTGCTGACATTCTACCTGAAGGATTAGAGAATAAAAATTATTTTGTTTACAGAGTTGATGATAACAATATAAAGTTATGCGATACTTTTATAGATTCTCAAAAAAATATTCCTAATGTAGTTGGTTTTGGCACAACTGGAGGCACCACTCAATCTGTTGCGTTAATTAACCCAAGTTTTAATGTAATAAACAACAATGATTTAAAATTTGACTTATCTGATTCTTCAGTAAATGGGTATAATTTTAATTTATATACTGATGATAAATTTATTAACAAATTTGTAAATGTAGGTGGGTCATCAACCACATTTAATGTAGTCTCAGTTGGATCAACATTAACAGTGGGTTACTCAACTAATTTACCTAATATTTTATATTATAATTTAGAAAAATCTGGAACAATTAGTACAGTTGATAGTAGTGTACAAAATTATTCTAGAATTGAATACGTTAATAGTAGTTATAATCAAGATTATTTGATTACTAAAGTTGGTATTAATACGTTTAGTATATTTTTAGATAAAAATCCAGAAAAATTATCATATTTAGAATCTGAATGTGATGTATTAAAATATAGCACTGCATCTAAAACAACATCAGGTTCTATAAATTCGATTAATATAATTTCTGGTGGTGCAGGTTATAAAAAACTTCCAAAATTTATTGGTGTTGGTTCTAGTTCTTTAGGTGTTGGTGCGATTATCAAAACCAAATCTAATGATGTTGGTAATATTGATAAAATCAGAGTTTTAAATGAAGGATATGAATACTCTTCAGATAATACATTAAGACCTGAAAGTTTAATTGCATCGAGTGTAAATATAATAAATTCATCAACGATAAGTGATGTTACTGTGGTAAATGGTGGTTCTGATTTTGTTGACCCACCTAACGTAATCATTGTTAACACTGATACGGGATTACAGATAGAAAGTGGATTTTTGGAATCAGTATTGCTAGAAAATAGTATTTTATCAGTAAATGTAATTGAAGCACCTGTAGGACTACCTGATAATCCTGTAACAATAAGAACTACTAATAATACAAATGGTATTGTAATAACAGATGTTTTATCAAATAATACAGGCATCTTTACATGTAGAATCGCTACACCTACTCCTGTATTTCCTGTAAATCCATTCGTTGAAAATGATAAAGTATTCATTGAGGGTATTCAGAAAGTAGGAACTGCTGGATCTGGATTTAATTCTTCTGATTATGGATTTAATCTATTAAAGGTTAGTAAGTATGAAGATAATGTAAACTCACAAGGACAAGTAACAATTGACGTTACAGAATTTACGAATGATACAGGAACTGCGGTAGAAAAATTAGTTACTTTTGCAAATATTATTAATGAATCTGATTATCCTAAATTCGATGTTATACAGAGACCGACTACATTTAAAAAAGGAGAATTTGTATCAGTAAATAATAAAAAATCTAATTTAGAAATTATTGATACAGATGCAGGAAAATTAAAAATATTTGGTGATTTTAATTTAAATGTAGGAGATATACTAAAGGGAGAGATAACTGGAAGTCAAGCTGAAATAGATAATATATCTGAAAACAAATTAAGATTAAAAACAGATTTTTCTATTTTAAAAGATATTGGATGGAATGACAGTATAGGTAAATTAAATGAAGATTTTCAAGTTTTATCTGATAATGATTATTATCAAAACATGTCTTACTCAATTCAAAGTCCAATTGAGTGGAATACTTTTAAAACATCAGTTAATAATTTAGTTCATACTAGTGGTATGAAAAATTTTGCAGATTTAGGAATTAGTTCATCTGCAAAATCGGGAGTGGGAACTGAATTAGATGATAATAAACTAGTGATAATACGTGATTTGTTTGGAGAAAAAAGGGTTGATGAAATAAAAAACATTGATACAGTTCGTGATACCGATGTAATAGGAAACGTTGCTAGAAAAATAACATTTGATAATATCAGATTATCGGATTATATAAATTGCAAAACAAATGATGTTTTGACAATCGATGATTTTTCACCTCAATTTAGTAATTTGGAAGAGGGAGTGGATTCGTTTATTGATTTGATAGATTTTAATCAATCTCTTGGAACTCAATTTTTTAACAATTTATTGATAGTTGCAACTAGTAATCCAGCAGATAGAATCGAAATTTCTGACTTAATGGTTATAAGTAATGGTCGTGAAAATATTTTAGTAAAAAAAGGGAATTTGATTAACTCTGATGATGGATTAAATACAAAAGACGATGTTATTATTGATTACAAACTCGAAAATAACTTGAATACTGGTAGAAGTACCTTAAGATTTTCACCAGTGATAGATCCAATTCCTGGTAATGAAAGTGATTATGATTTAAAAATTTTTAAGACTGAATTTAATACTGATCTAGTTGGTGTTGGAACATCCTCCATAGGTCCTATAAATTTAAGTTCCAGAAATAAATTATCTTTAACAGGCATAACAACTGATATTCTTACGGTACCAATTAATAGTTTTGATTCTCTTCATGCTACTGTATTCGTTTATGATATCTTCTCCAATAAAATGAATTTGATTGAGAGTTTTGTTACACATAATGATTCGGATACTTTTCTGACCCAATCATATTTTAGTGGAGAAACTAGAAATATATCACTAGAATCTTTAGGAATTATTACATCTAGTGTATCGTCAGGAAATTTAATTTTAAGTTTTGATAATCAACATACAAATTCTTTAAATTTAAAATCTAAAGTGGTAGTATTTGGTGATACTGGAACACCAAATGGTGAATATAGATTTAAAACTCAGGGTCAAGAAGATGGATCTGAAAGAACCTCATTCTATGCAGGTATGTCAACAAGTAATGTTGGTGTCTCTACTCTTCAATACTTAGACTCTAGTATTATTAATGCTGTCAAAACAGTAGCAGAAGTGAGCATAGGATCATCAAAAGCTGTTCATGAAGCTTTATTCATACATGATGGTACGAACGCATATTCTCATCAAGGAGGATCATTATCAGTCACTAAAGATTCTAATTCTGAGTATGATCCTTCTATTGGATTAGGTACATTTGGTGCATCATTATCAGGATCAAGTTTTAAAATAGAGTTTTATCCAGATGAAACTACTGGAATATCAACAGTAGTAGCACTTAATCATTGTTTTTACACTGTGCTTGATGTAGAGAATATCCCAGAAGATTTGACTTATGGTACTATAACTGAAAGCAATAATTTAAAATTTTATAATTCTATTACTGGAAATAGAGCATTTAGAACTAGATTCACACCTAAAGTAAATTCTATTCCAATATATGGAAAAAGATTTAATCCAAATTCTTCATCCGATGTAAATTTATCAACTGGTGTATTCACAATAAACGATCATTTCTTTAGAAATAATGAAGAATTAATTTATACACCTAAGTCTACTTTTGTTGGAGTAGGATCCACTCCTATGCAATATAAAGATGCTTCTGGTGGAATAGGATCTTTAACTTCACCAGTGTTCGCAATAGTAAATGATGAAAATTCATTCTCAATATCCACAACTAAATCAGGAACAGCTGTTACATTTACAAGTGTAGGGGAAGGAAATGCTCATCAATTTGATATGAAAAAAACAAATGAAAAATCTGTAATTATAATTGATGATGTTGCACAGTATCCTTTAATAAGATCTGATATCACTCATACTTTAGATAGCAATTTAAATGGAGAAGTAGGATTAACAACTGATATAATTCATTTAAGTGGTATTACTACTATAACATCATCTGATATATTAAAAATTGAAGATGAATTTGTAGAGATACTTAATGTTGGACTTGGTACAACTGGTGGTGCTCCTATTACTGGAGTAGGAACATTTAATACAATTCAGGTAAATCGTGCCTTTGTTGGATCTTCAGCAACAACACACGCTGATGGAACCACTGTTACAAGATTTAAAGGATCTTATCACATCAATGGTAGAGATTTATTTTTCACTAAGGCACCAAGAGGTAATGTAAATAATCCTAGAACCATTAATGATTTACCATCTCCAAAATCTAAATTCTCAGGAAGAGTCTATCTTAGAAATAATTATGATACTAATACGGTGTATGATGATATATCAGATCAATTTACTGGTATTAAATCTGATTTTGTTCTAAAAGTAGGTGGAGCAAACACCGTTGGATTAGGAACAACAGGTGGAAGTGGAATTTTATTTATTAATGGAATATTCCAATCCCCCTCAACTGAATTTAACCCCAATAAAAACTTTAAGATAGTAGAAAGTGGAACTGGTGCTTCTGGTATAACAACAGTTATATTTACAGGAATTACATCTGCAGATGGAAATCCTTTTATATCAAACAATATTAACACTAATGAATTACCAAGGGGTGGAGTTCCAATATCGATAGGTAATACTGTAAATGGATTAGGATATGCTCCATTAGTAGGTGCAAGAGTTAAACCTATAATTGGAGCTGGAGGATCAATTGCTTCTATAGTTGGTGTTGCATATAGTGCTTCAGATTTAGTTATTAATAATGCAGAATATGATAATACCACTGGAATATTAAAAATTACAACTGATAATGAGCATCCATTTTACAGTAGTGGTTTTGATTTTGTTTTACTTGATAATATAACTTTCACTCCACCAATAACTTTTATAAGAGAAAACTCTATCGAAGTTGTATCAATAGCAGCTACAAATATCTTTAGTGTATCTATTGGAAAGAGCACAACCACTCATACTTATAGTTCAGGTGGTAAAGCATATCCATTTTATCCAAATTTAACTTTTGGATCTGGATATAACGGTATTGTATCTATTGGAGTCACAGTTGTTGATTATGGGTATGAGCATCGTTTTATATCTGCAAACCAGAATGCAATAACAATTACCTCTGGAGGATCAGG
>TARA_R100001440_G_scaffold2784_3_pt1 | contig 12959 bp, 10 predicted proteins | sample TARA_R100001440 | Tara Oceans TARA_R100001440 (sample SAMEA2622112) | marine metagenome | biome: marine biome (ENVO:00000447); feature: surface water layer (ENVO:00002042); material: "saline water (ENVO:00002010), including plankton (ENVO:xxxxxxxx)" | depth 5 m
AAATACAAGGTATTTGATGGGTAGGAGTAAACTAGATGCCCTAAAAAAAACTACACTTAATACTTTCTTTGAGGTTTGTAATGCATGGAAAATTAAATCTGGTGAACACTTTACATTCAATGCATCAAGTAATATTATTACTTTTATAAATGGCTCAGAAATAATACTTAAAGATTTATTTTTATACCCAAGTGATAGGAACTTTGATAGCTTAGGTTCACTTGAAATAACAGCTGCCTTTATAGATGAAGCAAACCAAATAACAGAAAAAGCCAAAAACGTTGTAGCCAGTAGGCTTAGGTATAAGCTTGATGAAAACAATTTAATACCTAAGATGCTTATGACTTGTAACCCAGCAAAGAACTGGGTATATACAGAATACTATAGGCCAGCAAAAGATAATACAATAAAACCATACAGAAAGTTTATACAAAGTTTAGTTGGTGATAATGAATATATATCTAAACATTATGAAAAACAGCTATTTGAATTAGATGAACTAAGTAAACAAAGGCTGCTATTTGGGAACTGGGAATACGATGCAACACATGATAGCTTAATAGATTATGATGCTATACTAAATTTATTTAACCAAAAGGGCATAGATGGTGACAAGTATATATCTTGTGATGTGGCACGTTTTGGGAACGATAAGACAGTTATTATGTTATGGCAAGGCTTACATGTCATGTATGTAAAAACGTTGCTTAAAAGCGCTGTAAATGATGTTGTTGATGAAGTTAAAAAACTACAACAAGAAAACGCTGTCCCGCTTAGAAATATAATAGTTGATAGTGATGGTGTAGGTGGTGGTGTTACTGACTACTTACGTTGCCAATCATTTGTAAATAATGCTAAGCCACTTAAAGGTGAAAATTACCAAAACTTAAAAACGCAATGTTATTACAAGTTAGCTGATTTAATTAACAAAGCCCAAGTGGGCATAAGGTGTAGTGATGTAAATGTAAAAAACTATATGATAGAAGAACTTGAACAGGTAAGAACAAAAGATGCTGACAAAGATAACAGGTTGCAAATAATACCAAAAGACAACGTAAAAGCTATATTAGGTAGGTCGCCAGATTATGCTGATGCTTTAGCTATGCGCATGTATTATGAGATAGATGCTAATTATGGTAAATACTTTGTACAGTAAAAGGGGGCTACTTGATTAAGCGCCCCCAGTTTACGACAAGAGAAATGATTGAAAAAAATGAAATGAGGGACAAATATAAGACAATAAACTAAAAAAACAATTTTTATATAATATAATATGCAAGTAACTATAAATAAAGAAGGTAAGGAAAACAAGTTTACATTAATAAACAGTTGGCAAGATGTAACACTAGAAACTTATGCTGAGTTAATTAAATATAAAAAGAAGAGCAATACAGATGAAGCTTATACCCTTATAAATAGTATGAGTGATATACCAAGAAAGTTTGTTCAATCATTAAGTTTAAAAGATGTTACTGAGTTACTATCTAACATGGCTAACTTACAAGTGATAGAAGATAGTGGGTTAAAAGGTATAATAAGGGTTGGTAAAAAAAATTATGGCTTTCACCCAAACCTAGATGAAATAACTATGGGTGAGTATGCAGATTTAGAACACTTTATAGAAGATGGCTATATAAACCACTTACCAGAAATAATGGCTGTACTTTATAGGCCAGTTGTAAGTAGAGATGGTGACAATTATACTATTGAAGCTTATGATGGTAATATAGAAGAAAGGGCAAAGTTATTTAGGAACATGAGGGCTAGTGAAGTGCAAAATGCGCTGGTTTTTTTTTGGGATTTCGGCAGCGAGTTATTACTGACTTTGCAATCGTATTTGATGAAAACCAAACTGATGAAAAAAGAATTAAATTCAATGGCGACTTTGCCAACAAGTGGGGCTGGTTTGGAGTGATGTATAGATTGACAGATGGTAAGATAGTTAATTTGCAAAAGGTAGCAAAGTTAGAATTATTAGAGTGTTTAACATGGTTAAGCTATGAAACTGATTTAGAAGAACAAAATAAAGTACAAATAAATGGTTAATAACAAAACATATAATAATGTAGTAAATACTATACTAAGGATAGGTGAATTCCATGAACAAATATTTACAACATCAGTTGGTGATATTTGGCAAATAGATATGGATAAGGATACTAAATTTCCTTTAATGCATATTACACCTACAGCTGTTAGTACTGGTGATAGTGAGTTGGTTTATAACTTTCAGGTATTTATTATGGATATGGTAAGTGAGGATAAGAACTGGACTAAGAATAATGAAAATGCAAACTTTACTAAATTAGTAAAACAACTTAACAACGAACAAGATGTGTTTAATGAGTGTTTACAGATAGCTACAGATTTGATAGGTATACTAAGGCATTCAGAAAGGCAAAGCTTATCTGGTGTAAATGATATTAACAACCCTTTATATTTTACAGATGGCCAGTTTAGTATAGAACCATTTCAGGAAAGGTTTGACAATTTATGCGCTGGCTGGGTTTTTAATGTTAATGTAGTAGTACAAAATGATTTCCAAACATGTAATATCCCAGTAACCCAAGAGGGGGCTGGTTACTAATATGATAGAATATATAAAAAGGTTAAATAAAATAAAATTAGGTAAGGTTGAGATACAAATATTACCACCAAAAATAAGTATTAAAATATGAATTACGAAGATGTAATAGAAAAGCTAGAAGCTATTAGCATAAAATTTGAAACGTATAACGATTACCCAGAAAGCGCTACTAACAATGCTAAAAAAGTTATAAGGTGGAAAAAAGAACATGGTGATGAAGTTAAAGGAATGACAAGAACTGGCTGGACAAGAGCAGCACAGTTAGCAAGAAGAGCCAAGATTTCAAGGGACACGATTGCCCGCATGGCATCTTTTATGCGACACAAAAAAAATGCAGAAATAAACCCTGAGTTTAAAGCAACACCATGGAAAGACAATGGGTATGTAGCATGGTTAGGGTGGGGTGGTACATCAGGTATAAACTGGGCTATTAATAAATTAAAACAAATTGACAAAAAAAAGCTAGCTAAGATAGGGCCTAGGGGTGGTGTAAAAAAAAGCCCTAAAGCCCCTAAAAGTGATACACCAAATAAAAACCCAAAAGGCAAAGGTACTGCTAAGGGTGATGCATCTACATCAAGGGGCGCTAAGGTATCTGCAAAAGATAGAGCTACACTACAAAAGAAATCAGATGATTTTAATAAAAGGTATAAAGATAAGTTAGGTTATGGTGTTACATTAGGCCAGCTTAAAGCTGTATTCCAAAGGGGTTTGGGTGCTTTTAATACATCAAGCTCACCTAAAGTAAAGTCACCATCTAGGTGGGCTTTTGCTAGGGTTAATGCTTATTTGTATTTAGTAAAAAATGGTAGGCCACAAAACCCTAAGTATACAACTGATTATGATTTATTACCAAAGAAACACCCAAAGAGTACAAAAAAATAATAAATAAATAAATAAAAAAATATGGCAGATTTAGTAACAACAATTTCCGAGACAGTGACTTTAAATGGGTCGCTTAGAGGTTCAAGCAATGTAATAACTACTACTGGTATTGTAGATGTAATGGAACGTATATTGACTTGCGCACATTCAAACACTACAAAGATAGCTGTTTTTGCAACGACACCCCATACAAGTCCTGGGGCAATAGATGTTGAAAATGTAACTTATGTTAGGGTTACAAACCTTAGTACTACAGATGCAATATATGTAGCTGTTATATCAGGTTCAACAAGTTATACAGTAAAAGTTAGGCCAGAAGGTTCGCATATATTGTACAATGGTGAACAGGTTATGATAGGTGAAGCTAGTACTACACCATCATTACCAGCAACTTTACAAACATTAGAAAGCATAGCTGTAAGGCCTTATGGCACTACAGATTGTCAAGTAGAATTATTTGTTGGCTTAACATAATGGTAAACAGAAGGTTAGAAAATGCTATAAATAATTTTGGGCAGAAGTTAGTAAACTTATCAGCTGGTAATTTACAGCGTAATAAAAAAGGTAACGGAAACCTTGAAAGTAGTTTGCAGTATAGTATAAATGTAGATAGTGGTGTTTATACTTTAGACTTCATTATGGAAGATTATGGGGCTTTTGTAGATAAGGGTGTAAGTGGTGCAGGTGGTAAAATAAAAACAGGTAAACATGCTGGCACTTATGATGGTATAAACCAATATAAAAACTGGAAATCAGAAATATTAAATACAGATTTTAGGTTTGGTAGTGGTAGGTCATCAGGTAGTATATATAAAGGTATAGGTTCTTTTATAAGGAAAAAGGGTTTACAACCTAGGGTTGAAAAAGGTAAAAAAGGTGGTGGCCAATTTAAAACAACACTACCATTAAAGATAGCTATAGTTAAAGTGTTATGGACAAAAGGTATAAAAGGTATAAGCTTTTTCCAAAATGCTTTAAGGGTTACATATAAGAACTTTCAAGGTGAGTTTGCACGAGAGTTTAATTTAAGTGTTATAGATTTAATAAGAAAAGAAACAGCATAAAATGGCAACATCAATAAGACAAAGACCACTATTTTCTGGAAGTGATATACCAGTACCAGTAGGTCATGATATAATATTTGCACTAACAAATACTAATGTAATACAAAACCAAGTAGAAGTTAAGTTTGTAGCTAGAGTACATATAAGTTCTGGGCAGCCACCTAACATGAGTACAACAGATGATTTGGTAGGTACTTTTAGGTCTGTACCAAACAATAAGGGTATAGCTATATTTAACTTTAGAGATATTATAGAAAGTTTTGTTTCAGCTGACCATACAACAGCTTTTAGGGCTTTAGTTAAAGGTGAAGCTGATACTAATAAAGAGGGTGATAAATACCCTATACACATGATAGATAAGTGGAGTAGGAATAGAAACTTAGCTAGGTATTTTTCTGTAGAGTTTTGTGTAGAGTTTTTAGATACTACAAGTGGTATTATAATAGAACAAGATTTCAGGAATAGTGCAAATCATATTATATTTAATGGTTATGTACTCAATGATGCATACTATCAAATTGGTGGGCCTTATGGGAATAGTTTTGGTTTTAGAATGAACCAAACACCAAACAACTATGTATTAGGTAGTGGTGTAGATAGCAAGTTTTTAACAAACATGCAACCTACCCAGTATGTAAACAAAGATGATTATAGTACACTAACTTTATTTAGGGGTACTGATATAAATACAATTTCAATAAGGTATAAAAGGTATAGCGCTGGTTTTACAACAATTAGTTATGGTACATCTTCAGCAAATGGTTTAGGTACTCAGGGTACAAACATACAAAGGCAGATGGCTTATTTAGGTGTAGGCCCTGCAAATATAAGGCAGCATGATAGCACTTTTGGTACACATCTAGATAATGGTGATATTGAATACTACGAAGTACATGCTAGAGATGCATCAAACAACCAAATATCACAAAAAATAACATACTATATAAACTGCCCTACCCTAAAAGGTTATGAGCCTATTAGGTTATGTTGGTTAAACCAATGGGGTGGGTGGGATTACTACACCTTTACTTTGAAATCTAGTAAAACTTTTAGTACATCAGGTTCTACATATAACCAGCTAGGTGGTAGCTGGGACGGTGAAGCTTACAAGCTTAACAGTTATAAAGGTGGTAAAAAAACCTTTAGGGTAAATACAGTAGAAAAAATTACTATGAACACAGATTACATAACTGAAAAAGAGGGGAAAGCTTTTGAGTTTTTAATTAACAGCCCTGAAGTGATGTTATTATCTGGCTATCAAGATGAATCATCTTTAGAGTTTAATAGAAATGCAAATAATGAATATGTAAGGCCAGTAAGGTTAAGCACTAAAAGTATTACTAGAAAAACTATAGCAAATGATAACCTTATACAATTTACTTTTGAAATAGAATTAACAAAAACATTAAGAACTCAATCAGTATAATATGTCAGTACAATTAGCTGTATTTCCTCAAGTTGGTATAAATACCTCAAACCTAGCTAATCAAAATTACCAGTATTTAGTAGATTGCTTTAATTGGAATACTTTAAATACTTCAACAAGTAATACTATAGCTGGCTCACCTACTTTTGTACAAGACCAAATAAATTACTACCATGGTGTAGGTATTAATATTAACACATTTTATAGGGGTTTTAGTACAGGTGTACAAGTTACTGAAGTTGCAAATGCAGCTGTTTTTCAGGTTGGGCATTCATGTATTATACAAAAAATAACTGGTGTTTTTCCTGGAGTAAATTACCAATTTAATGGTACTGTAGATTTATATACACCAGCGGCATCAAATGTATTTAAGCTATTAGAGTTTGATGGTAATGTGTTAAAAGCTACACATGTAATAAGTAACCTAACTGCATACCAAACTAATACAGGGGGTTCTTTTATTTTTAATTTTACTAATATTCAATTCCATTCTACTAACCCTACCCTAGTATTACACTACCATACATTCGGTGGTAGTGCATCAGCTTTCGTATTAAATAGGTGTTTTTTAAATAGAATGGTAAACCAGCCACCTACCTTTAATGCTTTATTTAATAATGGTGAAGTTATATTAGATTTGTATGAAGATGAAGATATACCATTAACATTAAGTATAGATGATTTTACAAAGGTTGCTGAAAAAGTACAATCTTATAGTAAGAGCTTTCAAATACCTCAAACCAAAAGGAATAAACAAACTTTCAATGATATATTTGAAATAACAAGGTTTTATGATGGTGTAGTGTTTAATCCTTATATGAAAACAGAATGTACACTAAGAGTAGATGGTATTCTTATTTTTCAGGGTTTTTTAAGGTTAATTGATATAAATGATAAGGGTGGTGAGGTAAGTTACAATATCAACTTATATAGTGAAAGTATAGCTTTAAAAGATGTTTTAGAAAGTAGGATAATAGGTGATATAGACTTTTCTGAACTTGACCATGAGTACCACTATGATAACATACAAGATAGTATAGGTAGCAATGGCTTAACTTTAGATAATAACCTACCAGCTGGTACTTATGCTGGAACAGCTGGAAGCAATAGAACATTGGTACTTAAATACCCATTTTGTGATTGGAAACATAAATACACTTTTGATAGTGTAGGTAACCCAATACTAAATAGGTTAGAAGATGCTTTTAGGCCATGGATAAATATTAGGTATATAATAAATAAAATATTTGAACAAACACCTTTTAGGTGGAAAAGTGATTTCTTTGATAGTGCAGATTTTGGTAAACTTTTTATGGACTTTAACTGGGGTGATGATGGTATGCCAGTATCTAATGGTACAACCAGTAGTAATTTGGTGGCAACAGAGTTAGTAGGGCCTACCTCAGCTATAACAACATCTTTTCAAACTTATGTTTATGAGAATTATGTAGCTTTTATAGGGCCTGCTAGTTTAAATGCTTTTACTGGTTTATATACATCACCAAGTAATAATACCGAAATGATAGTAACTGGGACTTTATATTTTGATAATACAAGTGGCTCAGCTAGAACTATTACTTTACAACTTAGTGGTGACCAAGCTGGTGTACCTACAGTTTACTCAACGCTAACTTTTGTAATAGGGACTGGTACAACATCACACCCTATTACTTTTCCCCCTTTGAACTTGAACCTAGGTGATACTTTTATTATGGAAGTTAAAGCTGATGCTACAGGTGTAAATGTTATTCCTGGTACTAGTTTTACTGCTTTGAGTGTAATTAACTATGATGAAACTATAACAAATGTAGTAAACTCAGCTATTATAAATACTAACAGGGGTGAACTAGGTCAATGGGAGTTTTTAAGCGGTATACTTAAAATGTTTAATATGGTATCACTACCAACAGACATACCTAATGAAATACAGTTTGAACCTTATGCAGATGTATTTATAAAAACTGGTACAGGTACAAGTTTAGCAGATAGAAGTGTGACACATGACTGGACTTACAAAATGGATACCCAAGATATAAAGCTAAAACCTTTAACAAACCTTAATGTAGATACGATATTCAAGTTTGAGGAAGATGATGATGATTATGCTTTTAATGCTTATAAGAATGCTACTAGGCACTTGTATGGTAGTAAAAAATTTGATGCTAGTGGTGCTACCCTTTTAACAGGTAGTAAAGAAATATCAGCTAAACCATTTGCGGCTACTGTTATGAAAAGATTAGAAAATAACTTAGATGAGTTTGTAGTACCAACTATATATGCTTTTGATGAAAGTTCTGGGAGTGAAAGTTTTGAAAATGCACCTAGAATATTATATGATACTGGGAGGTTAACACTTTTAAATAACCACTTTACAGTACCAGCCCAAAATGGTGTTGCTGGTGGTGATAAAACACAATATAGACAGTTTTCACATACTGATGTTGTTCCAGCTATTAGTAGTGATTACGATTTTGTTTTTGGTGAACAATTTTTGTTTAGTGGTATGGGTACTGCACCTTTAAATAATTTATTTAACCTTTATTGGTTACCTTATTTTAATGAGTTATATAACCCTGATACAAGAACACTAACTGTGAAACTGAATTTATCAGCATCAGATATCAATACTTTTAAGTTTAATGATTTAGTTTTTGTTAAGCAAAGAATATTTAGGGTAAATAGAATAGATTATAAACCAAATGATTTATCAACTGTAGAATTTATATTAATACCATAATGAGTAGAGTAAGAACAAGCAGAATAAAATTAAATGGGCAAACAATGATGCCAGCTTTTGTAACTAGTAATGGTATCGTAGTTTTTAGTGTAAGTGGTACTAACCTTACAGATGGTGTTGTACCAAATAGAGAAACATGTGAAAAGTATGGGTACTCTTATGATGAAACTACTAGCACATGTTATGCTTTTAAAAGAAGTGTAAACCTAATCAAATCTGAATTTAAACAAAGCAATGAGGATAGGGGTTCAGGAAATGATATAAAAAGTGGTGTTATAAATAATGATATAAGAGGTGGTAATAATACTTTAAATGGTTTAAACAGAAATGATGTAACTATAGGTGATGAAAACACTTTAGCAAGTGGTGTGAATAATACAGTAACTATAGGGCAATTAGCTAATGTAACTACAAGCAATTCTCTATATATAGGTGGTAATACTACTGATGATTTGTTAGGTGAAAGGCAATCTATTCAACTTATTTATGGTTGCCAAACTACAGGTACTGCAAATGTATCAAGTGGTATAAATAATGTAAGTGGTGTAAGGTATGCTATACCAGATAATTGTATTATTTATTTTCATGCTGATACAATAGCTGTAAGGACAGGTGGCTCTTCTGGTACTGGGGCTGTAGGTGATTATGCATCTTATGTAGAACGTGGTGTTATAATTAATAAAAGTGGTACGGCTAGTATACAAAGAGAAAGAGATACAATTAAAACAAGTGGTACTGTTACAAACTGGAGGATATTAGCAGCGGTAGGTACTGGTAACACTTTAGCTTTACAATGTAGGGGTAATACAAACCAGACATTAGAATGGTGTATGAATGTAACTATAACACAAATAACAACGAATGTTAGTTTATAAAATATAAGATATGGCAGAAGAAATATATATGAGTATAAAGTCTGATGTAAAGTCAGCTACACAAGATACACAAGAATATGCTAATACATTAAAAGGTGCAAAAGATAATGTAAAAGAAGTTAATGAACAACTATCTATACAGAATAGGGTTATAATAGATTTAGAAAAAGAACTATTAAGGTTACAACAAATACAAGATAGTATTCCTAAAGGTGCATTTTATGCTGGCCAGCCAAAACTTACAGAAGATATAAGGAAAGTAACAGCTGAATTAAAAGCTGAAAAGCTAGGGTTAAAAGATTTAAAGCAGCAACAAAAAGAAGCTACTACCCAAATAAAAGAATTTAATCAAGCCCAAAAAGAAACTGGTGCTAGTTTAATAGATGATATTAAAAACTTTAAAGTATTCGGTATATCTATAAATGGTATAGCTGGTGGGTTTAAAAAGATAATACCTATAGCTAAGTTAGCTTTTGCAACAATTACAAGGGGATTAATATCTACTGGTATTGGTGCTATAGTTGTAGCGTTTGGTACGTTTATAGCTTACTTAACACAAACAAAAAAGGGTGCTGAGTTATTACAAAGGGTTTTTGCTGGTATAGGTGCTACCTTTAAAGTAGTTATAGATAGGGTATCAGGTATAGGTGAAGGTATAGCGCAAATATTTAGTGGTGATAGAATAGAAGGCTTAAAAACTATTGGTAGACAGTTTGCTGGAATAGGTGAAGAAATAGCTAAAGAAAGTAAACTAGCTATACAGTTAAAAGCTGATTTACAAGCTTTAGTAGATAGTGAAAGGGAGTTAAGTGTAGAAACTGCAAATAGAAGGGCTGAAGTAGAAGAGTTAAGGTTAAAGTCAGAAGATTTAACCCTAACAGATGAAGAAAGGTTAGAAGCTTTAGAAGAAGCTAATAGAATAGAAAGTGCTTTAATGGATAAAAGGGTAGCTAATGCTGAGGAAGCTGTAAGAATACAAACTGAGCAAATGGCTAAAACTAAAAACTTACAAGAAGATTTACAGAAACTTGCAGATTTAGAAATCAAGCTAGCTAACATTAGAAGGGAAAGTAGTAGAAGGCAGCAAACAGTTGAAGCTAAAGCAAACACTATTAGAAGGCGAAGAGAGCAACAAGAAAAAGCTGCACAAAAAAGGTTTATTAGAAGGCAAAATGAAAGGATTAAAAAACAAAATGAGGTAGTAAGGGCTTTTAATAAATTAGCAGAAGACCAGTTTGTAAGGGCTATAAAAGATGAGGAAAAACAGGAACTATTTTTAGCAAAGCAAAGGTTTGAAGCTAGAGAAAAAGAAATTGAAAAAAATGTATTTAATGAGAAAAAGAAGGAAAAACTATTATTACAAAACTTTACTTTATTTGAAATAGAAAAATCTGATATTAAAAAGAAGTTTAGTGATGAAGCGGAAGAAAAAAGAAAAGCTGAAGCTGAAACATTAAAGAATATACAGAATGAAGCCCTACTATTAAATATAGATGATGAAAAGAAAAGAAGAGATGAAGATTTAAGAATACAACAAGAAGCTGAATTAAAGGCAGCTGAAAGCTTAGATAATTCTGAGCAAGTACAACAAGCAATAAGAGATAAGTTTAGGGCAATAGAAAAAAATAATAGAAAGCTAGATGCAGAAGAGAAAAAAGAACTTAATGAAGCTGTAGCAGCGGCAGCTTTAAGTACAGCAAGGCAAGGCTTATCATTAGCTACTGAGATTGCTGGTAAAGGTTCTAAAGTAGGTAAAGCTATTGCTGTAGCAGATGCTACTATATCTGGTGTACAGGGTGTACAAAATGCTTTTACTACAGCTCAAAAATCACCAGTAACAACTGTATTTCCAGCATACCCTATAGTACAAGCAGGTTTAGCAGCTGCCTTTTCAGCTGTACAAATAAAGAAAATATTATCATCTCAACCTCCTTCAGCTGGTGGTGGAGGTGGAGGTGGTGCTAGTGCAGGTGGTGGTGGTGGTCAAGGTTTACCATCTGGCCAAATGATGGGTGGAGGTTTTTCACTTGAAGATGCTCCAGCCCCAGAACCAGTCAAAGCTTTCGTTGTAACTGATGAAATGACATCAAGTCAGAACCAATTAGCTAATATTAGGCGAAGGTCTACTATATAGTGTTTAGCTATTTTAAAGCGTTCTAAGCAGATGAAAGGTGTTTTGAGTATATTAGTATTAAAAATTGTATAAATTAAAAAACCTGAGTAGACTGGCAAAATAAAAAATATTATGTTAAATAATAAAAATACAAAATCAAATAAATTAATTTAAAATATATATAATAATATGCCTTGCAAAAAATGTGAAAACGGAAACTTTAAGTTCGGTAATACTGGTAAATGTAAGTATAAAACCAAAGCTGAATGTGAAGCTGATAACAAAGACTACTACGAAGATTTGAACGAAACTAAAATAGTTGAACTAGTTATCAATGATGAAAATGAAAGCCTTGCTATAGATGCGATAAGTCTAGTTACTGCACCAGCTATCGAACAAGACTTTGTATACTTTAACAAATCAAAAAACAACCTTACGTTAGCTAAAATAGATGAAGAAAAAAGAATGGTGGTATCACCAGCCCTTATACCAAACAAGCAAATCTATAGGTATGATGCGCAAACAGATAGTGACTACTATGTTTACTTTAGCCCTGAAACTGTCAGGAAAGCTAGTGAGTTGTACTTAAAACATAATAACCACCATAAAGCTACTTACCAACACCAAGATAGGGTAAGTGGTGTACTAACAGTTGAAAGCTGGGTTAAGGAAGGTGATATGGATAAAAGTAAACTTTACGGATTTGACCTACCTAATGGCACTTGGTTTGTAAAGATGCGTATAGACAATGATGAGTTATGGCAAAAAATAAAAGAGGGTGAGTTGAAAGGTTTAAGTATCGAAGGCTACTTTACTAATCGTTTTGAAGCTATGCAGGAAAAACAAGAACCAACAAATGAAGAAATACTAAAAGCTTTGAACGAAATAATCAAAGAAATCAAATAAATAACTAACTAATATATATATTAAAAAAAAGAACCTATGGATTTAAAAGAACAAATTTTAGTAGCCTTAGGACTTAACAAAGAAGAAAAAACTAAGTTAGGTTGGCAGGGCAAGTCTGAAGATGGTACAATGTTTGTATCTACAGCAGAAGAGTTAGAAGCTGGTGTAGATATATCTGTATTGACTGAAGATGGCAGTACAATATTATTACCTACAGGCAATTATTCTACTGATGAATTAAGTTTTACTGTAGAAACTGAAGGTGTAGTAAAAGAAGTTATGCGTAAAAAGAAAGAAGAAGAGGAAGAGGAAGAAGAAGAAGATAAGAAAAAAGAAGAAATGACAGCAGATGAAGCTTATGAAAAA
>TARA_R100001440_G_scaffold66162_2_pt1 | contig 12947 bp, 11 predicted proteins | sample TARA_R100001440 | Tara Oceans TARA_R100001440 (sample SAMEA2622112) | marine metagenome | biome: marine biome (ENVO:00000447); feature: surface water layer (ENVO:00002042); material: "saline water (ENVO:00002010), including plankton (ENVO:xxxxxxxx)" | depth 5 m
GGAAGTTCAATTGGTCTTCCACTCTATTATGAAATTCTACTCCATAGTTGCGAAAGTTTTGAAGAAAAGAAAGATATGCCGATTTATCAGAAATGGTTTGGAAGATTTGTTTATCAAACGACGGGGCATCACATGATTAACAGAGTTTTAAAAAAGAATAAGATATCAATTGATAATATCTTGAATATTATGTTCATTCATAATCCAAGTAAAAACATTTGTGTTTTCCCAGGAACAGGGAACGAAAGTATCTTTTCAGATTGTAATACTTCGGCGTGGTATTCTAAAAATGCTGAAATTTAAAAATTTGATTTGTATTATTATTTCTAAATAAAGGACATGGATTTACTATTAGAGCAACTTGATTTTGAATATTCTCCGACGGGTAAATATATTAAAATCAATAAAAAACATAAAATTAGAGAGGGGGGGCAATTAACAATTGAGACAACCGAGGGAGAAGTAGTTTATAATTATGATAATTTGGTTACTTATTTATTGAAAGAACTTAAAAATGCTGAGGGGGAGGAGTGTCCTCCCCAGGACCAATCTTCTTAAAGATTACTGCTTGATATTTCCTTTCAATTTCTTCCCAACCATTTGCTAATAAATAAGGAATCGCAGTTTCTCCTTTGCCTTTGAATTCAGAAAAACAATGGTCGTCGGTTAAGACATCGTCTATACAAATCAAGGAATAAGGTCTTCCCTTATCTGCTACCGCTTTTACCATATCCAAATGAGATTTCCAACAATTCTCATTTGTTAATTCACATTCGAGGACTTCCTTGTATCTATCCTTTCTTACTTGGGAATGCTGTTTATGGTCGTAATCAAATCCGTCAAGATAGAGATAATCAAAGTTATGGATTTGAGCGAGATAGTCTTCTCCTCTCATAGTAATCGCTAAAAATCTGGGATTATCGTGATTTTTTGCTTCTTCGCGAACATTTTCGGTACATTTGGGATCCATATCAACAGAAACTAAATTCATATCCTTTTTGACACACAGATCCATAAAGAAACCAGTTGAGTTCTGACCCGATAATTTCTCTCTAACAGAACCAATCTCAATAATCGTACGACCTTTTACATTTGTGGGGATATATTCCTCTAAAAGTTTGTGTCCGTGATACGCCATTTACTTTCTTAAAGATTATTATTTCATTTTGAAAATTTTAAAAAATTTGATAATTGAATAAATTTATTAGTAAGGATAAAATGGCGAACTTCAAAGATAGTAATGTATTCAAAGACCAAGACCAATATTATACTCCCAAAGACGCTTGGGAAGTAGTCTCTCACTTATTCCCGAAAGATAAAATAGTTTGGGAAGCGTGTATGTTAGACGCTGTGAAATCCAAATCACCCGAAATCTTGTCTGAATTAGGGTGTCAAGTAGTCTTTGACACTTCTCTCAATTGTTTAACACACGAACCCGAACAAGATTATGATATCATAATTACGAACATTCCATTTTCTAATGTCTTGAAGAAACAGATCTTACAAAGATTTGTTGAATTGGATAAACCATTTCTGATTATTTTGAATTCACTTAATATCTATACGAAATATATCAGAAAAATATTTGGAGACAAACTGAAAGACCTCCAAGTTATTCAACCCTACGGAAAACTTCAATTTGAAGAATTGTTAGAAGACGGGTCATTAAAGAGAAAGAATAATTGTTCGTTTTATTGCTGTTTCCTTGCTTACAAAATGAATTTGAAAAATGAAGACCTTTGGTTGCTGAAAGGGAAAAACCACTAATGTATCACCCCCGTAATATTAGACACAAATTTTTTATTTTGTAAAAGTCCCAGAGATTTTTCTCCCATGGGCATACTTTTACAAATTTGAAAAACTCACTCTAATATTACGGGGACTATACATCAACTAATCAAATGAATATTTCTGTGGAGGAATATATCCTTCTGCTTTTAATGCTGTTTCTTTATCCTTTTTTGCTTTGCTTTGTAGGAGAGTATCCAAGGGAGTAAGATCAACTGCTCTATTTCTTGTAATCTTGTACAGAACAGAAGAAGTTAAACCGCAATCAGCGTAAGTTCCGTCGGGGTCGTGGATAGAAGTCTTGACACTTGTGATAACTCTTTTTTCTGTATTGGTGAAACTTAATTGACCTGATTGTTCTGTATAGTAGTCTCCATAACCATTTACTTTATCAACTATTCCTATGATTGGTTTAGAAGCAATTGTTTGATTTTGAGCGGGAAGTCCTGCTGATTCACCTATATAATTATTTTTCCCTATGATATCAGACCTAATCGTGTAATATGGACGAATAGATTTAGTGGGGAGTTCCTGGGCGGTAATCTTGGTAGAAGATATCCCAACGACATCAACCGCGGAAAGAATATTATACCGAGAACCAAAAATCGTATGACTAGTCGGTAGATTAATATTATACTGGGGATTATTCCATAAATTCATATTGTAAGATCTTAAATCTCCTTCATTCACTTTCGCGTTGGTTGTGGGGAATTCCATTCTGCTAACCGCTTGATTATCTATAATTCTCGTTTGTCTATTGGAAGCGTTATAAGGTGAATGATTGAATTGTTCCCAGCGATAACCCATTACTCCCATTAAATTCGTATTCCACTGAAATTCAGGAACTACGAATTCTTCGATAAAGATACCACCCATAGCGTCGTAAGGTGTCCAAGGTGTTAAACATTCCGAAAATTGTTCCGTAGTGGGAATGGTAGATCCCGCGGGTAAAGTCAGAGTATAAGGAGCAACATCAGGAGACCAATTATTTTTGAGTAATTTTTTATTAATCTTATAACAAGAAGCGTTACTTTCAGGATTGACTTCTTCAACGACAGAACCAGGATGCCCCGACATCAACCCCGCTTCACCTGTATTTCCTTCCACTTCTGATACATGTAATTGAGAAATACTAAAACGATTACTATCTTCGTCATAACTGATTAAGGGTTGGTCTGCTCCTAAATATATTTCTGATAACCATTTGGGTAAATTTTCTACCTGACCAATACCCACACTCGCAGAATTATGGTGGTATTGTGCGTCTTGGTGGGAAGAATTTGAAATTCCTATCTTATTTGAGAAACCATTCCAAAGACCAATACAAGGATTTCCGTAAGCAGAGAAATGATAATCGTGTCCAAACCGCCTTCCTCCACGAGCAGGTGCCGCGATATGGGTATGTCCTCCTCCTACTGAAAACAAATAATTCGGTACGATATTCCCCAATAAACTGAACTGAATTCCAATAACATATTGACCCGGATTGAGTGGATCTTCAATCTTTCTTGCCCAACCATGTGCTAAATTGTGATAATCAGAGGGACCCGATTTAGTCGTGTGTTCTACATCTCCCGCGTTATAATTAATCGTAGCGGGATTGAAATCAAAATAGACTGGATAAGACGCTTGTGAAGCATTCACTAATCCTCCCGACCAAGGACCATTATCATAAAGATCATATCCAAGACTATTTACAGGTCTATGAAATTGATCGTCTAATATGTTGAAGTGTAAGAACCGATTGGTAGTTGCCGAACAATTCTGACCATTCACTATTTGTTTATCGAAGAGTTCAGTATATTTCGCCTGAATATTAAAATATTTATCAAAGGAACTAATGTGATGATCAGACCAAGTTATCCCCAAGGGTAAAACCTGGGAATTTTGGAAGATATCATAACCCGCAGGGATAATATGACCTCCCGAAGTATTGACAAATCTTCCTTCTGTAAAAAGATCAGGTCGTTTCACTCCGATATGTTGATACGAAGATAAATAGTTATAGGCATTATCTACCTTCGCCGCGGTGACCGCACTACTGGCGTTTCTGAAATCGTTCCACATAGTCAGGTTCATTTTATCGGGGGTTCCACAATTGTAAGTCTTGTAGCAAGGCGTTTCAGTTTTGGAAGTGTAGCAGACGCGTTGAAGTGTTCCCGAAGCAGAACTTCCCATCATAAATTCTTTTTTGTGAAAATTCGTTCGTTCATTAAGTTGTTGAGTTAAATCAAAGGCGACATCTTCGGGAGTATTAAAACCTTCCTTTGCTTCCAGTTTGATTAAGTCTCTCACCTGTGTCCATCTTAATAGAGTTGCGGGATCTCTTTTTGCTGTTGCGTCCTGTTGAGAACCGACATCGGGAAAAGTTGATAAAGCAGATAAACCCGACATAGAACCATTATCCCCAAAGAATGTCGCTGCCGAGGCATTAAAATAAATATTATCCGCCCGGAAGATTGTGAATCGCTGATTATTATTTTTGATTTGACCCTTTTTCACCAAGGCAGAAGGGGGAAGAAATCCATTTCTAAATACGATTTCGTAATCGTCAGGGCAGAACTGACTTGGGTGCTGATCAATACCAGTAAGCGTCTGTTCGTGTAAAGTGTTTTTCACATTTCCTAAATTATTGGTATAAGGTGCCTCGGTAGTCGCAAAGTAATTCCAATTCCGATTATCATTATGATCTTCAAAACAATATCGCCTTGGGAGTGCCATAGTAAATTCTCCATTTGTAGTCTTGTACGGACTAATGACCATAAAAGTTTCTTTATCATTTACTCTAATTTCTGATCTGTTAGTATATCCAATTTCCCATTCAAAACCAGTTGGGATATTGATATTGGGAACTGCTTTTTCATATTCCGAATGAAAAACAGGCATTATATCCCCTGTAACTCTATCTTTGATTTCAATTGATCCCGCCTGAGCACCTAATTCTGAAACATAGGCAGAGTGAAGTTCTATTTCGTCTCCTATTTCTAAAACAACCCCGTCACCGAGATCATTCGTATATTCAGCAGGGTTTTTATTATTATTGGTTCTGCCCTCTGCTGAACTTGTTCGAGAACATTCTAAAATAACTTGGTCGGTGTATCCACTCATTTATATGAATGTATAAAAAATTTGATTGTTCAGAATTTTAAATATCACAGAGGAATGTTGAGAGAAAGTGAATATGGTTCAGTCAGTCTATTTTGGAACGGATTACTGATTAGTATGTTTGAAAGAGAAAAAGAAGAAAATTTTATGGAAGAAGGTGAATATTTAATTAGAGAAACCAAAGGAGTACCGATTAAGGAACAAATCCTAACCTATAAATTATATTGCGATGTAATTTATAAGAATAAAAAAAAGAAAAAAAGAATAACTTATGAAGATCATTCATTATTTAGAAAATGTTTATTCGCTTTAATGCGACTGGGAATAGTTGAAAATGACGATGATAATGGATACCTTTGTATGATTAAGCGTAAGTCACAGTGAATACACCCTGTTTCAGAGAAGCGAGGCGAACAACTTGGAGATAAGCGTGTAAGGTAAGTGTATCGTCGTTCGTGACGCGTCTATCATAGAGTTCAATACCACGCGAATTAACCCTTTCGTTGCGATTGAGGCGATACGCCGTCCAAAAGAAGAACCCGTCAAGACTATCCAAGTCTCCGTATTCTTCATACTGACAATATGCCGCCGGATCATTATCGTCCTTGGAACCAGTAATTTCAGCACCTTCACCGCAATACCAACCACGAGGAAGGTGGGGCATTCTACCTTCCGCAGAAAATACATTATGGAAATGTCTCGCGTAATTGGTGACATCAATCGGATACAAGAAGAGGTCGTTGTATCGTAAATTCGTTGTGACCTGTCCCGCAGTTGTGGCAGAGATATCGGGATTTTTTGCGTGATATTTGTTAAGTAAATGGTTATCGTCGTTATCAGCGTCTTGAAGACCCACAAATACTTTATTGACGATGCGACCAGCACCACCAAGGTTCTGTATCAGACCACCAGCACCCGACATATCCGCGGGGGCGACTGTCCGCTTGACGAACTGGTAATCCACATAAGTGAAAGACATGTCTTGGTTCGCCGCCTGATACGCCATCATCATTTCTTGCGGATAATAAATATAATCAGCAATCAGTTTCACTTGGTTCTGATCAATATTCGCTTCGCGTTTGGGAGCGTCGGTAAAAGAAGTTTTGGAAATTCTGCGAGAACCAGGAGTGGGCGGAACTGCCTTATAACCTTCCCACACTTTCGGTTCAAAGGTCAAAGTAATCGAGACCTGTTCGTCAATCATATACAGAGGAAGTTGGTTCATTTTAAGGAAGGGGAATAGATCTGCTAACAGAACAGAGAAAACGGGGTGATTGTCATTATTCTGATTCTGCCACGAATAAACATATTTAGTCGGTTGGGGATCTATATTCAGAGCAATACCACCATTTTTACGGGTATCACCATCATAATCTAAATCCTTACCATTATCAATCGTCTGACTTCTCGCCTCAAAAACGGACTCTTGATTGGAAGCAGAATTGGAAGCATTCTGATATTTTCCTATCGCACCAACACGCTCATTCAAGCAAGGTTTCACAGAGTTAGCAAGGCGACCAGAGAAAACCTGTTCCCTTTCCTTGGCGGTTTCGGGGGCGACGAAGATACTTTCATACGCCATAAATTCGTTAAAATCTTCAATTTCAGAAATAGTTTTCCCACCTATCGCAAGGCGAACGCGTTGAAGTAACGAATGAACACCAACGCCAGGAGGGAAGAAAGCGTGTTCTAAATTAGCAGTTCCACCCAGCGAAGCATTATCGAGAGCAAAAGTAATTCTTGAATTACTATGAAGGATACCTTTGTTTTCTAAAACGAAGTGGCACTGACTCTGCGAGAATGAAACGGGTTCAAGGATAGAAGTTTCAACATCAATAGAGGTATCAGAAGGAACTGAACCTATTTTTATGATATCGGGAATTTGGTTTGCGGAAGGACCGCTCGGTACAACATCAGAAGAAGGGTCGGCACTCATTTATTTATAATGAATGGTATAAAAAGAAAAAAGTTAAGAAATTTTAAAACTCAATCAATTATTTTAAGACTTGAATTCCCTGTGGAGTTGATAGGACTGTCTGCTTGGAATGAACGAAAAGGAAAATAGCATTTGGAGAATCAGTTGTTAAATCCAATTCCATCTGAACGCCAAACGGAACAGAAGAAAAGTCAATACCCTGATCCGAAATCGTATCATAAGCAACACCTAAACCGAACTGACAACCTCCTTCGGTGAATTGTTTCGCCTGTAAGAAGTTTGCTGTCATAGTCTGATATCTGAAATTCTGTGGAGTAACGGAAGACCTGCCAATCTTGGCGAATGCCAACACGCTATCCATATAATTCCGAACCAACTGACCATCGGCAATATTGTTTTGAAGATCTGTTTTTTGAAGGGTATCCACATTATATTGAAGAGGATAACGCTCACCCGCCCGAGTAAAGACCAACTGCTTGACCTTCGCCATAGCACCAGTAGAATTCGTAAATGGAAGACTTGCTAATCCGTCCTGAACAAGATTATTAATGTGACTGGCGGGAACCATATTCATAAAGACACCCAAAACCTTACTTAACGCAAGATTGAAATTGAGCGTCGCGTTAGCAGAATTAATCGTCTGATAATAGGAAGTAATCGTGTTATAGACGAAAGTGTTGCTGGTCGCCCGAGTTAATTGACTTAACTGGTCAGGCGGGGGAATACGCGTTTCACAGATGAGACGAACATTTTTGAGTTCATAAAATGCTTCTAAAAGATTAGCGTCCGAAGCATTCCCCGAAAAGAGAACATTACTATCGGGTGCTAACTGAATTTCAATTCGGAGACCACCTACACCCCAAGTTCCCGAGAGGGGAATTGGTTCTTGACCCAAGAATAAACCGCAGACAAGGGGAACGCAAAAGGTATTCGGTGAAAGACCACCCGAAGCACTCGCCGCCTGGGGATTGACGATTGCTCCAAGGTTCTGAAATTTCTGATTCGGGTACCGAAGGGACTGATCCCACGAATGCCCGGAAAAGTCCTGCTGTGACTGGGTAACCGATAAATAGGAAGACATCATTCTGTTCCAGTGATTAATACTCTCAATCGTCTGACCCGTTTTCTGTGAAAAAATATTCAACTGGTCTATGACCGAATTGATACCCAGTAATTCATTAATCTGAATTTGATCCGTTTCCAGCGGGACAATCCCTACTCCCGCTCCACCCACTTTCTTAAACACATTAAATTCACCTACAAAGCGAATAGAACCTGGAACGATAAATCTTTCCTGTTCGCCAATAAGGAACTGAACAGTCGGTTGCCCGTTCGCATACGACAAAGTGCCGTCACTTGTAATATTTGATGGAACAATTTCCTGGTGCGAAGTATATCCCTGACTCATTTTTATACTATGAATTAGAAAGAAAAGAAAAAGATATTATTTTAAAAATCCGTTTAGGTTTGAAGAGCGATCGCGTTGCCCTTAATTTCAATTCTGCGGAGGTGACCACACCAACACATCCAAAGTTTATTAAACTCGGGAGCAGTCGTTCCCGTGTATTCAAGTTGGAGTTGGAAGTCCTTACCACGAGCGTCATAGACCCCGTCCTGTAAGGAGAGAGCACGACCAATTACGAAATTTCTCTGGAACGCCAACATGGAATGAGGGCGAATACCTCCCATAACTAACGCTTTCTCTAATTCAATTAGAGGTTGCTGATCCAGCGACGCTAAATTGGTAATTCTATCACATTCAACCTTTCTATTCGGGTTCAATTTCCCGTCATAGAATAACTGATAACGCTGTAAGTGGTCGGTGATACCAACATAACCCATTCTGTTAGATTTGTTCGCATACCAAGTATAGGTTTCCTGGGACAGAGAACCATTCACCGCCAACAGAGTAGAGGTGCGACTGAAATTTTCAGTAGGACCATTCTTACCAAGGATATAATCGCGATTAGAAAGAACTGCCGCACAAGTCGGAACACATAACAGAGATTTAGCACGGGATTCCGTTAGTGGAATTCGTAGAGTAGCAACCTTTTCCGAAGCAATTTGGGAGATCTTGTAGTTTCTCCACGAAAGGAAATCATAATTCATAGAACCACCTTCCTTCATCATAGACGAAAGTTTGGAAGTGTATCCCGAAGGCATCGTAACTTGCTGGGCGATAAATTCACAATTGGTAATTTCGTACGAAGGAGCATAATCTATCGAAGAATTCTCAATACTCATAGAATAGAGGACTTCTGACCTTGTAATAGTATTCGTGGGGCGATAAGAAGCGTTCAAAGTCACCTTTACCGCATTTGTAGTTCCCGCAACATAATCAATCCCCGTAATGCGAGGGCGAGTGGTGCCGAATGCCGTGGGCGGATTATCTACACCAGTAGAAGCGTTAATAAATCTAATTTCTTCACCCTTGACGAAAGGGAAGTTAGCAATACCAACAGAAGCATTCACACCCATAAGATTATCACGGCGGATTAAGAACTGACTGAAAGCAGAAGCATTCGCCGCGACGGGGTATCTTGGGGCAGAATTGGGAAGACCAACCGCGGGATCACCCTGCGAAGCAGAAAGGAATACAGGATTACCCCATAACTTACGGAACTTACTGGTGGTATCAAGACACTTAATAGAACGCTCGGCACTTTCAAGAATAATTTCAACGATTAGACCATCCGTCATACCAACGGGGAAAATCTTATCATTCTGGAAGATACCCGTATTGATAGGAAGTAAGCATTTCACAGTTTCAAATTCATTCCAGTTTTCATCATCAACAACATACGAAGCAGAGCGAGGAGTTTTCCAGTACGGATTAGTTCCTAAATTCTGTAAGGAATCGTGTTCCATTCCCGTGGTTGAACGAGTAGCAGGGTTGAAGACGACAGCACCTTCCGTAAGAGAACGCTTGGATCTGATAGTATCATTTGTTTCATAATCATATTTGACCGCCGCGAGGCAGTTATAATCCTGGTATTCCTCTAATAGAATACGCCCAGCACCACCCGAATACACACGGAGATCCTTAATAAGAACCTGACCACCTAAATGCTGGTCTAATTGAAGACGGGTTTGTCTGCCGTCTGCCGTCGTAGGGGCAGATAACTTTACATCAAAACGAAGATAACTTTCCTTCGGTTGAATGAAACCTAATCCAGCGGGGATTTGGAATTCAATCTTTTGACCCGGACTATAATTTAATCCGTGGGTCGCGGGAACACTTACTTTCTTTTGCTCAACGGGAACTTTGTCTTCGGCAGTCCAGAAACTCATATTTTATAATGATGGCAATATATTAATTCCTAATGAAAAAATTAAAAAAATTATCTTGCGGCGATTGATTTTGTTGGATCGTGGGCAATATTCGCAACAAATCCAAGGGTTTCATATTCAGGGGAAATCGGTCCAGAAGGAGGAGCGGTTGGTTTCTTCTGAGCAAGAGCAGTTTTCGCGGAACTTTCGTCTTCAATTGATCCCGTAGTTGAGGTCGCCGCACCCGCAAGATTCACCGCCGCCGCGACGGGAACTAATAATCCCCCTGTGAATGCCGCCGCGACATCTAATAAACCACCCCCGACAGTCAGAAGATCTCCCGCTATATCCGTTTTACTTTCCATTTTCCCCGTATCAGCGTCTTTAAAAACATTCCCCGTCTGAATTAGATTATCAACTCCCTTTGCGACATCAATTCCCGCACCAAGATTACCTAACGCTTTACCACCAATAAAAGCAGTCTTTTCACCCGCTCCCGCAACTGATAAACCTTTTTGGGCGATACCTTCTACTCCCGTTAATGCTTTGGTTTCGGCAGTCGGTAATGCTTTGACTTCTTCGATATCTCTTAAACGAGACATTCCTAACTGATGACTTGAACCAAGAGACATACCAGTCCGAGCAAAAGGTCTTCCCGCGGCGAAACCTTTCCCGTATTCACTAGTCGCTCTTCCCACTTGAAACAGGCGTGAAAGATTAGTTAGTCCTTCTGCGGTATCTTTTTCATCAGAACGAGTATCTTGTCCTGTTAGGTTTGCTTGGAGACCTTTGAAATTCTGTGTCGCCGTTCTAAAATTATCCTGACGAATTTTTGCCGTTTGAACTGCTTGGGTGTGAAGTTCATTTTCGTGTAAGACCGCGTCTGAAATACCATACATATCCATTTTTATATGAACATGTAGAATTTATTAAGAAAAAGGATATTTTAAAAGATTAATTTTCAGGTTCGGGTTCGGGTGCTGGTTCTTCGGCAATAAAGTTTTGACCTTCTGCGATTAAAGTTTCAAAATTACGATATGCCTTTGGAGGATTAGATTGGAAATCCATGTGGAGGAAATTATATCTTTCGGGAGTTGCTTTCTTGTAAATTTCTAACCAGTTCTTTGCTCCACCAAAAACATCACCATATTCTTCCGCCATTTTTCCTAATTCTTTTTCATTTGGAAAAGGACTTCCTACAATCACATTCGTAGCATTCTGACGAATAATAGGAGAACATGCCCTAAAATTCTGACTACTAATAATTAAGAGTTTAATATTGAAATGACGGAAACGGGAAGCAAGGTGATTAATAGACGCTTCACGGCGAATTGAACCCAAGCAATCGTCAAGGACTACTCCAATTTCAGGTTGTTCTTCTTTATCGTACGATTTCTGTTGAGTAATAATTCCCTCGATAATTTCATCATTATAATTATCATAGGTATCAAACGCTTTCGCTAAAAATCTACTCGTTACATCATTTGCGATAGTATTACTAATAATAGTCGTTGAATGAAATCTTTCTTGGGCATCATAAAATCCCATTTCTGAATCACCTAATAATAAATTACTAATAATGGTGGATTTCCCTGTGCGAACAGGACTAATCATAAGAAGTAGAGATCCTCCACCAGGACCATCAATTTGGGGAAGGTGTGGATGAACTTCGGGGTGATCTGTTTTAATTTCTTCTGGCGGAATAACTGGGCGAATTACTGGCGTATTCATTTATTACTTTCATGGATAATATTTTCAATTGAAAGTTTTTAAATTTTTCTTGCGATTAATGAACAACCGATTACTTTGATAGTTTCCCATTCAGGATACTGGGGCAAAATTTCATCAACGCCCTCGGTCACCCCTTTCCACGCTGGATCATTATAATTATCAAACACAACAATTCCAGAAGGACTAACTTTACTCTGATAATTTTTGAAATCTTTCATTACTCCTTCTTTGGAATGATCTCCATCAATAAACAGATAATCAATATTATCGGGACACTTATCAACTACATCATCGGATTTACCTTGTATTAAGAGGTAATCATGATTATGTGGATTATTATCGTCTAAATTCTTCTTGACTACACCAATATGGTCTGAAAGATCAACTCCTCTATGGGGGTCGTACGAATTCCCATAATATCCAGTAAAGGGATCAATCCCAACAAACAAACACTTTTCTTCCTCTTTCATTTGTTCAATAAGACTACCGCCATAGAGAACTCCAATTTCAACATAGACTTTACACTCTTCGAGGAATTCCTTTCGAAACGAAACCAGTTTATCAGAAGAAGGCGAAGCACAGATACAACCAATCATTTACTTTTTCACAGGATTTTTTTTTGAGACTGATAATTTTAAATCAAATCTCCCATTTTTTCTCTGAAATAATTTACAATGATTAGGATAAATTTTCGCCAAGAGTTCTTTATCTTCTTTTTCTGTGTCTATATTTCTGCCGTCCCCGTCACAACCGCCCTCTGAATAGTTCTTGGTTTTAGGAGCAATCCAGTTATTTTTTAATATTTTCCCGTCTTTAATATAATGAAGGATACAATTCTCAAAATCTTCTGAATAATTGGTCGCCAGTTGAATATCTTTTCTGACAAACCTGAATCGCAAACAACCCAACATATATCTTAAATCTGTGGTGAATTCTCCGCACTGACCCATAAACATAGTATTGTCGCACTGATAAGTTCCACCATAAGATATCCCAGTATGAAGCATAATCATTCTCATTTTGTAGCAAAGTTGAAGGAAGTCTTCTACCGATTTTCTATTTTTGTCAATCAAATCAAGTAAATCATCATCTATTTCTACGATAAAATCATTTTCAT
>TARA_R100001440_G_scaffold51234_1_pt1 | contig 12927 bp, 12 predicted proteins | sample TARA_R100001440 | Tara Oceans TARA_R100001440 (sample SAMEA2622112) | marine metagenome | biome: marine biome (ENVO:00000447); feature: surface water layer (ENVO:00002042); material: "saline water (ENVO:00002010), including plankton (ENVO:xxxxxxxx)" | depth 5 m
TGTTTCTAATGGAGGTGCAAATGGTTTAGAAATTGACCCAACTCAAAGTTCAGGTGCTGCGACACTTTTACAATCATATAACAGAAGTGGTTCGGCTTATACAATCTTAAGAACAAACGCTGGTTCATACGAATTTCAAATTGCTGATTCTACAAAAATGAATATCTCAAGTGCAGGAAACGTAACTTTTGCAGGTGATATAGTACAGGGATCAGACAGCGGTAATACAACTACAACTTTATTTGGTAATTCTAATAACTTAGTTCTAAGATCACAAGCAAGTGGAACAAGAGCTCCAGAAATAAAATTTAACATAGCTGGAACTGATCTTTATAGTATCGTAGCTAATAACAACACAAGTGGTATTGCGGCTAACACGCTAACAATTAATCAAGGTAGCACGGCTAAATTTTTCTTCTTTTCAACTGGTAATTTTAGTTGTAGTGGAGCATTATCAAAAGGTAGTGGATCGTTTAAAATAGACCATCCATTAGATTCTAAAAAAGACACGCATCATTTAGTACACTCGTTTATTGAAGGTCCACAAGCGGATTTAATATACAGAGGTAAAGTAGATTTGATAGATGGTAAAGCGGTAGTAAATATAGATCAAGTAGCTAGAATGACTGAAGGTACGTTTGAATCTTTAAATAGAAATGTACAATGCTTTACATCAAATGAAACCGATTGGGATGCTGTAAAAGGAAGTGTTTCTGGAAATAAATTAACTATTGAGTGTCAAAATACAAATTCAACTGCTACAATATCTTGGATGGTAGTAGGTGAAAGAGACGATCAACACATGAAAGACACTGATTGGACACATCCTGATGGTAAGATCATCATGGAACCAGAAAAGTAAAATACACAATAAAAGTGTAATAAGATATTTAGCTGGCGACAGCTAATTTGTTTAACAATTAAAATAGAGAATAATGGCTTTAGAAGGTAAATATACATACAAGGGTATCGATATTGCAAAAGCATATGTTATGGTTACTAGTGTAAATACTAATAATTATATAAATTCAGAAATTACTGAAAAAACTCCTAAGAAGTACAATGAAGACGGCTCTGTAAAAAGTGAAGCCGTTATGGAAACAAAGTGGGTAAAAAATATTAGTGGTAACTGGAGCGCTGCTGTGTATAAAGATAAAGACGCTAGAACAAATACACCAAACGTAGTTATTGATAATATCAGTGGCAGTTTTGATGTTGAAGTTAAAGCGAGTGGTAAAAATCCAGTAGCGCAAGCATACGCTGCGATTAAAGCATTAGACGCGTATAAAAATTATACAGACGCCTAGTGACATTAGCGTGTTAATAAACACGTTATTTATGTAATAATAATAAAGTAAATTTTAACTTAAATTAAATTAATTATGAATAAAAAAGTAGAAAAAATATCTGAAGATCATTTAAAAGAACTTCAAGGTAAAGTTAATACAATAAATCAAGCTCAATTACAACTTGGTGGTTTAGAATCTCAAAAGCATAATCTTTTGCATGGAATATCAACTTTGCAAAAAGAATTAACTGAGTTTCAAAATACATTAGAAGAAGAGTATGGCAAGGTAAGTATTAATATACAAGATGGTAGCATAGCTCCACTGCCTGAAGAAAACGTGGAAAATGAATCTAATACGCAAGATTAGTATTGGTAAAGATTATAAAAATGACGCAATGCATTACTCTGTAGGCCAAGAAGTCTACGGAGGGCACGTCATTTGTGATATACTAGAATCACCTACTAAGTATAGCGTGTATATTAAAAAAAACAAAGAGGTGTTACCTTGGAAGGATTTTAATAAAAATATGGCTGTATCAGTAGAGTATAATTTAAACTACTAATGAAAAGTATTTTTGATTTTGTGATAACACCACAAAACAAAAGATATAACAATACTAAAAAAATAGGTGACGTTGATTTAATTGTAAACACTGAAATACAAAATCATAAGTTTATAAGTCAACAAGCTAAAGTTTTATATACACCAACGGCTTTTAAAACTAATATAAAACCTGGTGATGATGTAATTGTACATCATAATATTTTTAGAAGATGGAGAGACGTGCGTGGTGAAGAAAAAAATAGCAAAAGCTTTATTGATGAGCAAACATATTTATGCCAACCAGACCAGCTATATCTTTATAAACAAAACAATAAGTGGAAAACACAGCCAGGTTATTGCTTTGTTAAACCAATAAAAAATACAGATAAATATAGTTTAGATAAAGAGCAACCATTGATAGGCGTTGTAAAATATGCTGGTGATGATTTAAATGCTATAGGCTTAAAACCAAATGACCTAGTAGGTTTTTCACCACATAGTGAGTTTGAATTTATTGTTGATAATGAAAGGCTTTACAGGGTATTATTAAATTCAATTACAATTAAATATGAATATCAAGGACAAGAAGAAGAATATAATCCAAGCTGGCTACAAAGCGGTTGATGAATTAATTAAAGTTGCTAAAGAAGAAATTGTAGATACAGATGAAGATGTATCAGCTGATAGATTAAAAAATGCAGCGGCTACAAAAAAGCTAGCTATATTTGATGCCTTTGAAATATTAAATCGTATTGAAGAAGAAAAATCAATGCTTGATGGTAAACAAAAAGAAGAAACAAAACCTAAAGCGTTTGGTGGTTTTGCTGAAAACAGATCGATATAATGTATAAACAAACGTTATATAGAATAATAAAACCTATAAAACAAACTACCTTATCAAGATTAAACAAAGGTAAAAAGTGGAAATACGGCTATAACAAACAGCATGATGTTATTGTTATAAGTAAAACAGGACAAATAGGTGATGTATATGAAATACAAAATTTAAAAATAGCATTACCAAAGCAACCAAAAAAGATACAAAAATTTAGTAAAAACAAATGGGAAGTAACTGATTACCCTAAAGAACTAAATAAAATAAAAACAATATTTGACTGGCGTAACTACCCAGAAGATTTTAAAAACAAGTGGTACAATTATATTGAAGGTGAATTTAATAAACGTGATAATGGGTTTTGGTTTTACAATAAGAACAAACCTACTTATATTACTGGTACTAATTACATGTACCTGCAATGGACAAAGATCGACGTTGGACACCCTGATTTTAGAGAATCAAACAGATTATTCTTTATATTTTGGGAAGCATGCAAAGCAGATGAAAGATCGTACGGTATGTGCTATGTTAAAAATAGACGATCAGGATTTTCGTTCATGGCGTCTGGCGAAACAGTTAACATGGCAACCATATCAAGCGATGCAAGGTTTGGTGTATTATCAAAATCAGGTGCAGACGCTAAAAAAATGTTTACAGATAAAGTCGTACCAATATCCGTCAACTACCCGTTTTTCTTTAAACCGATACAAGACGGTATGGACAGGCCAAAGACAGAGCTCGCATACAGAGTTCCAGCTTCAAAACTCACGAGGCGTAAAATGGTTTCAAATGAACCAACAGAAGAACTCGTTGGTCTCGATACCACTATTGACTGGAAGAACACTGGTGATAACGCTTATGACGGTGAAAAATTAAAACTACTTGTACACGATGAAAGTGGTAAGTGGGAGAGACCTGAAAATATTTTAAATAACTGGCGAGTTACTAAAACATGTTTACGTTTAGGTAGTAGAATTATTGGTAAGTGCATGATGGGTTCAACGTGTAATGCTTTAGATAAAGGTGGTGATAATTTTAAAAAGCTATATAATAACTCTGACATAACAAAAAGAAATAAAAATGGCCAAACAAATTCTGGCTTGTATTCTTTTTTTATACCTATGGAGTGGAACTATGAGGGCTTTATAGATGAGTACGGTATACCAGTATTTGAAACGCCACAAGAAGAAGTTTATGGACCGTACGGCGACGTAATAGATTTAGGTGTTATAGAGCATTGGCAAAATGAAGCTGATGGTTTAAAGAACGATCAAGATGGTTTAAATGAATTTTACAGACAGTTTCCAAGAACAGAAGAACACGCATTTAGAGATGAAACTAAAAACAGTATATTTAATTTAGTTAAAATATACGATCAAATAGATTATAATGATGGCGTTGAAACTACTTCTGCTGTAACTAAAGGTAATTTTCAGTGGGTTAATGGTGTTAAAGATACAAGTGTAATATTTTATCCTGATCAAAATGGTAGGTTTAATGTTAGCTGGATACCACCAAGCCACATGCAAAATAAAATATTATTAAAGAACAACATTAAATATCCTGGTAACGAGCATATGGGTGCGTTTGGTTGCGATAGTTATGATATATCAGGAACAGTTGATGGCAAAGGATCAAAAGGTGCTTTGCATGGTTTAACTAAATTTAGTATGGAGGAAGCTCCTACTAATCATTTCTTTTTAGAATATATAGCTAGACCAAGTACAGCTGAAATGTTTTTTGAAGATGTTTTAATGGCATTGCATTTTTATGGCATGCCTATATTAGCAGAGAATAATAAACCACGTTTATTATATTATCTAAGAAGAAGAGGGTATAGGCAATATTCTATGAACAGGCCTGATAAATCTTTTAATAAACTCTCAACTGCTGAAAAAGAAATAGGTGGTATACCTAACTCAAGTGAAGATATAAAGCAAGCACATGCTGCTGCTATTGAGATGTACATACAAGATCACGTTGGTAAAAATCAAGCTGGCGAATATGGTTCAATGTACTTTAATAAAACTTTAAATGAGTGGTCTAGATTTGATATTAATAAAAGAACAAAGTTTGATGCTACTATTAGTTCAGGTCTAGCAATTATGGCATGCAATAGGCATTTGTATTCGCCTAATGTAGAAAAGCAAAAAGCAAAAGTTAATTTAAGTTTTGCAAGATATACAAACACAGGAACAAGATCAAGAATAATTAAATAAGTATGGCCGAAAAAGCAATAAAAGGTTATTTTCCAAGTCAAGTCGTTAGCGACCTAGAGAAGTCAAGTAGTGAATATGGCTTAAAGGTAGCTAAAGCTATTGAGTATGAATGGTTTGGTAAAGACACAGGTTTAAATAGATTTAAAACAAATCAAACTAGTTTTCATAAATTAAGGCTATATGCAAGAGGTGAACAGTCTGTGCAGAAATATAAAGATGAGTTGTCTATTAATGGTGATTTATCTTATCTTAATTTAGACTGGAAACCTGTACCTATTATACCTAAGTTTGTAGATATAGTAGTAAACGGTATAGCTGAAAGAACCTATGATATAAAAGCATACTCGCAAGATCCATACGGCGTTAGCCAAAGAACAGAATATATGGCATCTATTGTTCGTGACATGCAAACAAAAGATCTAAACGAATATGTAGAAGACTCATTTGGTATTAACATGTTTGAAAGTGATCCAAACAATTTACCTGAAAATCCAGAAGAATTACAATTACACATGCAGCTTAATTACAAGCAGGCTGTAGAAATAGCAGAAGAACAAGCTATCAATACTTTATTTGAAGGTAACAAGTACGAGCTAACTAAAAAACGCGTGTACTACGATTTAACTGTTTTAGGTATTGGTGCTGTTAAAAATAGTTTTAATACTTCAGAGGGCATAACTATAGACTATGTTGACCCTGCTAATTTAGTATATTCATACACAGAATCACCTTATTTTGATGATATATATTACGCGGGCGAAGTAAAAAATATACCTATAAATGAACTTAAAAAACAATTTCCAGAATTAACAGACTCTGACCTTGAAGATATACAACAGCAAGGTATTTATAACGATGGCTACTCAAACAGGTCATCGTATGAAAGAAGTAGTTTAGATAAAAATATTGTACAAGTTTTATATTTTAACTATAAGACATATGCAAACGAAGTTTATAAAGTAAAAGAAACATCAAGTGGTGCTACTAAGATGTTACAAAGAGATGATTCATTTAATGTGCCTGAAGGTGAAGAAAGATTTAGTAGAGTATCTAATGCTTTAGAAGTTTTATATGAAGGTGTTTTAGTTGTTGGTAGTAAGAAATTATTAAAGTGGGAGCTAGCTAAAAATATGGTTAGGCCAAAGAGTGATTACACAAAAGTAAAAATGAATTATGCTGTAGTCGCGCCGCGTATGTATAAAGGTAAAATAGAATCACTGGTTAGTAGAATAACAGGTTTTGCTGATATGATACAATTAACGCATTTAAAGCTACAGCAAGTAATGTCACGTATGGTGCCAGATGGTGTGTACATGGACGCGGATGGTTTAGCAGAAGTTGATTTAGGTAATGGCACAAACTATAATCCACAAGAAGCTCTAAACATGTTCTTCCAAACTGGTAGCGTTATTGGCAGATCACTAAACTCTGATGGTGATATGAATCCAGGTAGAGTACCAATACAAGAAATAGCTAGTGGCAATGGTGGTGCCAAGTTACAAAGCTTAATCAGTACGTATAATTATTATTTACAAATGATAAGAGATGTAACTGGTTTAAATGAAGCAAGAGATGGTAGCACGCCAGATAAAAACGCTTTAGTAGGTGTACAAAAATTAGCAGCAGCTAATAGCAACACAGCAACAAGACATATATTGCAAGGCGGTTTATTTTTAACTACTGAGTTAGCAGAGTGTATATCATTAAGAATATCAGACATATTAGAATACTCACCAACAAAAGAAGCTTTTATTCAAGCTATTGGCGCGCATAACGTAGGTACTTTAGAAGAAATGAGTACATTGCATTTGTATGACTTTGGTATATTTATTGAATTATCACCTGATGAAGAAGAAAAGCAGTTATTAGAAAATAATATACAAGTAGCACTAGCACAAAAGAATATAGAACTTGAAGATGCTATAGACGTTAGAGAAATTAAAAATTTAAAACTAGCTAATCAGCTACTTAAATTAAGAAGAAAAAAGAAAATTGAAAGAGATCAAATGATCCAACAACAAAATATACAAGCTCAAGCGCAAGCAAACGCACAAGCGCAACAAGTTGCAGCCCAAGCAGAAGTGCAAAAGCAACAAGCGTTAACGCAAAATCAATTACAACTTGAGCAAGCTAAAGCACAGCTTGACGCGCAGAAGTTACAAAGCGAAGCATTGTTGAAAAAAGAATTAATGAATCATGAGTTTCAAATTAATATGAGATTAAAAGAAATGGAAATTGAATCATTAAAAACCAAAGAGTCTAGCAAGGAAGATCGTAAAGATGAACGTACTAGAATACAAGCATCACAACAGTCTGAATTAATAGAACAAAGAAAAAATAATACACCACCTAAAAAGTTTGAAAGTACAAGTAATGATATACTTAGTGGTGATTTTGATTTAGGCATGTTTGAGCCTAGATAATTGTTTAATTTTATAATATTATATTATGGCAGATAAAAATGTAAAGACAAATGAAGAGGTTGTCGAGCAAGTTGAAGAGACTAAAGAGCAACCTACTAAAGATGAAAAGGTTACATTTAAAGTAAAGCCTCGTATTAAGAAAAATACAGACGAGGTGGTAAAGGTAGATTTAAGAAAAAAACCTGAGCAAGAAGAAAATGTGGCTGAAGAAAAAGCTGAAGAAGCTACTGAAGAAAAAGTAGAAGAACAAGCTGAACCTGTTTTAGAAGAAATAAAAGATGAAGCAGAAACTACTGAAGAGCAGGAAGAAAAACCTGTTATTGAAGAAGTAACTGAAGAAGAAAATAAAACAGAAACACAAGAAGAAAATGTAGAAACAGTTGAGCAAACTGAGCAAGCGCCAGAACAACCAACTGTTGAATTACCAGAAAACGTAGATAAACTAGTAAAGTTTATGGAAGAAACTGGTGGCGACATTGAGGATTATGTGAAGCTAAATGCTGATTATAGTAAGTACGATGATCAAGCTATGCTTAGAGAATATTACAGACAAACAAAACCTCATTTAACATCATCTGAAATAGATTTTTTAATTGAAGATGATTTTACATACGATGACGAGGTTGATGATCCAAAAGATGTCAAAAGAAAGAAATTGGCTTTCAAAGAGCAAGTTGCTTCTGCCAGAGGCCATATGGATAAATTAAAATCCAGTTACTATGCGGAAATTAAGAGCGGGGTTAAGTTAACTCCAGAACAACAAAAGGCTGTTGATTTCTTTAATAGATATAACAACGAGAAGCAAGAGAGTGATAAACTCCTTAATGAGCAACAACAAACTTTTCAAAATAAAACTAACGAGTTATTTAAATCTGATTTTAAAGGTTTTGAATATAACGTTGGTGATAAGAGATACAGGTTTAATGTTAAAAATGCCGAAGAGGTAAAAACACAACAGAGTGATATAAACAATTTTGTTAAACGTTTTGTTGATAAAAAAAATATGATGAGTGATGCTGATGGTTATCATAAGTCATTATTTACCGCAATGAATGCTGATGCTGTAGCTAATCATTTTTATGAGCAAGGTAGAGCAGATGGTATTAAACAAAGCATGGCTAACGCTAAAAATGTAGATATGACACCAAGAACAGCAGCGCAAGATGTTGAAGCTGGTGGTATAAAAGTTAGGGCGATAAGTGGTGATAACACCTCAAGACTTCGAGTTAAAGTACGTAAATAAGTTTAACAATTTAAAATAATTAAAAATGGCAGTAATAACTCCAAGTGCTGGTGGGAATTTAAATTCCGTACCTGCACCGGTAAAACAAACGCTATCATCAAATTATATAGACTTTACTGCGTCTGGCACAGCAGGTTGGGCACAGCAATATCTACCAGATTTGATTGAAGCGGAAGCAGAGGTATTCGGAAAAAGAACTATCTCTGGATTTTTAGAAATGGTCGGCGCTGAAGAAGCAATGACATCAGATCAAGTAATATGGTCAGAACAAGGTAGGCTACACATATCGCTTTCAGCGACTGTAACTACTGCATCTTCTGGTTTAATTACTTTTGGTTCAGCTCATGAAATTAGAGTTGGTGATACTATAATTGTACACAAGGCGGCTAAAACAGTAAAATGTTTTGTATCAGCTGTACCTAGTGCAACTACTATTACAGCTCTTCCTTATTCAATAGCTAACTTAGGAACAGGCTCAGCTTTTGCTGATGGTAATTCTGTAACTGTATTAGTTTACGGTTCTGAATTTGCTAAAGGCGTAGCTGGTAGAACTGAAGCTATCGAGCCTTCTTTCAAATCATTTACTAACAAACCAATCATTATTAAAGACATGTATCAGGTTTCAGGATCTGACGCTTCTCAAGTAGGTTGGGTTGAAGTAACTGGCGAAGATGGACAAAATGGTTTCTTATGGTATCTAAAAGCAGAAGGTGACACAAGATCAAGATTTACTGATTACTTAGAAATGTCACTAGTAGAAGCAGAAAAGAAAGCTGGTTCAGCTAATGCTTCTGTGCCTGATGGTACTGAAGGTTTATTTGCAGCTATAGAAGATAGAGGTCACACTACAACTGGTGTTGACGGAAACACTGCAGCTGAAGATTTAGATGACTTTGATGAAATACTCAAAAAGTTTGATACACAAGGAGCAATTGAAGAAAACATGTTATATGTTAACAGAAAAGTATCATTAAGTATTGATGATATGTTAGCAGCTCAGAACTCATATGGTTCTGGCGGTACTTCTTACGGGGTATTTAACAACTCTGAAGATATGGCTCTTAACTTAGGTTTCTCTGGATTTAGAAGAGGTTCTTATGACTTCTACAAGCAAGACTGGAAATACTTAAATGATCAAGGTACAAGAGGTGCTTTTGGTGATAACGACATAAGAGGTGTTATTATTCCAGCTGGTACTTCATCTGTTTATGATGAAACACTAGGTAGGAATTTAACAAGACCTTTCTTACACGTTAGATACAGAGCTTCTCAAGCTGATGACAGAAGGATGAAAACTTGGATCGTTGGTTCAGTAGGTGGAAACATCACAACTGATATTGACAAGATGGAAGTACATTATCTATCTGAAAGATGCTTAGTTGTACAAGGAGCAAATAACTTTATGTTATTGAACTAATACATTATAAAAGAGTTAGGCGCTTATGCGCCTAGCCCTTTTTATTTTTTAATATTTAATTTTATTATATCATGAAAAAAACAAAAAACAATTGGGAGATAAAAGACAGAGTATACTTTTTGCGTGACGGTCGATCTCCATTAACATGCACAATTAAAGGTAAAGGTATATACTGGTTTGATGATGAATTAGGATACGAGAGAGAACTTAAGTATGCGGTTAATCAAAAAACACCTTTTGTAGATGAATTTAAAGGTGACGCAAGACTAGGTCACATAGTATTTGAAGATGGAATACTTAATGTACCAAAAGAAAAACAAACTTTACAAAAGCTATTATCAATGTATCATCCGGATAATGGTATTATTTATGAAGAGTTTGATGCAGTTCAAGAAGCTACTGATGATTTAGTGGATATTGAAATGGAAATACAAGCTTTAAATGTAGCGCAAGAGTTAGACGTTGATCACGCTGAAGCTATATTAAGAGTTGAACAAGGAAGTGAAGTTAGTAATATGACTTCTAAAGAATTAAAAAGAGATGTTTTGGTTTTTGCTAAAAAAAATCCAAAGCTTTTTATAGATCTTGTAAATGATGATAATGTCGAGGTTAGGAATTTTGGTATTAAAGCTGTTGAGGCTAATATATTAAAATTATCTGATGACCAAAGAACATTTACTTGGGCTAGTAATAAAAGAAAAGTAATGACTGTTCCGTTTGATGAGCATCCTTACTCTGCACTAGCAGCCTTTTTTAAAACAGATGAAGGTTTAGAAATATACAAGAACATAGAAAAAAGATTAAAAAAGTAATCACATTATAGAGTAGTCACTCTATAAGGGTGACTACACTATATAAAAAGAAATTATGGCAGTATTAATAGATACAGTATATCAAAGAGTTTTATCAATTGCTAATAAAGAGCAGAGAGGTTATATCACGCCTCAAGAGTTTAACTTATTAGCTAATCAAGCACAAATGGAAATATTTGAGCAATACTTTTATGATTTAAATCAGTTCGGCAGGCTGCCAGGTAATGAAACAAAGCACGCTGATATGGTAGATATACTAGAAGAAAAAATATCTATATTTGAAAAGTTTAGGCAAGATGTTGGCATGGCGTCAGGTGGTGTAGGTGATTTAACAAATAGTAACGCTAATGATATATATAGATTAGGCACTTTAAGTTTTAACAACTCCGGTGAATACATTGAAATAGAACATGTAAATCAAAATGAAATAAACAATTATATAAACTCACCGTTAACAGCACCAACAACTACAAGGCCTATATATATTAAGACGTCTGAAACAGCAATACAAGTTTATCCGACGACAATAACTAGTGGCGTAACATGTAACTTTATAGCAAGGCCTGTTGATGTAGTTTGGAATTTTACTACAGTGTTAGGTGAAGCTTTACACAACTCTAACGGTACGGTTAATTTTCAACTACATGAATCAGACGAAACTACTTTAGTACAAAAAATATTACAGTTAGCTGGTATAACTATTAAAGATCCTTCATTATATCAATTGACTGATAAAGAAGAAAACGAAACAACTCAACAAGAAAAATTATAATAGATGGCTTTATTTAAAGGAACACAACAGTCTTATTATCAAGGTGCTGATAATAGTTTTAATACATCAGATGATTTCAACACGTATGGTAATTATCAGTTTGTTAATATAAAAGATTTAATAACAAACTTTATTATTACTTATGTTGGTGAAAACAAAATAATAAGCAAAGTTAAAAGGCCTGATGTTGCTTTTCACGCACAAAGAGCTCTACAAGAACTTAGTTATGATACTTTAAAATCTACTAAAACACAAGAAGTTGAAGTTGGATCTAGTCTAACTTTACCGCTACCACATGATTATGTTAATTATGTTAAAGTATCTTTTGTTGATGATAATGGTATAGAAAACATATTAATACATAGTAGGAAAACTAGTAACCCAAGAGCTTTATCACAAGACTCTAGCTTTAATTATCAGTTTGATAGTGATGGTAATTTAACTGAAGCATCAGACTCAAACTCTTGGCTTCGTTATAAAGATAATTCTAATGTTGATAGCGGCGACACAAACAATGAAGATGAACCAGGTGCTTTATTAAATGAAGGTGGTAGATATGGTTTAGAGCCTGAGTTTGCTCAAAGTAATGGTGTTTTTTATATTGATGATAGCCGTGGTAGAATACATTTTAGTTCTAATATGTTAGAAAAAACAATATTAATAAAATATATAAGTGATAGTTTAGCTACTGAAGGTGAAATGCAAGTACATAAATTTGCAGAAGAAGCAGTATATAAATTTATAGCACACGCTATTTTAGCTAGTCGTGCTAATACACCTGAATATTTAGTTGCGAGATTTAAAAAAGAAAAGTTTGCAGAAATAAGAAAAGCAAAAATAAGATTATCAAATATTAAATCTGAAGAACTTGTTCAGGTAATGAGAGGTAAGTCGAAACGAATTAAACACTAATTAACACATGGCGGAGTTGAAACGTAATTTCACATCAAGTCGTATGAATAAAGACCTTGATGAAAGGTTAGTGCCTAATGGCGAATATAGAGATGCGTTAAACATTAGCATCTCAACTTCAGAATCGTCTGATACGGGCTCTGTTGAAAGTATAAAAGGCAATTCAAGAATATCAACGCTGGGTATTACTGGTCAAAAATGTATAGGTACAGCACGTGACGAAGAAACAAATAAAATTTATTGGTTTATAGCAGGTACAAGTGTAGATGCTATAGCAGAGTACAACGAAGATACGGGTAATGTAGAGCCAGTGTTAGTTTCAGTAAAAGCAACAGCAGATGTTTTAAAATTTTCATCAAGTAGTTTTATAACAGGAGCAAACGTACTTGATGGCGTTTTGTATTTTACAGATAATATAAACGAACCTAAACAAGTTGACATCACTAGATCAAAAAACGG
>TARA_R100001440_G_scaffold75700_1_pt1 | contig 12865 bp, 13 predicted proteins | sample TARA_R100001440 | Tara Oceans TARA_R100001440 (sample SAMEA2622112) | marine metagenome | biome: marine biome (ENVO:00000447); feature: surface water layer (ENVO:00002042); material: "saline water (ENVO:00002010), including plankton (ENVO:xxxxxxxx)" | depth 5 m
ATATTTAACAGTCTTATCTTGTCCGAACATACCCTCAACAGAAAACCCCTTAAACGTTCCGTCTTTTACCATATTCCAAACCTCATCGTTTTCTACCCTCATAGAACCCCACCAACTCCCGTCAGGCGCATCCTCAAAACCTTTAGGTGCTTTAATGCCTCGTTTAGAATCTATTATTAATGACTCAATAACATAAACACCTTTAGCCTGTAAATTGTTATTGTGCATTAAATTGACATTTGCGTTTAGACCGTTTTTAAAAAATTTATTTACTATTTTCTCAATTGTCTCTCTACGAAATACAACATAATACTTTTCGTTTTTATCGTTTAGTCTAATAATAGGTAAATCGGCTTTCATAAAGTAACCGCTAACAATTCTTTTTTCTTCGTTTTCTATTTTAAAGTCTTGTCTGTATTTATCTTTAGTTTTCATTTTATTAATTGCCCAGTTGATTCCTGAAGTCCCACCCCATAAAAGCCACGCTAAATAACCGCAGTCTCTCCAAGGTGTGTCTTTATACTCTTTATCAACCTCAGCGTTTTTTTTATGTCTGTTAAAAGATGCCATACGTCCGATAGTTTCCCAACTGATTTTAGATTTATTTTTTAATTGATTAGCTCTTGAAAGTCCAACCCTTGTAAAATTGCAGTTGATTTCGTCTTTATGTTCGTCAATCCATTTAAGAGCTTTTTTTGCGTTGTTAGACGCAGACTCTGGATAGTCGTTAAATGTTTCTTCAAACTGATGTTTTTGAAATGCCATCCACTCAGATTCTATTGCAGGTGAATCAACAAGAGCTATATAGTCAACTCCCGACTCATCCTCTTCGTCAATAATTAATTCTAATAATTCGCTTTTTTCCATAATATAAATTTTAGCTTAGTGTTGCCTGTCCTTGAATAACAGCAACTTGGTTTTGTGTGTTAGTAATATCTGTCTCAGTAACAAAGACTTGTGTCGGTTCTTGTGGAACTAAAGTACTCGTATTTGTAACAGGCGACAATTGAGGAGCAGTCCCTGCGCCTCCCGAAAAGTCAGGTGCTTTATTTCCATCACCTCCAGGACTTCCGCTTTGAAACTGTTGTTTACTTATTGTTGCAACGTTTGCAAGTCCGTTGGCGACAGCAAGTCCAGCGGCTATAAAAGGTTGAGCAGGAAATAAAATACTTTTAGGGTTGGCGGCTGCCGCTGCAAAGATAGCATTAGCACCTTGATAAGTTTGTATTATTGCCTGTGCAATTTGTAGTCTTTTATTTATCTCAAACGCTTTCTTTTGACTCTTCTCGTTATCTTTAGCAAACGCAGTTGTTAAGTTAATTAAAGCGTCAACACCTTGTGACGCTAAACTTAACTTTGCATCCTCTAACGCAATTTGTCGTTCAAGTTCTTTTTGTTTATCTGCTTCGTCTTTTTCTTGAACTTCTTTCTTTTTTGCCTCTTCCTCTTTTCTAAATTTATCGTTTATTGCTGTAATGTCAGATTGTAATTTAGTTTGTAACGCTAATTCTAATTCAGCGTTGTCTTTAGCTAGTAAAAACTTTTCATCATATTGCTCAACTAAATTAGCAATCTCTTGTTCTTGTTCTGTATTTGTAACCTCTTGTAAAAGTTTAAACTGTTTGTCTTGCTCTTGTTGTTCTTTTAAATTAAACTCTTTTGTTAATTTTAAAATCTCTTGTTCACTTTCAAATCTTATTAAACGCCTTTCATTTTTTGTTAGTTCATCATTCTTTAACAAATGATTTCTTTTCATTTTTTCAATCTCAATTAAGTCCTGTAACTCTTTTGCTGACGCTTCTTTTCTTGCTAATCTTAATTGAAATCTAGCCTCTGCGTCTTTTTGACCTAGTTTAATAGCTTCTTGTAACTTTTTATTAAAATCTTCTTGTGCTTTATTTATTTTTTTAATTGCTTCTTGAGCAATTTTAGCGTTATTTTTACGGTCTTCATTATTAACTTGTGTAAATTTACTTTGCGCCTTTATTGCCTCCGCTTCTCTTTTTAACGCTTCGTCAGTTTCGTCAATTGCGGCAACTTGTTCCATCAATTCATCTGTAAATTGTTTTGAATTTGCGGCTGCTTGTGCTTCCAAATCAATTAAACTTGTAAGACCTCCAGCAACCATTAACAACCCAGTGACATACTCTTCAGTACCAACATTTTGTCCTGTTTGTGCGTCAATTTGTTCTTTTACAATTTCGGCAAATTTTTCTGCTCTTAAGTCTGCGAGTGCTTCCTGTTTTGCTTTTATAATAAGTAAATCTATATTTTCCTGAAGTGCTTGACTAACTGACTCAATACCGTCTTTTTCAGCGTCAACGTTGCTTAATAAATCTGGATATTCTTCTTGTAGTTCTTTGACAGCTTTTACTTTTTCTTCTCTCGTTTTAGATTCGTCATTTAAAACTTTTTGTAATTTATCAGCCGCTGATAATTCTTTACTAATTGAGTCAATAGCTTTTTTTGTTGCTTCGTTCATTTCGGCTTGTGCCGCTGTTGTTCCTGTAATTAAGTTTTTTAACTTATCAAAGTTTGCAATTAATAAACCAATACCGACAACTAAAGCACCGATTCCAGTAGCAATTATTGCACCTTTCATTAATTTAAACGACTTTGTTGTTGCGTCTGTTGAAAGACCTAGTAATCTTTGTGCGACTGTTGTCGCTTTTATTACCATTAAATTAGCTTTTTCAGCCACATTTTTAGCAACTAAAACTATAGTACTTTCTTTTTCAAGATTCTTTCTTAAAGTTTCAACACCCATTAAAACACTCTGAGCCGCCTGAAGTTTTACCATAGTCTCTCGCAACTCTTCGCTTTCAACGCCACTCATAGCCATAACACCTTGAAAAGCAGTAAATCCAGCAACGACAGTTGTTCCAATGTCAAGAGCCGCTTGAAGTTTAACTCCGTCATTTGCTAATCTATTTACCTCGTTTTGAATATCAATATAACGGTCTTTTAAGGCCGCTGCTTTTTGTATTGCTTCTTTTCCTAGAGGCGAAGTTCGTCCAGCCTCTAACGCAATAGCTTGGTATTGTTGAATTTGTTTATTCATTGCCCGTATATTAACGGGTGCTTCCTCTATCTCTTTATTTAAAGCGTCAAACTGTTGTTGTAACGTTTTAGTTTCTTTGTCAGATGAATCTAAAGTTTTATTTAGTTTCTTAGTTGCTTTTTCTAAGTTTCCTAAATTCGTTACTGATTTTCCTGTTTGAACGTCTAATTCTAATGCTATTTTTTCTGCCATTTTATTTAGTGCTTATAATATTGTATGTAACTCCATCCCATTGAACCTGAACAGTATCAAACGCAGATGTTAAAGTGTAAGTAGTTGAGCCATCTATCAAACGAGTTGGTGCGCTTAATATAGCTTGATTTGCTGAGTGTAATTTTTTAAACGTCCAAGTTTTACCGTAAGTCGATTCTGTTGCAAACGTCATTGTGACATTACCTCCCGAAGTGTCAATTAAAAAAGTGCTTACACTCTCAACGGCTTTACTGTTTACGCTAACCTCTTTAGTTGCTCCAGGCCCTTGCTCAACTCCGTTTAAAAAACTTATGTTGTTGTTTGCTATTATTGTGTTATTAGTATTTAATATACTTACGTTTTTAACTCCTTGAATTAGATTGTTATTTCCTGTAATTGTTACATTTTCAGAACCAGCCTCAACGTAATTATTAGAACCTATTATAGTTATGTTTTTTGCTGTTGCGTCAATATAATTATTAGACCCTAAAGCGTTAATCATATTGTTGTTTATAATATTGTTATTTGTGTGCTGTATCATTCCGCTTTGATATAACGGAGTGTTTTCACTAGCAATTAATCCGACTCCTCCATTTGCTACCGCTGTTGTTGGTGTAAATACTGTTGCTAATTTAATTTTTAAAAACTCGCATTTAGTCACAGGATTAGACGGATTATAATTCTCTATTTTATTAAGTCTAAAATAAGAACCGTTAAAGTAATATTGTTTTTTAAACGAAAGGTTTTTTATGTCGCCAGGCGTAAGATGAAAATATGCGTTTACTATTTTACTATTTATGTCCGTTATCTCTTCAATAAACTTAGAGTAATATTTATTATATAAATTATTATTTGTAAAAGTTATATCATAAAAAGTGTCGTCATAATATACTTCTTTAGTAAGTCCAAAGTTTATATCTATCGTTGGAGTAAAAGGGTCGTTAAAGTGACCAGCATACGGATAGGTTGTCATAAAATTTGCACTAGGCGTTGTTGACAATTTATTTTCATAATAAAGCCAACCCTGAGCAGTTGCTTTTAATCCTCCGTAATATAATATTCTAATATTAGACTCAGTTTTAGATTGTCCGTTATTGTCGTCATATTTCTTAATTGTAGCAATAACCCTATCTTGATTAAGTTGTCCGACTATTGGAGTAGGCGAAAATATAACTTCAGTCTTTTTTGTTTTTTGTAAAAACTCGTTATTTATTTCGTGCTTTCTTTCTCCGTAACATTCATTCCAAGTGTCTAAGTACAATTGATTATAATAATCTTTGTCGTCTTTGTATTTGTACAAATATTCTTTTGAGTCAACTTTAGCCATAGGCAAAGACTCAATATTTTGAGAAAAGTCTAATTTTTGAGACCAATCGACAATCGTATTATTATAAAAGTCCTCTCTAGGTTCTATTAATAAATTCTTTTTATTTGCTTCGTCTGGCTGTATATACAAATTAAACATCTTTACAATAGACATAAAGAAGTCCTTTTGTTTTATCTTCTTAGGAATTACGTCAGTATAATTAATACTATTCCCTTCGACATAAGTATTATTAACAACTTTATTTTTAAAAATACCGTTTGCAACATTTAACTCAACTGTTCCAGTATATGCCTTTGTTCCACAATCGCCTAAAGTAAACGCTCCAGGCTCAACAAATAAAGGTTGAAAGCCTGTGCTATAATTACATCCAGTGTAATATAAATCGAATATATTGTCCTCTTGACCATATAAAGAACTCTGAATAACTATTTGTATAATGTCGCCACTTTCAACAAACTCACTTTGAGCAGTAATCCAATAACGATTAGGTTGAACAGATTGTTGTCTAGGGTCTGTTGTTGACCAAATAGCAGTTCCATAAACATTGCCATTAAGAACAACGTCTCTCTTATTATCAATAGTTTCGAAGTAGTCGTTATCTGGATAAGTAGCTCCCGTAGTTGTAACGCTAGTCGTTCCTCCTACAATTGTATCTGTATAAGTAATGTTAAAACGCTTACTTCCTAAAACTCCAGTCTCAACAGGCGTAGTTGTTCCGAAGGGTGTATAAGTGTAACCTCCTTTAGCATTTCCTGCGCTGTCTGTATGTAATAAAAATATCTTACCTTCTATTGCTGTAATACAGTTTACATCGTTTGTCGGTGTTGCTCCTGTTCCATACGCTTGTGGCGTAAACGTTCCCGTTAAATCTACCTCAAATTGAAAGTCATAAGACCCTGTTTGATTACAAGTATATTTACCCGTTGTAGTGTCATAAACTCCGTTAGGGTCTGTCTCTGTAATCATTTTAATATCATAGCTCGGGTCGTCTGTATCTCTATGAGTAATTAACGCTTGACTTGCTGAGCTAGTCGCTTGAAATTGCGCCTCAGTTGCTGAGAATATTCTTTGACTTATTGACGTTGACGATAACTTAAAGTCTTTACCACTAAAAGGAATTATTAATTTGTTAAAAGGGTCTGACGTTAAAAACGTTGAGGTGTAAGTATATCCAGCAGCGGCAAACATTTTGTCAATGTAGTCTTTTGCATATGTTGCTGGAAAAAAGTCAACTACTCCCCATTCATTTAAATCTAATGACGAAGCATAGTCAATCATAGGATAAACATAACCAGATGACGCAGACCAAGAAGCAACCTGATTTGCTTTAGTCCAATCGTGATTAAGAGTACTCCAATTCATTGAAGCATCGTCAAGTTCTTTGTCGCCTAAAGCGTTAACAAAGTTTCCTAAGCGTCCAATAATAACACACTCATAAGAAATTAAACCGTCTGTATTATTTACTTTTTTTAGTTGTAGATAACCGTCAATTTGTACCTCTCCATCTACTAAGTAAACAACGTCTGTTTTTAAATTAGGATTAAAAGTTTGTAAAGACGTATTAATATCAAAGATGTGTTCAAATATTTTATTAATCTTTTTAGAACCTGGAATAGTTATCGTCTTTGAAAAGTCCGCTTTTCTTGTGTCAGGCTTTGCAATGTCAGCAATATTAAAAGTTAAGTTAGGGTTTAAAGACTCTATTAACTCAATCGTTTGTCCGTCAATATATAGTTCTTCTTTTATCATCCTGAACAGCTTTCGCAGTTATCGTCATCAATGTTACAAGTACGTTCTGGAACTGGCATCTTTTCCAATTCTCTTAACATCTTTTCAAATTCAGTTTCTTTCTTTTCCATAATTAAAATCTTTGTCTGTAATTATCAACTCCAAATTCTAGGTTTACCTCTAAATTAAACATCTTATCAACTTTGCTTCTTTTCTCTTCCCAATTGCCCTCTATATTTTTTATTGGTATTCTTTTATTGTTTTCGTGTAAGTATATCTCAGGCGATTCAATCAACTCTAATAACCAATTAAATGTGTCAGCGTCAACCCAATCAGACGTTAGTTTCATTTTAGGTTTAGACGTTGTGTAATATTGCACTTTTTGTCTATCGCTTATAGAGTAATTAATAACACCAACAGACGATAAGTTTTCAGGGTTCTGTTTAAAAAACTTTCTCTCAATCTCTTCGCTTCGTTTGCTTACCTTAGTAAAATTAAAACAATCAAAACCTCCTAAAGAATTAAGAAACTCTAAACGCCTTGTCTCGTATCTACATTCAGACTCAATATTAAAAAACATTTTCTTAGTTTTTATTGTAGTTGAATTATATAACGCTACACTATAAGAAGTTGCTGAGGTTGATATTACTGGCTGACTACCCGACAAGAACTCTGCCGCTGCTACGTTGTTAAGCGTTTGAGGTGAACAAGCAACGCTAACGTGATGTTCTGTAACTCCTGTCGGTTTTCTTAACTCTGACGTTGATAATATACTCCCTGATGCGTCATATTCGTCTATAATAACTCTATCGATAGGAAAATTAGCGTGGTCGTATAAAAACGACAAATAACCTTCGTCTGTTATTTCGACTTTAACATTTTCGCTTCGATTAGGATTTAACGAGTTCGGTTCGTTTGTTAACCAATCTGAGCGAGTAGCACCTGAGCCAACAACATAGTCCTTAAATTTGTCTGTAACTTGCCAGTCGTAAAAGTTTAAAACGTTACCTCTGTAATTAGGTAAAGCACTATTAAAAACAATAAAGTCGTAAAAGTTAGCATCCTCTAAAGGACTAGGAAAAGAAACTGTTTGATTTAACGACTGTGTTAATGTGCCACCGTTATAATGTTCCCAACCAAAACGAATTTTAAATTGTCTCCAAGATGCGTCATCGTAATAGTTAGCACCTTCTGAATTATCAAACATAGCCTCTTGATTAGTTTGATTAATTTCGCTTAGTACGTTTTGAACATATGACTCCATAACGCCATTCATATTGACTCTTCCGAATCCGTCAGAACGTACAGGAGTTTTTAATCTCGATAATAGAACAACGCCTGTCGTTTCGTATATATCAATAATATATTGAAAACCTTCATAGCCTCTAGTTGTTGCGTCTGACTCTTTAACAACAATCTCAACAGGGTTGTAAACTGTCCTATAATTTTGCGGTAAATTGCTTACTGTTATACTCATTTCTTTAAAATCTTTTTCATTCCTTTTGTTAACTTACTTGTAGTAATAATTCTAATATCTTTTTTAAACTGATTAAACGCTTCGCCTGTAAAGGTTTCTTTCATACAGTCGTCAAAGAAAAAACGAGGTCTTATTCCTTTATGTGCTATTGATGTCCTTACAGCATATGCGTTAAGTCCTTTACTTTCTGCCCATTCTCTTATCTGACTAACTCTCGGCCCTTTCTTAAAACTATAAGGCGAGTTAGGCGCTTTAAGTTCCCAGGGTTGATTATTACTTTTTCTATTTCCTCCAATACCTCTAACACCTTGATTTAAAAAATCGTAATAGTCAGCCATAAACAAAGTAGCAACCATACGCTGACCAAACATCTCGACAGGCATCCTGACAGTATCTTTTAAATTGCCTTTAAAGTTTAAACCTTTTTCGTCAATAGTTTGTTTTAAACAAAAAACCATTTCAGCGGCAATGTTTCCCATAACTTGAGACATCGTTGTAGGATTATCAACAACAACTTCCTCTAACTGAGAAACGTCAAAACCCATTATATCAAAAGGGTCGTTACTCATCGTCTTTTAATTTTTTGCATTGAGTCATTATGTATCTGTCTTTCCATCTTTTGTTTATCGCTATAATAAGCAACTACGTTTAACGCTTTAATAACTTCCCACGCTAGAACCTCATCCCACTTGTCAATCCTACTGTTAGTCAAATTGTCTAATGTTGACCACCAACCCCAACGCTCAGCGAATCCAGTTCCTCTTTTGACTCTTTCATTATCCTCTTCGCTTTCGCTATCAAAGAGGTTTTTATATCTTTTGTTAAGTTCGGTAAGTGATTGTAAAAAAAAACACCAATTGGATAAGCAATTGAAATCGGCATATTCTCTAAGAAGTTGTCTGCTGTCTCTCTAACGACTTCACCAGTAACTTTAACATCTCTCCATCTAAACCGCTTCTTCTCAATTGGTCGGCATATCGTAGTTAGTATTTTATGAAGGTTGTTAAATATTACTTCTTGATTGTCTTTAGCGTCTTGTAAGATTTCCATATTGTTTATGTACTCTCCAAATAATAGTTTTTTAGCGTCTAATTTAAACTCATACCAATGAGAACCAATCTTAAAACGTTTGTTCTTTAACGTGTTAGGCAACTCAGTATTTAAAAAAGCTAATTTCTTTTTTATTTTATGATAGTCGTCTAAACTTACGTTCTTAATAACTTCTTTCTTTTCGCCTGTTAATACGCAAAGAATATTAATAACCCTTTGTATGTCACTCATTTCGGTGTTTAATATAGGTCTTAAATTAATATACTTTTGTAGCGTTATGTCGTCCCAGGACGTTGGTACAGTTATTTCCATATTAGTATATATAACAAATTTTTCAATATTTACAATAAAGACAAAAAAAAAGAGGAAACGCTCTTTTGCCGACTTCCTCTTTTAGACCTTAATTAATCCAAATCAAAACAAATATACAAAAAAAAAGCTACTCGTTAAAGTAGCTCTTAAATTATTTGTTTAGTGTTTAATTATTTATTATCAGGAACTGTAGTTATATTTTTTAATTGTGGATATTCATTCTCTCTAATAGTCCACTTATCAGTGTAACACTGCAAAATATCACTTTGACATAAACCAGTAGTATAACCATTCTCTATACAAACAACTAATATTTTTTTATTATCTAAAGATTTATATCTTAATTCATACATATCACTTTCCCACGCTACAAACTCATTGTTGTCTAGTAATAATTTAATGTCGTCTAATCTATCTATTTCTTTTTGTGTTAAGTTTTCCATTGTGTTTGTTTTAATTAATTACAATGCTAATATATAAATATATTTATAAACTACAAAACTTTTTTAAGTTTTTTTTATCTCTTCTTTTCTCTTCTTATCTTATCTCTTCTTAATGCTTGAGTATTGCTTAAGCATTGCTTAAGTATTGCTTAAGGACTGCTCCCTCTGTTGAGAGCGTAAAATCGTCTAGTTTAGTCACTAATGACAAAATATTTTTTTTACTTTTTTTTAGTAATTATCGTATTGAATACCAGCCTCTATTGTGTTCTTTTAAATGTATGAGTGCAACGTATCGCAAAGCGTCCATTAAGTGGTCTAAGCCAATAGGTTTTTGTAGACTGTTTCCGTTTTTGTCTGTCGCCCATTTATATGTCCTGAACTCTTTTTTTAAGTTACTACTATTAACAACGTTTATGTTATAACGTTTAAGAATGTCTATTCCGTTAAGTATTGAGTCTCTACCTTTAACAGCAGGTTTTGCGTTTATGCCTAGTCTATATAACTCCTCTATTGACTTAGGCTCTGCACTGTCGCAAATAACCTCATCTCTATTTACAATAGGTTTAAGACGCTCAGCCAGGTCTTGATTAGTTAACCCTTTCTCGTAAACTATTTCTTTTAAATATAAGTCTTTATCTCGTTTGTAAACAGCTAAACAAGCCGCAGGGTCTAAACTATAACCAAAGTCTAGTCCATACGCTACAAGTTTTGCGTCAGGCATCTTGTCAACGTATTTAACATTCTCATATATTAATCCACTTATATTACCATACTCTCCAAGACCGTATATTTTCCAGAACTCTTTGTCTGTTTGTTTAAGGTATTCTATTTCTTTAATTAATGACTTAGGTAGAAAGGAATTGTTTTTATAATTAGATACTATCACTTCAACGTCTCCGACTTCATTAGAACGCTTTATTTCAATCTCTTGATTAATCCATACTTGCTCATCGTCAGGGTTAAAGTCAATAAAGATTTTATTCTCAGTTCTCATTAACAACTGAAAAAACTCCTGTTTGTATTCTAATTCGTTTGCTTCATTACAATATAAAATATTCCTTTTAGCTCCTCTTAACTTTTGTTCATCGTCTGCACCTATAAACTCAACTAGACGTTTGCCTACTCTATATTGTTTTTTAGTTTTATTATGATTAACTAAATTATACCAACCCTCTTCTTTTAGAATATCCTCAAAGTCTCTAACAACTGTTCCGTCTAAGTTCGTACGATATTTACGTACTGTTGTCCATACGCCTTCATAACAATATTGACCGTCTCCATAATTGCCACTAATTAACCATAAAGCACAAAGTTGATTTAACGACCAGGTCTTACTACTTCGAGTCCCTCCTCGATTAACTACGATTTTTGATTTACTGTCGTAATTGCGTTCAAAGATTTCAGTCGCTTCCACGCTTTATATTAATATTGATATTGTGAACTGTTTGTTCTATCTCTTGTTTGTCTGGAGCGTTTAACCCAAACATCTTTGCAATAGAATCATAAGCACCTCGATAGTCAGAACCCTTAACCATTTCTTTAAGTAAATAAAACTTTGATTTCTGCTCTTTAGTAAGGTTTTCTTTTGACGCTAAGTCCATAAGATATTCCCAAGATTTAATCATCTTAAAATAACCCTCAGCGACTTCCTTGCGTGTTATTTCGTACTTATTAGCCTGTTTAATTTGTAACTCTTTGATTGTTAGTGATATGTTAGTGTCTGCTAACATCTTACTTGAGTTAACTTTAATAGTATCAATAGAAGTATTTTTTCCAACATCATAAGCACGTCTATAAGCCTCTGACGCATTGCCTGTGTTAACATACTCTTCAGCAAATTTTCTCTGTTTAGGTGTTAGCTTTTTTTTCATACTTCTTAATTAAGTCTCTAACCCATTTAGGTGTCGTCTTTCTTTCGTGTGCTAGTTTTAGTCTTTCTATTTGCCAACTGGTGCAAAACTTTCCTTTTGTCTTTTCTAGTAATTCCTTTTCTAGTATCTTTATTAGCTCTAATGTCGTCACTATTCTCAATCACTTGTTTAATAAAATAATCTGGCAATGTTCGCCAATTCTCTCTCGCTTCCATAAAACGCACAAAATAATTGACGGTTTCTGCTCCGTGCAATTTCTTTTGTTCAGCTATTTCCTTTTGTGTTAGCTTCATATGTCAGCTAAATCTTTTATATTAACTTTAAACTGTTTTACGTTACCCTCTTTATTGTGAGAAACGATAGCATATTTACTATGTAGTTTTTTAATATAAACTTGCTTTCCATTATATGTTAAACGTCTTTTCATCATTTCTTTTTTATAGTTCGTCTTCTCTGTCCAATTCATCTAAGTTGTATATATATGATAATTCTAAAATTCTAAAATCGTAATTGTCGTTTAATGTCATTGATGAGACTCCGTTTATACTAAACATCTCATAGACCTCTCCATTCATTTCTGAATAGTAGAATAGACCCTCTTCGTCTATAAAATATCCGTAGCTAACTTTTCCCTTTCTTTCGAGTTCGTTTTGTGACATTCTTTTTAACTGTTTTCTTTTTTACTACTTTTTTCTCTGTCTCTTCCTGTCTTAATAACCAACCGTATAATTGAGCCATTTGGTTTTTAACGCAACTATTACACGCCCAACTAATTCGCATCTCTGGATTAATTTGTTTTAGTATTGGTTCTAATTCTTTTTTTAAAAAGTCTATTCCGATAGTTGACGGAAAAGCACTTGTTAACTTATATATTTTTATTACTTGTTTAGCATTCATAACAATCGTCTCTCTATTATACGCAAAAATAAACAACTAGACAACACAATATAATTAAAATTTATAAAAAAAACTATTATTGATATCCAGAACGTCAGACAAAAGCTACAATTAAAAGGCTTAAAGTCTAATATATTTAACATTGGTCTAGCGTAATCCGACCAAGTTGTCGTTAGTGTTATTATTAAAATTATCTCAACCATAGAACTCGTTTAATTGCCATTTTTGTTTTATTCTTTTAGACAGCTCATCTATTTTAAAATTAATAGTTGAGTTGCTTATTTTACTTTTCTCAGACAAACAAGACTTTATTCCTCTACATATTAAGAGTTGTTCTATAAGTATTTTATCTAAACCAGATAATGAGTTCACTAATTCAATTAAGACCTCATCTTTAAAACAACTATTTGAATAAGTATCTACATCTTTTAAGTCTTGAAAGTGTGACGGTATATAGTATTTACGTTGATATTGTCCTCTCTCGTTTATTATTTGAAATAAACAAAG
>TARA_R100001440_G_scaffold10266_1_pt1 | contig 12827 bp, 14 predicted proteins | sample TARA_R100001440 | Tara Oceans TARA_R100001440 (sample SAMEA2622112) | marine metagenome | biome: marine biome (ENVO:00000447); feature: surface water layer (ENVO:00002042); material: "saline water (ENVO:00002010), including plankton (ENVO:xxxxxxxx)" | depth 5 m
TCTGCTATGCAAGAACAAAACTTAAAAACTTTGCAAACAGAAGATGGACATGAGATTACGGTTACTGATTTTGTTTCGGCACACATATCAGAAGCTAATCGTAAAGATGCACATGATTGGTTAACTTCTAATGGTTTTGGAAGTTTGATAAAGAATACTGTTACGGCTTCATTTGGTAGGAACGAAGATAATAAGGCTAAAGATTTATTAGCTGACTTACAAGGTCAGGGCATGGCAGTTACAAATAAAGTTTGGGTAGAGCCACAAACTTTAAAGTCGTTTGTTAAGGAACAAACTGGAAAAGGTGAAAATATACCTCATGATATATTTGGTGTATTTTTAGGTTTACAAACTAAAATAAGGAGAAAGTAAATGGCTGAAGTAGTCAAAAAACAAGAAGGAGCACTTGTCAACGCTTCATTTGAAGAAATGTCTGGTCTTGGTTTTGCTGAGACAACAACACAAGATATGTCAATACCTTTTTTAAGAATACTTGGAGCACAAAGCCCACAAGTAGATGAAAACGAAGGTGCATATGTTTCAGGTGCAAAGGCAGGAATGATATATAACACAGTAGCAAATGCAGTTTACTCTGGTGCAAGTGATAAAGGTATTACAGTCGTGCCTTGTTATTACAATAGAAGGTTTGTTGAGTGGAAACCAAGAGATCAGGGTGGTGGGTATGTAGGCAGTTACTTGCCTGATGACCCAATAGTAGCAACTGCTACACGCAACGATAACAATGATGAGGTATTGCCAAATGGTAATCTACTTACCAACACGGCTCAACACTTCGTTATGTTGTTAGAGGGTGAGCAATATAGCAGATGTTTAATAACAATGTCTAGCACACAACTTAAAAAGTCAAGAAGGTGGCTATCCCAAATGAACGCTATGACGGCTATGGGTAAGAATGGTCCATACACTCTACCAATGATGTCCCAAATGTACAACTTGTCAACTGTGCCTGAGCAAAATGATAAAGGTAAATGGTACGGTTGGGTTATCAACAGAGTTAGACAGTTAGATTTATCAGATGACTTACACAAAGCTATTTTTGAAAACTGTGTAGCGTTTGCAAAATCAGTAGAAGCTGGAGAGGTTGATGTAAAAGAGGTAGTGCCAGACCAAGCACCTACTGACTTACCACCAATTAAAGATGCACCAAAAGCTAAGGTAGAAGCTGACGACGATCCTTTCTAAGATTACCTAGTAATTTTGTTGTTTATTATTAGGTAGAAGCCCTAGCACCTCCTTGTTTGCATTTGCTAGGGCTTCATAAAGGAGAAGTTATGGAGTTAGCAGAACAGTTTTTAAATTTATTTGAAGGCAATAAAAGAGCCTACGGAGTTGTCGATCTAGATGATAATGGGGTAGGGAAAAAAACTGGTGTCTATAAAATTATTAAAAAGCCGTTAGAGACACAACATTGGATTGATCACTTAAAGGGCAAACAAGGTCTTGGTGTTATACCCATCATGGATGATAACACTTGTATGTGGGGAGCAATAGATGTTGACAACTATCAAGTTGACCACAAAAACTTAGTAGAGAGATTACGCAAAGAAAGAATAGTTGGTTGGGTAGCAAGAAGTAAATCAGGTGGAGCACATATATATTTCTTTTTTAAAGAACCAATAAAAGCTTCAACAATAAAAAATAAACTTGCAGAGATAGCATCAGGCTTGGGTCAAGCAGAAGGTGAAGTGTTTCCCAAACAAGCTGAAATATTAGTAGAAAGGGGCGATACTGGAAACGGTTTGAACATGCCTTACTTTAAAGGTAAAATGAGTACAAGGTCGGTGTATGATTTAAAAACATTAGAGATACTCTCGCCTCAGGATTTTGTTGCAAAAGCCAGTAAATATAAAATCACTAAGCAACAGTTTTCTGATTATAAGATAAATGCTAGTCAAGACAGTTACTTACCCGATGGACCACCATGCCTTCAACATTTATGTAGTATGGGCTTTGGTGAGGGTTCAAGGAATAATGCTTTATTTAATTTAGGTGTTTATGCAAGAATGTTTGATGCTGATAACTGGGAAGCTTTGATACAAAAGTATAACCTTGATTACTTAAAACCATCACTTTCACATGCTGAAGTTGGAGCAGTAATCAAACAGTTGCAACGGAAAGATTACTTTTATAAATGTGAAGACCAACCTATCAAACCGTATTGTAATAAAGAAGTATGTGTCACAAGAAAACATGGTGTTGGACCAAACGGTGTACAAAATAGTATGTCAGCACTTACAAAAATAGATGGTGACCCACCCATATGGATACTTAATGTGGATGGACAAAGGTTAGAATTAAGCACAGATGGTTTAGTTTCACAAACTAGGTTTCAAAAAGATTGTGTATCACAGATAAATAAGTTACCAAGAACAGTGAGTCAAAATGCTTGGCAGACAAGAATACAATTATTATTGGACAGTTTAACTATTGTGGAAGTACCACCTGATGCTACAATAAAAGGCGAGTTTGAAGATTTATTGCACTCTTTTTGTAGCGAAAGAGCAAGGGGTGTTGAACGTGATGATATATTACAAGGAGTCGCAGTATGGATGGATGGATTAGTTTATTTTCAAGTCAAGGATATAAAAAAGCATTTATCAGTAAACGACTTCAATCATTACTCCTCATCAAAGATTACTTTGCGATTACAGAACTTAGAAGCGGATAAGATGTTTTGGCGAGTGAAAGGCAAAGGAATACATGTGTGGTCATTACCTCAAGGGTACTTTGAAACTGATAATGAACCTATGAAGTTACCAGATATACCTAAACCAAAAGATGTAATATAATGAAGATAGTTGTTGGACCTCCTGGAACTGGAAAAACAACTAAACTATTATCATTAGTAGAACAATATATATCATCAGGTGTACCACCAGACAAAATTGGTTACTTTGCTTTTACAAGAAGAGCGGCGACTGAAGCTATAGAAAGAGCATGTGATAAATTTAAGTTAGTAAAAAAAGACTTACCGTTTTTTAGAACACTTCATAGCCTAGCATTTATGCAGATTGGTATTAGTCATTCACAGATTATGACACAAACTAAATATAAAGAAATATCGGATTGGTTAAAAATAGGTAATTTTTATGGTCAGTCAGATGTAGCTGATAGCCCATTTAAAGATTATGGATATGGTGATAAGTTTTTAGAGATTATAAATATGTCAAGGATTTTACAACAACCTCTACGGTCTGTGTACAATGCCTCAACTGTTCCACTGCGTACTGATTGGGCTAGGGTTGATTATGTAAACAGAGGTTTAGAGCATTGGAAACAAACATATGAGTTATATGATTATACTGATATGCTTGAATATTTTTGTAAAAGAAAGTTATCTCCAAAACTAGAAGCAGTATTTATTGATGAAGCACAAGACTTATCACCTTTACAATGGGAGATGGTGCATCAGTTACAACAAAACACTAAAGAAATATATGTGGCAGGAGATGATGATCAAGCAATATTTAGATATGCAGGAGCTGATGTAGATTACTTTATTGGGTTAGAAGGAGAAGTTACTGTTTTAAATCAAAGTTTTAGGATACCTTCTTTACACCATAGATTAAGTCAAAGTGTTATCAGCACTGTTGTTGGCAGACGTAAGAAACAATTTTTGCCAAGAGCTGAGGAAGGTACAGTAAACTGGTATCGCCACTCTGAGATGGTAAATATATCTGAAGGGGATTGGTTATTACTGAGCAGAACCACTCGTGGGGCAAAACAACTTGAGGAAGAAGTAAGAAGGCGAGGGCATTTGTATATCTACAATGGTAGTAGTTCGATTGACTCAAGAGTTTTAGAAGCAGTTAGGTTGTGGGAAAAACTTCGGTCAGGGGATAGGCTAAGGATGGAACAAGTTAAAACAGTCTATAAGCAAATGATACTTGGAAAACAAGTAGAGTATGGACATAAGACTTTACCCAAAGGAGTAGATGGAGAGCTCTATAGTCTACAAGATTTGCAAGACTTCCATGGATTATTACACAGTCTTCCATGGGATGAGGGACTTGGTAAGATACCTGAGTCTGACCGACGATATATTAAAGCATGTCTTCGTAAAGGTGAATCATTAACAACAGTTCCTCGTATCCGTATCTCTACCATTCATTCAGCCAAAGGAGCTCAAGCCACAAATGTTCTAATGTTAACAGATACTATGAAGCGTTCATACTCTATGTGGCGAAAGTTTGAGAATGCACACTATGATGAAGCTCGTGTCTTTTATGTTGGCTTAACTAGAGCTATAAAAAATCTACACTTAATACAACCGATGTATTCCCAAGGATACTCAATACCTAACTAAATGCTCAAAAAGAGTAGTTGACGATTTACACCAACTAATCCCACTATATTATATAAGCATAACTTAACTAAAAACAGAAAGGTTTGTAATGTCGCAGTTATATGTAAATAAAGAGTTGTTAATTAAACTCAACAATAGGGCTATTAGGCGTAATTCTAACAGAACGCTTAAACCAAAAGCTCTTGACAAACTTCCAAACACTTTAGGTGAAGTAGGCTTAGAGGGTGAGGATGCAAACGACCTTATACGTTATCCAGTTACAATGGCAATGCCACACAATGATGTGGAGATGCGTTGTAGCTTTGCAACACATGAAGGTCACCAACTATGGTTAGACATTAGTTTTAAGGAGTATGAGGCACTCCCTAGTGTTGAACTAAACGTAAATGAAACAATGTAGTGTAAAGGAGGTATATTATGGCACACATGGTTGAAACGATGGCTTATGCAGGGAAAGTTCCTTGGCATGGCTTAGGTAATAAAGTTGACGGTAACTTAACACCAGATGAAATGTTAGTCGCCGCTCAGCTTGACTGGACAGTATCAAAACGTCCATTGTACTATGCAGACAAACCAAATACTTGGGATTTAAACGACCCTCGTGGTGAAGCTAGTATGTTAAAAGCGGACAAACATTATGCTATTGTTCGTGACACAGACAACAGAGTGTTGTCACATTGTGGTGAGGCTTTTGTGCCTTTTCAAAACCAAGAAACAATGTCGTTTTTCAAAAAGTTTACTGATGCAGGACACATGGAAATGGATACTGCAGGAAGTTTATCAGACGGTGAACGTGTGTGGGGTCTTGCTAAAATTAAAAAAGGTTTTAAATTAGCAGGAGGTGATGAAATAGAAGGCTACTTACTTATGGCTAACAGTCACAAAGTAGGTTCTGCCATGACAATTATGTTCACACCTATCAGGGTTGTTTGTAACAATACGATAACCTTAGCCCTCAACCAAGAAGGTATGACTGGTAAGTTCAGAGTTTTACATTTACAAATGTTTGACGAAGAAATTATGCAGTCAGCCGAACAAGCGTTGGGTATCTCTGGCGAACAAATGAAACAGTTCCAAGAGCAGTCTGAGTTCCTTGCTAGTAAGCGAGCTAAGCAAGACCAAATTGATAACTACATCGCTGAGATGTTGCAACCAAAACTTCTTATTGATAGGGCAAAGGCAGACAGTCTTGAGCAACCCCCTCTCCATGAGCAGTTTACCAATACTTCAGAGTTAGTTCGCCAAGCAATTGATCTTAGTCCAGGAGCAAATTTGCAGTCTGCTAAGGGTACTTGGTGGGGAGCACTGAATGGTTTAACATATGTTATGGACCACCAGAAAAAGTCTAGCTCCCAAGACAACAGACTAGTATCTGCTTGGTTTGGTAACTCCGCAGTGACCAAGCGTAAAGCACTCACTAAAGCTTTGGAATATGCTAAAGCTTAATTCATCTGGTAGAGCACAAACATATTGTGTTCTACCAATCCCTTGTTATTATTAATTAAATAAACTTTTATAGAAAGGAAAGGTTATGTCAGATAGTAAAGAAATATTATTTGAAGCAATAAAAAATAGTAATGAAAAAGACTATTGGGAAGTTATGGGTGATGCTCACACTATATTTAAGCCCACTGCATTTACTGATTTAGGTTTACCCGAGGAGTTTGTCATGAACTATGCTCGCACCTATAAATCAGATACAAGCAATCCTAAGTACACAATATACGATGAGGAGGGTGAGGTTATTAAAGATGTACAAGGTGTTATGTCTTCTTCAATAGCTGATGCTTTGGTAAGAGTGTTTGGTTTACATGGTGCTCAGCAAGATGCGTCCGAAAAGTTTGGTAGAGGTTCTGCACTTAGAATTTTATCACAAGCTATTTGGAATTACACCCATGCTCTGCAGGAAGTGTAGCGAAACTATTACAACTAAGCGAGTAGAGTTAGGATACACTACTTGCTTAGCTTGTGGTGATGCAGAGGCAAAGCAAGTTGTTCACACTGTTGTACCAATGCACAAATCTAATTACGTTGTAGTCACTAACTTTAAACATTTAGTGGGAATAAACACAAAGTGAGAAAGTTCTATATATCTAAAGACGGTGTTAAAATTAAAGAAACTTATGTTGAAAAAGATGCAAAAAAATATAAGAAAAAAGGTTATAGAGTTTTAGCAAGAAAAGTAATAAGGAGGACAAATGATAGAAAATTTTTACAACTGGATAAATGAACGTCATGCCATTTATTTAGCTAGAGTCAGGGGTGACAGTCCACCATGGACTGAAGACCCTATTTTGCGTGAATATAAATTTACAAACCCATTTAGGGAAAACGACCGTACCACAGTCTATATGCGAAAAGCATGGACTGACCCACACAACAATCGCCCCTTTGGTGAAATAATATTCAACTGTTGCTTGTTTAGAATGGTAGGCACTATGGAGTTCGCTGAAGTACATGGTTGGGTACATGCTGACGCATTAGAGTGGGATCCTGAGCATACTGTAAATTTAATTTCAAATAGAATTAAACATGGTTTAAAAACATTCACTGGAGCGTATATAATAACTAATCAAGGTATTAAAAAACCAAAAGCGGAGGTTGTTGTATATGAGTTCCTTGTACCGATTTACCAGAGTCAAGTCTCGCTTGGAAAACTTGCGTCCGAGACTCAGTCGTTACAAGCCGTACACAATGCGTTGTCTGCCTATAAAGGGTGGGGAGGAGGGGGCTTTATGTCTTACGAAGTCGTTTCCGACCTCAACTACACATCTGTACTGGACAAGGCGACAGACCGTTTTAGTTGGGCGAACGCAGGACCAGGAGCAATGAGGGGTATAAATAGGATACATGGTTACCCCCTCAAAAAGATGCACTCACAAGAACGAGCTAATAGGTTCATGCAAAATATATTAGCTGAAAAACATAAGTATGTCGATTGGGATATAATCGATCATGATGATGTAGACATGCGTTGTATTGAACATAGTTTATGTGAGTGGGATAAATACGAAAGAGTAAGGCTTGGTCAAGGTAAACCAAGAAGTAAATTTAAAGAAGTTATGCAAAGCATACCAAAGGGACCAGTAAACGGAGACTAAAATGAAAATATATATACCAACAAGAGGTCGTACTGCGACACAAACAACTTGGAGAAGTATTGGTGAGTGGGCTAGACAAAGGGCTTGTTTAGTTTGCCCTGAAAGTGAAGTAAAGTATCATTTAAATTATGGAAGAAATGTGTTGTCAAGAGGCGACGTAAGTGGCATAAACAATGTGCGTGAATTTATAATGGATCATGCCATTGAACATGGACAAGATAAAATTATTATGTTAGATGATGATTTAATATTTGGTAAACGTATTAGCAATCACGGACCAAGTTTGCGTAAAACAACTGAAGATGATATGCAGTATTTGTTTCAACGTATGGAACATTTATTAAATGAGTATTGGCATGTCGGTGTTAGCCCTCGCCAAATGAATGATAAACATTATCCCCATACCCTCAAACATGGTATGCGTATCAATGCAGTGCATGGTTTACGACCACTTGACATTGGTAAATTAAATATTAGATACAATGATGTAGAACTTATGGAAGACTATTACATGACTCTATCTTTATTTGCTAGAGGTAAACCAAATGCAGTAATAGTAGACTGGACATGGGATCAGCGTGGTGGTAGCGGACAAAAGGGAGGTTGTAGTAATTACAGAACACCTGAGTTACAAGAAAAAGCTAGTTATGAATTAGCCACCAAGTTTCCAGAGTTTGTTAAAGTCGTTGAAAAAGAAACTAAAACTGGTTGGGAAGGAATGAAAAAAAGATATGACGTTAGAGTGCAATGGCAACGAGCGTTTAAAGCAGGATGCCCCGAACGCAGTACAAATTGAATTAACTGAGGGTTGTAACCTCGCTTGTTCTTTTTGTGGCATACAACAAATAAGAGATAATGGTGCTGATGGTCCAAGTTGGACGCATGGCAAAAACTCTAAAGAGTATAAATTTATGACACGTAATACTCTACTGAGGGTTTTAACGAACATAAAAAACAGTAGTTGGAATCCACGCTTTGAGTTTGCCATGCACGGTGAGCCGACTATGCACCCTGAGTATTGTGTGTTCATACAAACAACTAGGCAGTATTTTCCAAAAGCCTCTATTATGATGACAAGTAATGGGGGTGGTTTACTCGGTAATGTAAGTAATAAAGTTAACGATCTTATGGATGCAGGACTTAACATTTTGTTTTTAGATAATTATGAACGTATCCGTATTGTTGATAAAATAAAAGCTAATTACAATGGACCTCATAAAGTTGTAGAGTATCCACAAAACCCAGAGGGTAATCCTCATAAAAGAAGAAAACCAAAAGAAAAATTAATTGTAGTCGGTGCTGATTTAACAATAGCAACGAGTGGTACACATGCTCAGGTCAGCAACCATGCTGGATCTGCTTTCCCATTAAACTACAAACAACAAGACAAACGATGTGCAAAACCTTTCCGTGAACTAAGTGTTCGTTGGGACGGTAATGTAGCACTATGTTGCAATGACTGGACTGGCATCTATAAGTGTGGTAATATACACGACTACAATGGCATGGATGAACTGTGGAACAATGATGCGTTTTACTCAGCTAGAGTGAAACTGTACCACGGACAACGGAACTTCGGTGCTTGTAATGGTTGCGATAATACTACAATCCGTAATGGGTTGTTACCTGACAGAATGGGTAAGTACGAGCTACCGAAGCCCACAGCGATGACAAATAACTTTATTGAACAAGCTTGTGGTGGTAATAGTTATACTAAAGCAGTCAAACCAGTTTATGACTTTATTAACTTGCCCTCTGATAAGTTGATTTAGTTTTAGGTAGGTTAGGTGCTAAACATAACATTCCAAGCCTCGTGAGGCTTTAAAAAGCTCCAAAGAAAGGGGGACATATGTATAAAAGAATGTATGGTGTAGAAACTTTTGTAGTAGGCAACGTCTCAGAAGCTTTACACTTAGCTAAACAATCAATCATGCAAGTGGGTAGAAAGATAGAAACTAGAGTGGGTACTGCTCTTGAGTTTCCTACACCAGTTGCGATTACTTATAATCACCCACAAGAAAGAGTTATGTTCTACGAACAGCGTGATGCTAACCCAATATTTCACTTCATGGAATCACTCTGGATGCTGAACGGTATGCGTGATTTAGAAACAGTAGAATATTACAACAAACGTATGAGTGACTTTAGTGATGATGGTAAAACTCTGCAAGGTGCTTATGGTTATAGGTGGAGAAAACATTTTGAGTTTGACCAACTTAAAATAATAATTGAACGCTTAACCTCTTACAAAAATGATAGACGTGCAGTGTTGGCAATGTGGGATGCAAAGCAAGACTTAACGCACTTAAACACTAGTAAAGATTTACCTTGTAATACTCATGTTTATTTTAGTATTCGTGATGGGTTTTTAGACATGACTGTGTGTAACAGAAGTAATGATTTGATATGGGGTTGTTGTGGTGCTAATGCAGTTCATATGAGTTATTTACAAGAATATATAGCGAGTATGTGTGGTGTGAATATAGGTTTTTATACTCAGTTTACACATAACCTTCATGCTTATTTAGACACACTTACTCCACTAAAAGATATGCAACCTGACTATGATTCGTATGCAGTTAGGCAAATAGAATATCAAACGCCTTTGATGACTTACCCTAAAACATTTGATGAAGAATTAAAAATATTTATGGTTGGTCAAATGCGTAAAGATTTTAAAAACAAGATATTTTCTGAGGTAGCTTTACCAATGTGGAAGTTATGGACATCATGGAAAACTAAAAGCTACTTAGAATGTATGGATGCTTTGTCAGAAATCAAGTCGGAGGACTGGCATATTGCATGTAAAGAGTGGATTGATCGTAGAAAGGACAAACTCAAATGACAAAACAAAAAGAATATAGCCCTATTATAAAACAAACAGAAATTATATGTGCAGAGGACTGGACTTCACTCGACAGAGCCGAAGAAGACTATGGCGATAGTTGGCGTAAACGAGGTGGTATTGGTGCTTTTATGATGTTAGCTCGTAAGTGGGATCGTATTGAAAAACAAGTTCATGATTATACATATGATATTTTTCTAGCCTTAGAGGAGGACAAAAGACCTGAGGGGCTTATGGATGATATTAAAGACTTGCGACGTTATTTATTATTAGTAGAAGCACACATGCGAACAAAGGGTAAATGAACAAAGTAAACTTAGATACAAAGGCAATAGCCTCTTGTGAGGAATGTAATGTTCGTATTGAAACTACTTTCCGTAAATTAAAAAACAAGTGGAACATCTGTATGAGATGTGGCACACCAATGAAAGTGAGAGTAAAAGAAGATGCAGTTCCCGTTGTTCACACCACCGACTGAGTGGGTTATGCCAGATGGCTATCCTAACTTAGCCCATGCAAAAGAAGTAGCGATTGACTTAGAAACTAGAGACCCTAACTTACTGTCACACGGTAGTGGTTGGGCTAGAGGTGATGGCGAAGTTATAGGAGTAGCAGTATCTGCTGGAGCTGACTCATGGTACTTCCCGATACGACACCAGAATGGTGGCAACCTTGACCCCAACCAAACACTCGCATGGGTAAAAGATTTATGTAGCATTGATCGTGATTATATTATGCATAATGCTTTGTATGATGCTGGATGGTTATGGCGAGAAGGTATTGATATAAAAGGTAGGATTATTGATACTATGATAGTAGGAGCATTACTTGATGAAAATAGATTTAGTTATGCTCTAAATGCACTTGGTCGTGATTATCTAGGTGAACGTAAGAATGAAGCAGAACTTAATGAAGCCGCTCAGTCTTTTGGAGTCAATGCTAAAAGCGAGATGTGGAAACTTCCTGCTCACTTTGTTGGAGCCTACGCAGAACAAGATGCAAGTTTAACATTAAAGTTATGGAAACGGTTCCAGACTGAGATGGCTAAAGAAGATATTAACGATATATTTACACTAGAAACTAATGTACTCCAAGTCGTATTAGCCATGCGAAAACAAGGAGTTAGAGTAGATTTAGAAAAAGCAGAAGTGTTAAAGGATAGGTTAGAAAAGCAAGAGCAAGAAGTATTAGCTTCTGTAGGTGGTCAAGATATTGATATCTGGGCGGCTCAGTCCATTGCGAAAGCATTTGATGAAGTTGGGCTGAAGTATCCTAGAACGCAAAAGATAGATGCACCAAGCTTCACTAAAAACTTTCTAGCTAACCATGAACATGAGTTACCTCGTGCAGTCGTTAGGGCAAGGGAACTAAATAAAGCTAGAACTACATTTATTGATACAATACTCAAACACCAACATAATGGTAGAATATATGCCGAAGCTCACCCTCTGCGTAGTGATGGTGGTGGCACTGTCACTGGTAGATTTAGTTATACTAATCCTAACCTTCAGCAAGTTCCTGCAAGGAATGCTGAGATAGGTCCAATGATACGTAGTTTGTTTCTACCTGAGGAAGATAGTTTGTGGGGTGCGTTTGATTACAGTAGCCAAGAGCCTCGATTAGTTGTTCATTATGCAGGATTGATGAAGTTTACTGGGGCAGAAAAGTTTGTTGCTGAATATGCAAAAGATAAAATGACTGACTTCCACCAACTCGCCGCAGATATTGTTGGAGTTCCTAGGAAACAAGCAAAAGATATAAACTTAGGTCTGTTTTATGGAATGGGTAAGAATAAATTAGCAGAGCAGTTAGGCTTGGAGTATGAAGATGCACAAGAACTCTTCGCTGAGTACCATGCCAAAGTTCCTTTCGTACAAGAGTTAGCTACCTTTGCAATGAATAAAGCAAGTAAGAAAGGTGTAATACGAACACTGTTAGGTCGTAAGTGTAGGTTTGATAAGTGGGAACCAAACATGTATGGAACATTCAAACCACTATCATATGAAGACGCGTACGCTGAACATGGTCCAGCTATCAAAAGGTGTTTTACTTATAAAGCCCTCAACAAACTTATACAAGGCTCAGCCGCAGATCAAACCAAACAAGCGATGGTCGCTTTACATAAAGAAGGAATATTACCAATGATACAAGTACATGATGAACTTGACATAAGTGTAACAAGTGAAAAGCAATGTAAACAAATACAAGAAATTATGGAAGAGTGTGTAACTCTACAAGTGCCAAGTGTAGTAGATGTTGAGCTTGGTAATAGTTGGGGTGAGGCAAAACAAACACTCAGTGATAAACCATGGACAAGAGGATTAAGTAGTGGACACAGTGAGCAACCAAATTAATTATGATAAGATTGAAACTATATATGATGCACAATTTATTAATCGGTATCACACTGTACCACTTGGCGGATTGAGGCAAACTGTGGGTGCTCACTCTTATGCTGTCGTAGTTTTATTAGATCAACTATGGGATAACTGCTCCAAGAGTCTATTACTTTCTGCCCTCTACCACGACGTACCTGAGATAGTATTAGGTGATA
>TARA_R100001440_G_scaffold25074_2_pt1 | contig 12813 bp, 12 predicted proteins | sample TARA_R100001440 | Tara Oceans TARA_R100001440 (sample SAMEA2622112) | marine metagenome | biome: marine biome (ENVO:00000447); feature: surface water layer (ENVO:00002042); material: "saline water (ENVO:00002010), including plankton (ENVO:xxxxxxxx)" | depth 5 m
GCCAGTGTGGACCCTGCGATGCAGGATGCTGGAAAACTCTTCGGCAAAGGTTTCATAGTTTTTCAGCAGGGCGTCTGAACGTGCCGCGAAACGGTTGTACGCAATAACAGCCGGTATCGCCGCAAAAAGGCCCATAGCGGTTGCAATCAGTGCTTCCGAGATCCCCGGAGCAACGGTTGCCAGGGTAGCTTGCTGAACCTGGGCCAGGCCACGGAAAGAGTTCATGATGCCCCAGACAGTGCCAAACAGGCCGACATAGGGACTGGTGGAGCCAACAGTCGCGAGAAACGGAAGATGGGCTTCCAGTCGCTCCTGCTCACGAGACAGCGCAACCCGCATTGCCCGCTGGGAACCTTCCATGACCGCATCCGCATCCTGACTTTGCTGACGCAAACGGGAAAACTCACGGAAGCCGGCACGAAATACCGATTCCATCCCGCTATGGGGAGTTGGATTGCTGGTCACATCGCGATAAAGCTGGCCCAGATCCATCCCCGACCAGAATTGTTCCTCGAATGCCAACTGGGACTTCCGTGCTTTTTTGAAGACCTGCAAACGCTGAAAAATCAGCCCCCAGGACATCACCGATGCCGACACCAGCAACAGCATAACCAGCTGCACCAATAGACTGGCGTTAGCAATGAGACTCCAAACCGACAGTTGTGACTCCACGTTTCACTCCTGATCTATGTATTGAGGGCAACCAACCGGCCCGTTTTTATTCAATGCTCAATCAATGATTATTCTGTTCTGTTGCTGCCAAAGCGGACATGGCTTGCGGCAACGCTCTCGGACGACCGGTATCAAGCGCAACGCATGCCACTTTTACATCGGCGCTGGCCAGTAATTCGTTGTCTGACTGGCGGATAACCTCCTGACGAAATGTCATCCACACCCGGCCAATAGCGGTCAGCTCCGCGGTGACCAACAATTGGTCATCCAGTTTGCCGGCTTTTCGATAGTGAATCCCCAGTTTCTGAACCACGTAACTGATGTTTTCTTCCAGACCGCTACGCAGCGCCACACCCCGTGATCGCACCCATTCAGTGCGGGCCCTTTCCATAAAGTGCAGGTATTTGGCATGAAACACGATGCCGCCGGCGTCTGTGTCTTCGATATAAACCCGCACCGGCAATCTGAAGATACTCTCCATCTCGATGCCCATTACGCATCCCCCCCGGATTCAGGCGGAGTCACGCCGAAGTGGAGATAAGCGTGAGAGGTCACCATGCGCCCACGCGGTGTACGGATCATATACCCCTGCTGGATCAGGAAAGGCTCGATCACATCTTCAATTGTGCCTCGCTCTTCACTGATCGCTGCAGCAAGACTTTCGACGCCGACAGGGCCGCCACCGAACTTCTCTATCAGCGCCAACAACAACCGCCGATCCATATGATCAAAACCCTGATTATCTACTTTCAACATATTCAGCGCCTGATCAGCTATTTCAGCAGTAATCACACCATCCGCCTTCACCTCTGCGTAATCCCGCACGCGGCGAAGCAAGCGGTTCGCAATTCGAGGCGTGCCCCGCGAGCGACGCGCAATTTCGACAGCGCCCCCCTCGTGCAGTTGAACAGACAGCAGTTTTGCCGAGCGCTGGACGATGTGGGTAAGGTCCTTGGTGTTATAGAACTCCAGGCGCTGAACAATCCCGAAACGATCCCTCAGCGGCGACGTTAAGAGGCCTGCTCGTGTCGTTGCGCCAACCAGAGTAAACGGTGGCAAATCAAGCTTGATAGAGCGCGCTGCCGGACCGTCTCCAATCATGATATCGAGCTGATAGTCCTCCATCGCCGGATAGAGCACTTCTTCAACGACGGCATTCAGGCGGTGGATTTCGTCTATGAAAAGGACATCACCCTCTTCCAGATTGGTGAGCATGGCAGCCAGATCGCCCGCTTTTTCCAGTACCGGCCCTGAGGTCGTTTTGATCGCAACGCCCATTTCATTGGCAACGATATTGGCAAGCGTGGTTTTGCCAAGCCCGGGAGGACCGAAGATAAGCACATGATCAAGCGCTTCGTTCCGGCCGCGAGCGGCAGAGATGAAAATCTCCATTTGCTCGCGAACTGTTGGCTGACCCACATACTCACTGAGCAGCGTCGGGCGAATGGCACGATCCTGTACATCTTCATACCCGCTGGTCTGCGGCGAAATCAGGCGGTCAGATTCAATCATGATATGGGTTCGCGGAGATCCTGTTGTTTATCAATCTGTACTCCGTTGCGACGCGTTCGGACTCAATTGACGTTCATTTTACAAACGCAATGCCCACTGTCACGTTACGCTCTGGACAGATTCCATTAAGACATTAATGATAGGCAGGTTCAAACCCGCCCTTTTGGGACATGGGCTTAGGCGGTGAAGATCAACCGGCGGGGATCATGCTTTTCAAGGCAAGCCTGATAATTTCAGTGGAGCTCATGCCGTCTTTAGCGACACGAGAAACCGCCTTGGCCGCCTCCTGGGGCTTGTATCCGAGAGCAATCAGCGCCGCCTCCGCTTCGTCAAGTGGATCATGCCCCGGTGGCACCGAACCGGGTGTCGCAACATGACCCTGAGCGCCCCCATCGATTGACGGCATTCCCTCAAGCTGACCAAGCCGGTCCCCCATTTCAATCAGCAGCCTTTCAGCCGTCTTTTTACCTACTCCGGGCACTTTGACGAGCGCATTCACGTCACGATTATCGACGCAGCGCACAAATTGCTGGGTATCCAGAGCGGACAAAATAGCCAGCGCTAGCTTGGGACCGACACCGTTTACCTTTATCAGCAAACGAAACAGGTCGCGCTCGAGCCTCGCCGAAAAACCAAACAGGCTCTGGGCATCTTCACGCACTGAAAAATGGGTATACAGGAGTGTTTCCTGGCCGGCGTCAGGCAGATTGAAGAAAGTAGTGTAGGGAATGTCGATTTCGTAACCCAATCCATTGCAGTCAACGACAACATGACCCGGCTGCTTTTCAATGAGACGACCCCGTATCTGCCCTATCAAAACCACGACTCCCAAACGGTTATGACAATGCCGCTCAGCAGCATTGCGTTATTGTTAATTTCGACCCTGCTACTCAGCGCAGGCGGCCGCCCCGCATGCGACTGCCGGAGGCAATACGCGCGATACTCTGGCTCATGGTGGCGTGACACAAGGCAATCGCGAGTGCGTCGGCAGCATCAGCCTGGGGCTTTCGACTTAATGAGAGGATGCTTTGCACCATATGCTGAACCTGTACCTTGTCAGCGCCGCCTGTGCCAACCACCGCCTGTTTGACCTGTCGGGCCGAGTATTCATGCACCGGCAGGCTGCTGTTGGCTGCTGCGACTATCGCCACACCTCTCGCCTGCCCCAGCTTGAGCGCCGAATCCGGGTTGCGGGCCATAAAGACCTGTTCGATTGCAAATTCCTCCGGCCGGAATTGCTCAATCAGGGTTACGAGGCTCTGGTAGATGATCTGCAGACGCTCCGCCATTGGCTTTTCGCCCATGCGAATGCAACCACTGTCGACATACTCGGTAAGACGGCCATCGCTCCGGATCACACCGTAGCCGGTAATACGTGACCCCGGATCAACGCCCAGAATAATAGGCACTAGCGCAACCCTTTGTGGAACAAGCCTGCCATAGTGCACCAACTCGCTATCCAGCGCACGCTGAAGAGGCCGTTGCGATATCCTGTATTGGCCCGTTCACTTTTATCTGCCATGACTTTTTCCACCCTCAAAACGACCATTCCCGTCAGGCCATGGGCACTGACGGGAATGGATACTGCGACCTAAGGAATCTCTGATTAAAAATCAGTCTTCCTTTTTCTCCGCTTCCGGATTTGCGCCCTTCACTGCAGGCGCCTTGCGCAAGCGAATATGCAAATCCTTCAACTGACGCTCGTCCACCTGGCCTGGGGCCTGAGTCAGCAGACAGGTCGCGCTCTGTGTTTTCGGGAATGCAATCACGTCACGAATCGACGTGGCGCCGGTCATCAGCATGATCAACCGATCAAGACCAAATGCCAGACCACCATGTGGCGGGCAACCGAACTTGAGTGCGTCCAGCAGGAAGCCAAATTTGGCGCGCGCTTCAGTTTCATCGATACCCAGAATTCGGAAAACCGCCTGCTGCATATCTTCGTTATGAATACGAATCGAACCACCACCCAACTCGGTACCGTTCAACACCATATCGTAAGCACGGGAAAGTGCCGTTGCCGGGTTTGCTGCCAACTCTTCCGGCGAGCAGGATGGCGCAGTGAACGGATGGTGAATAGCGGTCAGATTGCCGCTGCTGTCTTCTTCAAACATCGGGAAGTCGACAACCCAAAGCGGTGACCATTCGCAAGTCAGCATATCCAGATCGTGGCCGAGCTTGACTCGCAGCGCTCCCAGAGCCTCATTTACAACAGTTGTCTTGTCGGCACCAAAGAACACGATATCGCCATCTTCAGCTCCAACGCGCTCCATCATCGCCAGCGCAATATCGTCGCCGAGGAACTTGACGATCGGCGACTGCAGACCGGCCACACCCTGAGACAGATCGTTCACTTTGATGTAAGCCAGCCCCTTGGCACCGTAGATACCAACAAACTTGGTGTACTCATCAATCTGCTTGCGGCTCAGTTCACCACCCTTGGGCACTCGCAATGCGGCAACGCGACCTTTTGGATCCTTCGCAGGGCCCGAGAACACCTTGAAATCGACGGATTCAACAAGATCAGCAACGTCAATCAGTTCCAGAGGAATACGCAGATCCGGCTTGTCACTGCCGTAACGCTGCATCGCCTCGGAGTAAGGCATACGCGGGAATTCCGGTAGTTTTACGTCAAGCTGATCGGCGAACAGTTCGCGGATCATGCTTTCGGTAATGCCCATCAGGCCCTCTTCATCAATAAATGAAGACTCGATATCGATCTGGGTGAATTCAGGCTGGCGATCCGCACGCAGATCCTCGTCCCGGAAACATTTGGCAATCTGGTAGTAACGATCAACACCGGACACCATCAACAGCTGCTTGAACAGTTGTGGCGACTGCGGCAATGCGAAGAAAGAGCCTTCCTGGGTCCGGCTTGGCACCAGATAATCCCGTGCACCTTCCGGTGTCGCACGGGTGAGGATCGGCGTTTCAACGTCCATGAAATCATGGCGGTCGAGGAAGTTACGGATATAACTCGTCACTTTCGAGCGGAAACGCAAGCGATTCAGCATCTCTGGACGACGCAGGTCAATGTAGCGATAACGGAGTCGCACGTCTTCGCCCACATCCGAGTGCTCATCCAGCGGGAACGGCGGAGTTGCCGCTGCATTGAGGATGGTCAGCGACTTACACAGGACTTCAACCTGGCCTGTCGGCATGTTGGCGTTCTCGGTGCCAGCCGGACGACGACGGACGCGCCCTTTGATCTGGAGAACAAACTCGCTACGCACTTTTTCTGCAAGTGCGAAGCTGTCTTCTGTATCCGGATCCACCACAATCTGGGACATGCCATCACGATCACGCAGGTCCAGAAAGATAACCCCACCGTGGTCACGGCGACGATGGACCCAGCCGCAGAGGGTGACGTCCTGATCGATGTGTGATTCGTTGATTCCACCGCAATAGTGACTGCGCATACCCTTTCCCGTTAATCAGTGTGCGTTTGTTGGTGTGAGCTCAGCCGGCAGTCGGCCCAGCTTTTCCCGTTGTACTGTTTGCCGAAGCGGCGTTGCCACTGTCAGCGAGATTCTTTTTTGCGCCGGTTTTAAAATCGGTTTCATACCAACCCGTACCTGACAGCCGAAACCCGCCGGCCGAAATACGCTTACGGAACTTGTCGGTCTCGCAGGACGGACAGTGTTTCAGCGCAGGATCGCTCATCTTGTGGATCACGTCTTTCTCAAAACCGCACGCGTCACAGACGTATTCATAAATTGGCATGACCAAACTCCCCATAATATAACCAATACCAGCAAGCTCACTCGCACAGGCTCGGGAAATCACCCTGCCGCCTGTTCTGGAGCACTGATCACATCATCGGAATACTGCCAGGCCCGAAGAACCGGAACCGCATCCGTTAAAAGCGGCACATTATAAACATAACCCGCGCCAAAATCAGGCAGCACAACTGTGCATTTCTCTTAATCCTTTGTGTTTTTTTGCACGCAGGCAAAATGAATCCGGCAAACCGCTATCAGCTGAAGGATGACGCCCCCGCCCACTGACGGTAACATGTGCTCGCCGTATCCTCGTTGCTGGAGATAAAAGTGCCCACTCGCGCAGAACAAAAATTAAAAACACGCCGCTCCCTGATGGATGCCGCCCTGCGACAGCTCAGCGCTGATCGCGGCTTCGGCAGTTTGAGCTTGCGCGAAGTCGCCCGGGAGGCCGGCATTGCCCCCACGTCGTTTTATCGGCATTTCTCTGATCTTGATGAACTGGGGCTGGCGCTGGTTGACGAAGGTGGCGTCGCGCTCCGCCAGTTGATGCGCCAGGCCCGCAAGCGAATTGCCCGCGACGGCGGCGTTATCAGCACATCAGTCGACACCTTCATGGAATACCTGAGCAACAACGCCAATCTGTTTCGGTTGATGCTGCGGGAAAAAACGGGCGTATCCAAAACCTTTCGTACCGCGATACAGGCGGAAATCGATCATTTTGCGACCGAACTCGCCGACGATCTGCGGCGGTTCGCTGAAGAGCAGAAAAAGCCGCTATCCAGCGGTCGACTGGTTGCAGAAGCGATGGTGACGCTGGTCTTTAATCAGGGAGCGGAGGCGCTGGACGCGACACCCCGGGAAAAAGAAGAACTCAAGGAAAGACTCAAAGCCGAGTTGCGAATGGTACTGGCTGGGTCGCAGGCAATGGCAGCCGCTTCCCATAATAAAACCGAATAAACGATAACGCGGATTAATCCAGCAAAGCCGATTGGTACGCTGACACCACCGGCACCAACCTCTCTTTCATGCTTGCCAGAGCCGACTCTGAATACGGCTCTGCCGGCACCACGCCCCAGACCGGTCCGGGCCAGGCCGCATCGCCTTCAAAACGTACAACATGGTGCAGGTGTAGTTGCGGCACCATATTACCCAGAGCCGCCACATTAAGCTTTTGTCCGGAGAATGCCATCATCAGCGCTTCGCCTATAGCGCTGGATTCGTGCAACAGACCCTGCTGGTCAGCGGGAGATAACTCATATATCTCCCGCACTCCCGCGCGTCGCGGCACCAGCAAAAGCCAGGGATAGTGCGCATCGTTCATCAACCGCAGTTCGCTAAGCTCACTGGATGCTAACAGAAGCGTGTCGTCTGCCAGCTTATGATGTAACGCAAACCCTTCCCCGGCCATTTCAATCAGCTCCCAACAGCAGAAAACTGATTCTGACCACGACCAATGGCGTAATAGGTCAGCTTGTGGCGTTCCAGCATTTCAGAGGTATAGAGGTTACGCCCATCAAATATGACGGGATAATTCAGCGACTGCGCAATCATGCCGAAGTCCGGTGAGCGGAACTCTTTCCACTCGGTGCAGATCACCAGCGCATCCGCACCTTTAAGTGCCTGCTCTTTGGTGCCGCACAACTGAAGTCCGGGCTCATCGCCGTAGATCCTCTGGGTTTCGTTCATCGCTTCAGGATCAAAGGCCTGCACCTTGGCGCCGGCTTTCCATAGCGCTTCCATCAGCGTCCGTGCGGAGGCCTCACGCATATCGTCGGTATTCGGCTTGAATGCCAGGCCCCAGATCGCAATGGTCTTGCCCGCTACGTCGCCCTGGAAATAATGGCTGACCTTGTCGAACAACACCTGCTTTTGCGCCTGGTTGACGCCTTCAACTGCATTCAGAAGCTGAGCGTTGTAATCGCAATCCCGCGCTGTTCGCGCCAGAGCTGTCACATCTTTGGGGAAGCAGGATCCACCGTAGCCACAGCCGGGATAGATAAAGTGGTAGCCGATCCGCGGATCAGAACCGATACCGCGACGTACGGCCTCGATATCAGCACCCAGTCGCTCCGAAAGGTTGGCCATTTCGTTCATAAAGCTGATTTTGGTAGCCAGCATCGCGTTCGCTGCATACTTGGTCAGCTCGGCGGACCGCAGATCCATAAAAATCATACGGTCGTGGTTCCGGTTAAACGGATAGTAGACTTCCCGCAGCATATCAGCTGCGCGATCGCTGTCAGTCCCCACGACAATACGATCCGGCTTCATGAAGTCGGTTACCGCAGCGCCTTCTTTCAAAAACTCGGGGTTGGACGCCACATCAAATTCCAGCTCCAGGCCACGGCGATCCAGTTCTGCACGTACCGCCGCTTTTACCTTGTCTCCAGTGCCGACCGGTACGGTCGATTTGTCGATCACAACCTTGTAGCTGTCCATGTACTGACCGATCGAGCGGGCGACAGCCGTGACATACTGCAAATCGGCGGAGCCATCTTCGTCAGGGGGGGTGCCCACCGCGATAAACTGGATATCAGCGTGCTTGACCGCCACCTCGGTATCGGTCGTGAACTTGAGGCGACCGGCATCGACGTTATGGGTAACGATGGATTCCAGCCCCGGTTCATAAATCGGAATGACACCGCTGGTCAGTTTCTCGATTTTTACAGGGTCAACATCCATGCACAGCACATCGTGCCCTACATCTGCCAGACAGGCGCCTGTAACCAACCCTACGTACCCGGTTCCAAAAATGGTGATCTTCATCTGCTCGTCCTGAGTTAGACAATTAAATTTGAGTGGTTAAATTCAAAGGCGGTAATTTAACCGAAACTTGTTAAACTTTCGTTCATTGTGCCTTACGATCCGTCCACACTTTTTCCCAAGCCAATGCTGTGCCAACAATAGTGTCCAGATCGGCGTAATCAGGCTGCCATCCCAGCACCCTGGTAATTTTGGAATTATCCGCCATCAATGCCACCGGGTCCCCTGCCCGCGGGCCGACTTCTTCGACCGGAAAATCCACACCAGACAAGCGCTTCACCACATCAATCACTTCCTTAACGGTGAAACCGCTGCCGTAACCGCAGTTCATAAGCCGGGACTGGCCTTCCTTCTTCATGTAGTCCAGTGCCATAACATGCGCTTTGGCAAGATCCTCGACGTGAATGTAATCGCGTATACAGGTGCCGTCACGGGTATCGAACTCGGTGCCGAAAATCTGCATTCCTCTGCGCGAGCCTGTCGCACACTCACACGCCACTTTAATAAGGTGCGTAGCCTCAGGCGTTGCCTGACCGAGCAAGCCTTCAGGGTTTGCCCCCGCCACGTTGAAATAACGCAGGATCACATAGTTCAGAGACGACGAAGACGCCGCCAGATCCATAATCATCCGCTCGCTCATCATCTTTGATGCGCCGTAAGGATTAATCGGCGCGAGCGGCATATCTTCGGTCAGCACCGTTTCTTCAGGCATGCCATAGACCGCAGCAGTGGACGAGAAGACCATGTACGGCACTTTATGATGATCAATTGCCTTGAGCAGATTAAGCGTATTGCGGGTGTTGTTGCTGTAGTACTTCAAAGGGTTTTCAACTGATTCCGGCACCACAATGTTCGCAGCGAAGTGTAAAACTGCCTCAAAATTGTGCGCCTTGAACACTGAATCAAGTGCAGCTTCATCCGCAAGATCGCCTTCTACCAGCTCACCGCAGGTAACTGCCCAGCGATAGCCGGTAGACAAGTTATCGTAAACCACTACGTCATGCCCCGCTGCGCCAAGCTGACGTACCACATGACTGCCAATATAGCCGGCTCCGCCGGTAACCAGAACTTTCATAACATTCCCTTTATCTGAAGGCACCAGAATGGGTTGTCTGTCGATGCAGCCGCTGTATTGGTGGCGACTGCATCCCGACTGCTTATTTGCTTAAAACCTGTCAGAAACTAACGGCTCGATTCCGTCTTGCGCTGACGAATCTCGGCACGACGCGCGGCGAAAAAAGACGAAATCGCCTCACTGCATTGTTCGGCCAACACGCCTGCAGTCACTGAAATACGCCAGTTCATGGCACCACTTTCAAGTAATCGGGCCGAGGATTCAATAGCGCCGGCCTTGGGCTCAGTTGCGCCATAAACCAGCCGTGAAATCCGGCTGTGTATTAACGCACCGGCGCACATCGTGCAGGGCTCGATTGTGACGTATAGCGTCGCGCCGGGAAGGCGATAGTTTCCGATGCGTGCTGCCGCGTCCCGCAATGCCCTCACCTCGGCGTGAGCGGTCGGGTCACAACCGGATATGGGCGCATTGAACCCGGTACCGATTTCCTTGCCGTCCAATACGACGACGGCACCCACAGGCACCTCGCCGGCAGCCGCCGCCTGTGCCGAGAGTGAGAGCGCGCGCGCCATCCAGCGGTTGTCTTCGGTCATATTGTTTAAATGCTGATCATTCGCTCTGGTCACAACCGGACTCCCTAACTCAATCATAGCCAAAGCGCTGTGAACCTTTTTCACCTGTGCACTGCAAAAAGGCCCGGCTCAGCACAAAACGGGCTGAACCGGGCCTTTCGATCACGTTGAAACCCTCGGGATCACGTCAGAGCCTGCTGCTCAGCCTATTCCCACTCAATAGTTGCGGGCGGCTTCGAGGAGATATCATAGGTTACTCGTGAAACGCCGGAAATTTCATTGATAATCCGGTTCGAAACCGTTTCCAGCAGCTCATATGGCAGGCGGGCCCAGCGAGCAGTCATGAAATCGACAGTCTCGACCGCGCGCACCGCAATCACGTACTCGTAGCGACGGGCATCGCCGACCACGCCGACGGATTTTACCGGCAGGAAGACAGCGAAGGCCTGGCTGACTTTGTGGTAGTAGTCAGCGCGATGCAGCTCTTCAAGGAAAATCGCGTCAGCGCGACGCAGGATTTCGGCATATTCCTTCTTCACTTCACCCAGAATACGCACACCTAGCCCCGGCCCCGGGAACGGATGGCGGTAGAGCATATCGTACGGCAGACCCAGTTCAAGACCGATGCGACGCACCTCATCCTTGAACAGTTCGCGCAGCGGCTCAACCAGTTTCATCTTCATGGTTTCAGGCAAGCCACCAACATTGTGGTGTGACTTGATAACGTGGGCCTTGCCGGTTTTGGATGCAGCGGATTCGATGACATCAGGATAGATCGTACCCTGAGCCAGCCAGTTCACGTCCTTGATTCGGCTGCCTTCTTCATCGAATACATCGATGAACGTGTTACCGATCACCTTGCGCTTCTGTTCCGGATCGCTGACGCCTTTGAGCTTCGACAGGAAAAGGTCTTCGGAATCGGAGCGAATGACTTTAAGCCCCATATTCCGGGAGAACATCTCCATCACCTGATCGCCCTCGTGAAGTCTCAGAAGGCCGTTATCAACAAACACACAGGTCAACTGATCGCCGATCGCCTTGTGCAGCAAAGCGGCTGTTACCGACGAATCGACGCCACCGGAAAGCCCCAGCAATACCTTCTCCGAGCCCACCTGTTCGCGAATCTGACGGACGGCATCATCAACAATCTGCGCCGGCGTCCAGAGCGCTTCACACTGACAGATTGAGAGCACAAAGTGCTCAAGAATCCGCTGCCCCTGCAGGGTATGAGTCACTTCCGGATGGAACTGAACACCGAAAAGGTTGCGCTCAAGATCCTGCATGGCCGCAATGGGTGCACTCTCGGTGGAGGCCAGTAGTTCGAAGCCTTCCGGCATGGTGACGACCTTGTCACCATGACTCATCCACACATCCAGCAGGGACTCGCCGCGCTCTGTCAGGTGGTCTGTTATATCTTTCAGCAGCGGCCCTTCAGCCCGCACCTTCACCTGTGCGTAACCGAACTCGCGCTTCTCAGAACTGGCGACCTTGCCCCCCAGCTGCTCTGCCATGGTTTGCATGCCATAGCAGATACCGAGGATCGGAATGCCACGCTCAAACAATCCTTCCGGCGCACGAGGACCGCCCAATTCGGTCACCGATTCGGGACCGCCAGCCAGAACTATCCCCTTGGGCCGGAACTCTTCCAGCTCTTCACCGGTGATATCAAATGGCCGAACCTCACAATAAACACCGATCTCCCGAATACGACGGGCGATTAACTGGGTGTATTGGGAACCGAAATCCAGAATCAGAATGCGGTGATCGTGAATATTTTGAGCCATGAATTCCTCAATTCAGAAAATGCGAACGGGGCACAGGATAAATCCCGGGCCCCGGAACAGCGCCGACAGCGAACCCTGGCGGACTCGGCATCGGAACATGCAGACAAGGTTTGCAACCCATCGCGGGATTCACCGACGCGACGGGTTAACCAACACGATAGTTCGGCGCTTCCTTGGTAATGGTCACATCGTGAACATGACTTTCACTCATGCCGGCACTGGTGATGCGGGTGAACTGCGGACGGGTCCGCATCTCGCCCATATCACGGCAGCCGGTATAGCCCATGGAAGCCCTGACGCCCCCCATCAACTGATGCAGGATGGCGCGCATCGGGCCCTTGCAGGCAACCCGGCCTTCGATGCCTTCTGGTACGAGCTTTTCAACACCTTCACTGGCATCCTGGAAGTAACGGTCACTGGACCCCTGACCCATCGCTCCGAGTGAGCCCATACCACGGTATGCCTTGTAACTGCGCCCCTGGAAGAGTTCAACTTCGCCGGGTGCTTCGTCGGTACCCGCCAGCAAACTGCCTACCATCACACTGAACGCACCGGCTGCCAGCGCCTTGGCAAGGTCACCGGAAAAACGTACGCCGCCATCGGCAATCAGAGGAACGCCACGCTCTTTAAGCGCCGCTGCAACATTGGATACGGCCGAAATCTGGGGGACGCCAATACCCGCCACGATGCGGGTCGTGCAGATCGAACCCGGGCCG
>TARA_R100001440_G_scaffold39771_2_pt1 | contig 12778 bp, 12 predicted proteins | sample TARA_R100001440 | Tara Oceans TARA_R100001440 (sample SAMEA2622112) | marine metagenome | biome: marine biome (ENVO:00000447); feature: surface water layer (ENVO:00002042); material: "saline water (ENVO:00002010), including plankton (ENVO:xxxxxxxx)" | depth 5 m
CACCTGTTGCTGCTTGAGTAGCACCTTTAGCCGCCGCTTTAGCACCTGCACCAGCAGCAGCCTCAACTCCTTCTTTTCCTAATTTGCGACCAAGAGCACCCATACCAAGACCACCAAGTAGTGGTAAAAGCAGTGGTAAGATTGGTGCTTTAACCACCAATACCTTGTCGCCCATGCCATTCGTATGCGTCGGTATTTCTAAATTGTATCGTTGCCTCGCACAAGTATGGTCGGAGCGAAGCCTGTGCTTATTCGCAAGCAACAGACTCGTCTTAGCAACTTTTATCCAGTAAGTTTGCCCGAAGTTCCAACGCCAAGAGCACAAGAACTGTATTCTCAATTGGCAGATATGGAAAACATACCACCAACCCAAACCACACTTGGTGAGTTTCATACTCAAGGTATACCTAAAGTTTCACCATTATCAGCAGAACAGCAATTAAACATGCATCTTGACGAGTTGCGAGCCAAAACGGAAAACCCCGAAGACATTGTGCAACAATATATTGAAGATAAGCGTGATGCGGGTACAGTGGTTAATGTTCCAAAAACATTAGCAATGCAAAGAAATGACGAAATAATGCGTATTGTCAATCCAATACCGTATACAGAAGCATTGGATAAATTTGGTCGTTTACTACCAGAAAAAAATACTACTCCATCACCAAGATTTGCATATGGATTAAAAAACACTCCACAATTCCGTGATTACTTTGGCCGTCAAACTACGTTGCCTGAACATTTTCCTTCATATCATACCGAAAATTGGCTTGACCCTGAAACAGGGATGGTGCGTGAAGGTGCAGTAGCCCCTGTAACGGCTGTGCGTCTTGCAAATAGTGATGACATTATGGGAGGAATGGCACAAACAGGTGGTGGTTTAATACCACTTCCAAATACATCGAATGAATCTTACGAGGAACGTAGATTGGTACGTCGCCCATTGTTAATAGAATCAGGAAATCCACCGCTTGAAGAGTTTCAAAGTGGATATTTTTTAACCTCGCCATATGTTGCTGACATAGATAGGGCTGTTACAACTGGTCTTAGTGGTGCTAATGCGCTTATTGGAGTTCGAGGATTTGGAGCACCAAGTGGTGATGTATTTCAAGCACGCCCAGCAGGTGAAACAAAAGAAGGTGCAACGGAAGCCGTTGTACATAGCCGTATACCTCCTGAACGACTCGTACCGTTTCGATTTACTGATGCAAACAGGTCTGGAAAAAAAGAATCAATACCAAGTTTTCTTGAGCGTAATGACTTAAGAAATTTCTTTCGACCAAAAACCGCAGAAGACTTTCGTCAAGCAATAGGTCAAGAAAAAGATAGTGTAGTATCACGCAATCAAAAATTTGATTATATACGTGACCATTTACCCTTTATGCAATATGCTCCTCCCGAATTTGAAGAAATGGTTGATAGGCATGGACTACCTGCTGTGCTTACAGATGATGAAAAAATACGTTTTTTAGAAGCAATGGAAGAAGAAGACAAAATATCACATAGGGATTTATCATCTCCCAAAAAGCAATTAAATAGAAAATTAAGTATGTTGCGTAGATTGGGTGCAACGGATTGGTACAATAGAGAAGACGACGAATCACCTCTTTCACTTCGTGACATAACATTACCTCAATCATGGGGTGACCAAATGGCAGCATTAAGAAATGCACCACCACATCAAAAAAGTGCGCTTATTGAATTATTTAATCGAAGATTTGACACCAATTACCCAACCGATTTTAAATTACCTCCTGAAGTTTCAGATGATTTTAGCCAAAAGTATAAACAATTTATAAAAGAAAACCCCTCAATCCCAGAATTAGGTGACTTATTTGACTAAGTGATATTATGTTTAGAAATTTTAAAAGAAATGCGGATAAAGAAACCCGCTTAAATCCTTTGTCTATGGAAGACATTGACGCTCTTACAATTGCCACATTGCAAAGCATGGGTACAACGCCTGAAACATATAGTAGAAATGTAGGTCGAGATATGCCTGAAGATGCAATACAGCAAGGCGATGCTATTCTACAAAGAAAACCAAAAGTGCAAATGCCTAAATCGCATTTTAAACTACAAGGTGCTCAAGAAGAACAAGCGATGGATGAAATGGAACTTGACATTCCTGAATTTGAGTTTAATGAAGAACAAGCCAAAACAGCAAGTGGCTTGCGAGAAATAAAACGTGCTCAAGCAGTGGAACGAGCACTTAACGCATACAAAAAAACATACAAAGACCACGTTATGCAAGCCTTTGACAAGCACAAAGCCTTCATGCAAAGTCTTGGAAACCAACCAATGAGTGTTCAAGAGTTTATGCAACATCCAAAAGTGCCTTCCTTTGCTGATTATTACAAGCAAGCAAACGAAGGCACGATACCCGGTGGAGATTATGCGGAAGCCCATCCGTTTGCTATAACGCATCCTAAAGAATTTATTGAGCATAGAGATGGTACAGGCGACACATTACCACCAATTGGAATGGAAGAATTATTTGGTCCTAACAATGACCCATTCATCCCCGTCATCACAGGCGAGCCAATGGACTTGGCAATGGACACTTTGCTTAAGTTTCAAAGTGCCGCACAGCGTCGTATTTACAATCAAATACCATTTGCCGAAGAAGTGGGAAGTATAGATGATGTTGTTGCAATGCGAAATATACCAGTGCGTCGTTTGGAAAGTGGTGGTATGCCGTCATTTAACATGCCAGTGCCACTTCGTGGTAATCGACCCGGTGACCCATTACAATTTGAACGTGACATTCATGCAAAAGGCGGTGCAACTATACCCAGTTTTACACCCGATTATGAAATACCTGATGACCCTCGTAAAGAAATTCAAGGGACATTTGTATATCCATTAGATGTTTCATCATTTGCACCTGAACGATTCACATCAAGTGGTAATCCTGATTTTTTATCAACAGGTTATCCTGATATGAATAGAGGTATAGGTGATACTGTTACATTGGGTATACTTGAAAAACCTGAATGGCGTGCAGGTCAAGCACATGGAAGAAGCCAACCTGAAGGGTATCAACCATTTGGTTTTGACAAAGATGCATTTGTGCGTTTAGATGGTGGCTTAGGTGTAAGCGCAGTTGGTCCTCGTGAAGAGTGGAGCGCATTAGCCCGACGACTTTCACCTGCATTTGCAGAACCAAAAATTGGTGATGAAGCACTCCATCTGTATGACTACCCCGCACTTTACAGAACATTATCAAAACTTCCTGTTACCACAACTGCAAGTAATCGTAACCCTTTGACTGGATATAAACCTACAAACATAGATTTTCTTCTTGACCGCATGGGCGGCGCAAGAATCGTTGCCAGTGAACCAATGGACTTGGCAATAGATGCTTTGCTCAAAAACCTGTCACCTGAAGCCAAGCGTCACAAGTTGGAGTACGACAAAAAGTACGAGTCCAGTCCTGAACGAGTCAAGTATCGAGAGCAGTTGAACCGTGAGCGACGGCGACGTGGTATCTACGGCAGTGGCGACCACATGGACGTGTCGCATACAGAAGGCGGAAAACTGACACTGGAACCTGAACACGACAATCGAGCAAGGCATTTTAAGGACAAAGGAACACTACGACCCAGTGAGTAATATGACACGATGTAAGATGCTTGACGAATGGTTTGACGACGAATCAAAGCGTATTGATTCTATAGAAGCGAAGACTGGGCTTGAATTTGTAACTGGAAAGCCAAAGTCAAAAAAGTCACTTTGGTCACGTTGGTCAAAGTTATGGTCATTCAAATGAGTACTACTCTTAATTATAATATAATTGTAGTACCTATGAATAAATGACTATTGTATTGGTCAATTTAGTGACTATACCTATGAATAAAGTGAATAAAGCGGTAAAGTGACCATAGCGAAACGTTTATGTTGCCCATTATTTTGACCAACAGTGAGAACGATGCAGGGCAACACTGAAAATTCGGACGCTGAAATACGACTAATGGGACTTATTTTGTCGCAATCCGCACTGGTTGGATTGGCAATTGGTATCTTTGACAAGGATATTTGGCTCAACCACGACGACCCAATGGTAAACGGTTTTACCTACGCAATGGCGGCGTTCTTTGTACAAGGTATTGCGTACTATTTCTTCAAGATGTTCTTTGAACAAAACATGCAAGAGCGTGTGCGTATACAACAATCCGAGCGACAACGACAATCTCGTTATCGTTCATTGCAAACCAACTTCGATAACCGTCGTGCTGACATGGAGTTGCGTATACAAGAAGCACAACTTGAGCGTGAACTGCGTTGGATGGAAGAAAACCCCGGTAAAATGCCTCCATCGTGGGGCGTACAAGGTGGCTCTCCTTCATTGGTAAGCCAGTATGACGAAAATCAACTTAACAAATATCCTCCAAAACATGAGGCTATTGTTGATAAACCAATTAACTTGGGCATCAAAGAAGAAGAAAAGAAAGAGTGAGGTGAACCCGCATGGGTCGCATATTCAAAACGCCAAGTGATGACAGCACCGAAGCAACACTTCGTGCCATGCATACGCAAAACACACTTGACAATTATTACGAAAAGGGTTGGGGATGGCTTCGTACTATACTGTTTACTTTGATTGCTGTTTTAGCAACAAGCCTATGGGAAAAACACACAGATGCATCGGTATGGGACAATACCGTAGAGTGGTTTGTGGGTAAAGTCGAAAACTTCGGCAACTGGATATTGGGGTTGTTTTAATGGTAGACCCAGCAGGTTCAGCATTGGTCGGTGTCATGGTTTGGGGTCAAGCCCTGTGGAACTCATGGCGACCACGACGTGTTGGAATCTATGGTGCAGGTATGGTTGGTAAAACAACGCTTGACCGTTTTATGACAACACCCGGTGAAATGGAAGATATATCCGAAGAGGAACGAACAATCCATCGTAAAATGCTTGGTAAGTATAAAATGCCAAAACCAACACGTAAGCGTGTAAGTTGGAAAGGACACAAGCGAGTTGTGTTTTCTTCTGACGTAGGTGGACAAGAACGTTTTTGGAATCTTTGGATTGATGATATGGTCAATCGACAAGTTGAGGCCGTTGTCTACATGTTTGATGACCGAGCCTTCAAAGGTGGCAATGATGCATTGCAACAAATTGCAGGTTTCAAATTTCTCGTTGATGCTATTCTTAATCGACAATATCGTTATCGCAACTGGAAAGCCCGACGCAAAGGCAAGAAGTACATGCCTAAACTGATTATGTTGGTTGCAAATAAGGCTGACCGCTTCTTTGATGACACTGCCGCATTGTTGTGGCAACAAGACCGCATAGGTGAACATAAGATATTCGACCCTTTTCGGGATGATTTAATACGACTGCAACGTGGAGGTGTACCTACACGACGGTCTTTTATGGCTACAAGAATAGGGTGGAACGTTGAAAATACAATGGTCGATTTATTGACAGCATAGGTGAGCGCATGACAAAAACAAACATTACGTCTGTAGGAAACAAAACACAAAGTCTACGTACGGTTATTCCGTTGTGGATTGTAAAAGTCTTGAAACTATCAAAAGGTGACAAGATTGAATGGGATGTTGATGTACACAATAGCACAATTGAAATTAAGAAGGTGAAAGAATGAGTCTACTTTTTGACAGAAATACAGGTATGCAACGTTTAGGTTCTTCAAATGAAGCACATTTGTATGCACTTAGCCAGCAAGGTAATGAATCGTTGAATTATGCAACGCTTATGGAACAGGCTACTGCACAATCGGCAATGCAACAAATTGCATCGGAGCAAAACCTTGAAGTCCCAAAAGTCAATTTTTACCCATCACGTCATCCTGACCCACACAAAGCACGACGCAAAGATATTCGTCAAGCACGTAAGTTACTTTCACCAGCAAAGCGTGCATGGTTCAATCCTATGCGATTCTTATTTGGACAAAAATACCGATATGACCGCCAAGCCAGCATGTGCGTTGTTGATGGGTGTGATTGTGCAAAATTAATTCAGCACGACAATTTGTACGCAAAGATTACTGATGAAGAAACAGGATATTCACTATGGCAATTGTATTGGCAAAATCCTGTTACAAAAGAAGCCGAAGCGTTTGTTGCAAAAGAAAAAGTCATGAATGGACGTAAAATGAAAGGTACGTACTGTCCTGAACATTTGCATTTGTATCATCTTCTCAACAAATGGGAAGCCGAGGAAGACAAGTTACGTGAAGCAAATCCACGTCGTTTACGTGACCGTGTAAAGAAAGGCGTGTCGATGGTGACTGTACCTGTTGCTACCATTAAGAAAAAAGACCCGCAACCTGCTATGTTGGAAAAGTATGAACCTTTCTTTGCCGAACTTGACCGTGACCAAAAATCAACAAGCGGAATCAGAATACAATATGTTGAAAATCCTCTTACGAAACGAAATGACATTACAATAATTATATTCGATTTGCGTATTTTTGAGCATGAGTTGGCTATGATGAACCAACCAACCCCTGCTTTTCAAACAATTCTTAACCAACAAATGCAACAAAACACTATTGAAGAAGTACAACTTGGGGGAGAGTGAGTCTGATGTTGAATCTTAATCAAAACACCAATGCCAATGGTGCGCTTAACCTTGGTGTAAACAGTTCTCAACCCGCCATGCAGACACAAAATCCGTATCTAAATCAGCAAGCACAAATGGGAGCACAGGGTGCGTTTATGACAGGTATGTTAGGCGACAATGCACAATACATGAATCAACCTGTTATGCCTCCATCAGAAATTGAAATCCAAATTATGCTGTTGCGTGGTATTGTTCCAGTAGACCGATTTGTAGCAAGTGAATCTATGGCAACAATGGTACAAATGTTCAACGACCTTATGACGTTTAGTGTACTTGAAGTATTCAAGAATGCAACCTTTATTCCTGATGATGATGGTAATCTCAAAATGGACGTTACATCGTTGCCTTCTCATTTACAAACTATGAGTTCAGACAACATTGCATCCAAGTTTACGGCTCTCCAAAGTACGGCCAATCAAAACATACAGACTGCTGAACAACAGCAAATGCAGTTGAACCAAATGGCACAACAATCTATGATGGGCGGAGCACTAAATGCGGCATTGCAAAATGAAGGCATGATGCAAAAAGTAGGTGGCGGTGTAGGTCAATTTGCTCGTACACTCTTTACAGGACGATGATACTATGCAAGATAAAAATTACTTACCATACGGTTTTTCAACCTCTTCGCTGAACGTTATGAACCCACCACGTAGTGTCATTATCGACATGATTATGGTGCAGTTTATTTCAATCATTTTAACTATGATTGCTATTATGTTGTTTAAGGGTAATGAGTTGTCATCTACAACGTTGTCATACTTCCTTGTTGCTCTCTTCGGTAGTGTGTTGATGGTCACTGGAATTTATTCGAGAATCACTCGATAGCATCCACTTATGCAATGGACACGTTGAGTTTTTTAATTTTAATTTTGTGTTAAGATGACAGCCACAGGCTGTGCATCGTGTACCAAAGTGTGGACAAGAACGACACGCACGAAGCCGATGCAGTATTGTATTATCATCAGCATAATCCTTTCTTGATATATCTTTCATGGCTTGCTTGATGCTTCTAAACGAATCCGTTGAAATTGGAACTCCAGCGATTCGTTTGTTCTTCCACATAGTCTTCTCCAAAGATACAATCACCATAATTGTTTTCAAAGGGTATGCCTTAAGACAGACATGGCGGATGAGCGTGTCGTTAAACGTTCATGCTCTTTTTGCATGGACGAAGACCGTGAAGAGTTAGAAGAACAACTGCTTCAAGGCTACATTTCACCAAAGCAATTGGACAAGGATAAAGGGTGGAGGTCGAACACATCCGACCGCCATTATCGCAATCATATGGGTGAATATCATGTAGCCGCAAATGCATCTTGTGCGGTATGTACATCACCTCATCGAGCCGATTACGAAAGCATCTATTTTGCTGACGGCTCACAAAGCGAAGTCATTGCTCAAGAATTGGGAATCAGTGAAAACTTGGTGTACCAACACATGAAGCATCACTTCCAACCACTGGTGCAAAAAACTGCGGCTCTTGAGATAGCGTCGTTTGCTGTTGGCAATGAACTTACTCTATTGCGTAGCAATGCCGAGCATTTAAATCATAAACTGACAGAACTGCTTAACGAAGGCACTGTTCATGAAGATGGATTTGTTCGTGATGCAGTTTCTTTGCATAAGGAAGTAAGAGAAACCGTCAAAGACTTGATGCGCTTCCAAGACCAATGGGGTCCACAAGGTGAAACGCAACAAGTCAATCAAACATTCAATATTTTGCAGGTTGAACTAAATAAAGAAAGTCCTGAAACGTGGGCAAGAATCAAAGCGCAATTGCAAGAAAACATGGGGGTTGAATAATGCCAATGATGGGAAGAGGTTCTGACACCCGAATGTATGCACCACGTAGTGAATCGGAAACGATGTATTCTTCGGCTAATGAAGACGGTGGAAAATACAGTGGTAACACAGCCGAAGAAAAAGAAAAGAAAGAAGAAAATCGCAAGTTGCGAGCCGAAGAACGTAAGCAACGACGTGATAAAATAAAACACATCAAGATTCGTTCAACTCAAGGATTGAAGGGTGAAGAGTCACCTGTTCCTGAAGACGATAGTAACAAGCGGGACGATGAGCGTGAGATTAGTCTACAAGGTGGTCCGGCGGGTAGTCGTGGTAATCTTCTCGACCTTGCAACAGGTGCAAAGACGGGTACAGGTTCAGCAATGACTGGACCGTTGCCGATTGCAATGAGTGAGCCGATGGATGGTGCTTGGAGTTCGCTACTCAAGGCTGTGCTTCATGACCAAAGAGGTGCTGTGTATAATCCTCGATTTAGAACAAGTGAATCACCAAGTCAAAAAAACATAGCGGAAGGTCAAGCATTCGGAATGGTTGGCTCACGACGTGCGGCTGGAGTACCTGCTGAAACTCGTGCAAGACAATTGGCTATGGGTCAAAAAAGATTGGACGCAGGTATTGATAAAAGACTGATGTACAGTAACCCTGACTATTATGATTACTTGGTGGCTCGTACCCAACTTCTTCCTTCAAATCAACAAGAATTACCTTATCCTCCTATAGAAAGAAGAAATATTACACGATTAGGTGGAGGAGATTTTGCAGGTGGGCGACGTGGCTCGATTGCTCAACGTGCAGGGTTTGATGCAAGTCCAGCACAATTACACAATTTACAACGTCTTTCTACAACAATGATACCTCAAAAATTTATGATGCGAGATGACGCAGTTGATTATTCAGGTTTAACCCCATCACCAGTACCAAACATGGTATTTACTTCTGATGGCACTCTTATACCAGACCCTCGTCTTGAACAAAAATCCAGTGACTTTGTATTGGTGTCTAATATTCTCAAACGTGAAACACCCAAGAGTATTGAGTCACGTCGCCGTCGTGAAAAACGACAACAGTTCCGTCCATCTACAGGTCAATTCAAACGACCACCCGGTGGTATGAATCCTGTCGGTGCGACTATGAAGCGATTTAGAGCACGTATGCGAGGTATCAAGGGTGGTAAGAAAACAGGTTTGATGAAGCCACATTTGTCTGTTGAGATGAGCCACCGTGGTATTGCTACAAAGCAACCAATGTCCAAAGACCCGCAAAAGTATCGACAATACATGGGTCAATCCGAGGCTCGTAAAATACTTGGTAATGTACGTTCAACATTTTCACCACACGCTCGATACGGTGAACGCTCCGTCACAGCAGGTCCAACAGGTGCAGGTCGTCTTGGTGGTTTGATGCCCGGACAATCAGGACAAATGAGGCAACCTTCGTTGCGACAAATTGGTGTGCGTCGTCCACGACTACGACGACCTCGTAATCCTGTCATGGCTCCCGCACCACCAATGGGTGTACCAAGTCCACCTATGCAAGCACCATCAAGTATCTCACCGTTGCCTCAAGCATCAACCCCAATGATGATGAGTGATGAACGTACAGAAAGCGAGTTGCTCAAAGCAAGACGTGGTAGCCTAATGTATCACAAACTCAATCTTCTTCGTCGTTTGATTGCGGCACAAGAACGTGCTGAACGTATGCATAAGTCAATGCAAGGTACACGTTCAGCAATGGAAAACGGCCATGTCCCAAGTCACCCTGCGGCTGTTCGTGCAAAAGACGAAGAAGACCCCGAAGGTCCAACTGAAAATTTGGAAACAGATGCAAAGCGATTTGGACTTGACCCTGCTGGATATTTGACCTCAAAGCGGGGGCATATGGGATGATTCGTATTCAGCCTCCACGTTTACTCAAAGCATGGAGTATGATGCTTCACCCGCCCGAAGGACCAGTTAATGTTCGCAATCCCCCTGCTACAACGTTTCGTCCACCACATGAACCTGATATTCCCGCTTTTGCACACAACGGTCGTGGAGATGTTATCGAAGGTGAGTTTGATTCAAGTTCAGGCCCGTTAGCGTATAAGACACAACACGGTAATTTTTATCATGGAATTGACGCTTTAGCAATGCAACTTGCTGATTTTTTCAATAAAACAGGTAAAGGTGACATAGACCCTATTGCGGTGATTAACAAGGCTATTGATAATTTTAATCGCTCTCACACACATGGACATCACCATGAATTACCACCGTTTGACAACTTAGCATGGCGAAAAATACGAGCAAATCAACTACCTGCTGGTACAACATCAAAAGATGAAGATGGAAAAGAAATTACTGACCGTCAAAGTCGCACACATAACAATACGCTGATTACAACACTTACCAACAAAAATCCAGACCAAACACCACATGGTCGATTTATTGAATCGTATTACATTCCATTTCATCAAAATCTATTTCATTTACTTCAGGACATAGGTTATGAAGACCGTCAAATCAAAGGTTCTCTCAAATCAGGTGTGACCTATCCTTATGTTTATGCAAAAGATACTGCACCGCAGCGTTGGGCGTATTCAAGCAAAGGAGAGCACCCTGATACGTACACCAGTGAAATGATGGAAAATGCCCCTGATGATTATTTTCCTGAACAGCAAAGTGTACATACATGGGAAACAGTGCATCACTTACCTGACATTTTCTTTTATCCGTCACGTTCAATGGACAAAGACATTATGAGTGGAGGTCAAGCACCGACAAAACTTGTAGCGGCGGCTCATGACATGATTAACCAAGCATTGGAGCAGGGCGGTATTGAGTCCATTCCTGATGTACCAGTTACCCTCAATACAGGTACACTTGGTTCACCAAATATGATACAGCGAGGTCTTCGTGAAATTCTTAGTAACAAAGACCTCAAAGAAGCACTTGTCAAAGACATGGCACACGTACCCGCACTCATGTATTTGTTTGGTCGCAGTTATCAAGGTAATTTCAAAAAGTTGTATAACTACATGATGGAAAAATATGGTGAGCCTGAAGATTTACTTTCAGCCGAAGAACATGGCAAGTACTTCAAGGCAGGGGAAAAGGGCGGTCAAGGTTTACACAAAAATGCAAAACGTGTCATGTCGGTTGCACGTTCTTCGGGTCAAGGAGAAAATGAAAATCGCAGTAAGTTCGGTGAACATCAAATTACATCCGATGAACTTGAAGTCATGGGGCTACCTTACAGCGAACAGCGACTTGGACAAGTAGACCGATTCCGTAATGTTATCGAAGCATTAGCCAACCACCAAGCCGAATCACGAGGCCACACTGTGCAAATGGGTATCGGTGAAATCCCAACAGACCCAATGCGAATGCAAAACATACATGGTTATCCTATTCGTGACCCTGAAACTGGTGAGTTCCCTGCACCAGTATTGGATGAACACATGGAAGCGTATTTTCACACTCTTGCTGATTTTGCGCCAAACAAAGAAGGAATGTCCCAGCCGGAAGGTGTACCTCCCGTTGAACAGGCAAGAACACCTCCGCCTGTTCCAACACCACTATCTCGTCCTGACATTCCGGCTGGGACACCTTCTCCTGAATTTCAGCAACTACGACCCGGTATTGCTGATTTCACACCAGCACAATTTCGTGAAATGTTGCAAATTGCAGGGGCAACCCGACCGCAACCAATTAGTGATGCCCCTTTGACCGAATTGGAAGCAAGGTCACAGCAAGCCTTATCAGACCCACGCCAACGTCTGCTGACTGATTACATGAAGGCCGAGGACATGCATCTTCCACTTATGGACAGACTCATGAAGGCTCTTGAGCGTATGCAATACAAAGAAGCAAGCCTTGACGGTGACGTTTCTACACACATTACTCCATCGCTACAATCACCAGTAAATCTTGCAAAATACACAGGATTGACCAGTAGCGAAGTTACGGCAATACAACATACAATGGGTGACTGGCATAACATTGCTAAGTCGTATAATGTAAAACCAAAAATTGTAAAAATCATAAAAATGAATTTGAGGTGAAAGTATGTCAAATAAACCAGTTTTAGTATTGAAAGATATTCAAACATTGCAAACCGTAGGTGCGAGTAAAAGACCTTCTTTTATGGGCATGTTGAGAACTGCATTAACTGGTAAAGATAGAGAAGGTAGCCCAGTCGGAAGAATGCGTCGATTAGGCAATGCATTAGGCGTAGGTGCAAAAACTGCCGCCGGAGCCGGAGCAGCCCTTCAAGCGGCTCACTCAATGCAAGGTGGTAACTTATTTGCTCCTCTTCAAATAGGTCAAATGTACGAAGGACTTGACCCAACTGGTTCATTTAGTCAAGGTTACAATGAGAATTTTGGTGAAGGAGATTC
>TARA_R100001440_G_scaffold11300_1_pt1 | contig 12776 bp, 10 predicted proteins | sample TARA_R100001440 | Tara Oceans TARA_R100001440 (sample SAMEA2622112) | marine metagenome | biome: marine biome (ENVO:00000447); feature: surface water layer (ENVO:00002042); material: "saline water (ENVO:00002010), including plankton (ENVO:xxxxxxxx)" | depth 5 m
ACATCTACAGCACACCCTTTTAAATGTGCAGATTGTTTACTACCACCTATAGCTATATTATGTGCTTCACTTCTATAACCAGAACTAATAGTCATAGGTTGTTTTAACTTATCTCTTAACTCATCAAGCTTACTCATAAACTTTTCATCCATGTGTATCTCACCTGTGCCTTGACATCTTAGTTCATCTTCAGAAAAATACTTCCATCTTTTGTGCATTACTGTTGTCTCCTTATCATATCATCTATTTTACTTTCTAGTCTATCAAATCTTTGTAAGAGTTGTTGCATATCATCTTTTACATCTTCTTTAGTAGCATACATAAGAGCCATCTTCTCTCTAGCTTCTGCAGCTTCTTCTTTTACTTTACTAATAGCAGCAGATGTAGAACGTATCCACCATAGAAATCCACCTATTGCCATTGTTAATATTGCGTTCCATATCATTGTCATATCTGCCATTGTTTATCTCCTAAAACTTTTTATTTGTGTATTTTTTATGAACATTTTCTAATTTAGTTCTTAATGCAGAACCTGGAGACATATCAACTTTTAAATCTCCTATTCTTTCTACTAATTTTTCATTACCTTTTTCAGACAATAATAATTGACTATTGTCATATTTTCCTGTAAGTAATCTTTCTATAGCTTGTGTTTTAATACTACCTGTTTTTAAATTTTTACTAACAGATTCTGCTATTTCTGCATCAGTCATTAATAAAGTTTTAAAATCTTTTACTAAATAAAATAATTGTTTATCAGCTTGATAACTTTTTTCTAAAGCATCTTCATACATCTGAACAAAATCATCTTCATTAAAAGTTCTTTCTTTATATTTAAAAACTGTTCTAGTAAATTCATTTTTAGCATCATTTTTAGCTTGATATAAAGGAGCTAATTTAAACTTAACAGAATCCATTACATTAAATTCTTTTGTTCTTAATCCTAACATACCTAAAAAGGAGTCTTTTGTCATACCATCTGCAAAAAAAGATGTTGGTTCATATTTGCTAGGTCTTAGTCTACCTTTAACTGTACCCTTTGGTTCTTCTTTTCTTTTATTAACAAATTTTTCTCCATCCCAATCCCAAACATTTACAACATTATTTAATTCTTTTTGTCTTTTTTCATTGTCTAATGCTCTAGCATACATTGTTATTTCTGATACAAAACCAGGACTAAAAGCAGCATTAGTTCCAAATATATTTTCCCAAAATTCTGCAGCTTCTCTTCTTCCAGAACCTTCAGGTAATAATTCAGATTTACCTACATTTGCTATACCTTCAATACCTATACCTATGTCAATAAAAGGAGCAACAAAATCAAAAGCTGCTTTTGCTATTATCTTATTATACTCTGCATCACTAAGTCTATCACCTTGTTTATTTGCTCTTATAATAGCTCTTGCAACACTTTTAAAAGATTGCCATATATCAACTCTTGATGGGTCTCTGTAAGAGTAAACTATTTGTCTATCTGTTACACGACCTGGAGTTGTTACTGTTCTAAATTCTACAGGTTTAACTATTATCTTAGGAGTTTGTCCATAATAATCAGTTACTCTACTAAGAGCATCCATTTGATTACCTGTTATATTATAAGAGGTTTGAGATTGTGTAGATAAAGCATCATAGCCTAATACTAAAGCTGTTGTAGCTCCTAAACCAAATAAACCTTTTGCTCTTAATGATAACATAACTTTAGGTTTTTTAATATCATATCCTGTTCTTGCCAACATATCTTCAGCATTTTTATAACCTGCTGCTCTAGCTAAATCATTAACAGTAGAACCTGATACATCTTTTCCTACACCTATAACTTGATTTTTAGCAGTTCTAATAACCTCTGTTGACCATGATGGAAATGTACCAAAAGGTAGTGCTTTTAATTGTCTAATAGCTTTTGGAACATAACTCCAGTTTGGCATACGTGTTCTTACACGTTGTGCTATAAAAGAATCAATTACCTCTTCAACACTTTTATTATTTGCAGTTGGCATATCAGTCAAATGTCTTTGTATTGTTCTTCTAGCATTACTTCTTAAACTATCATATACACTTAATCTCCATATAGTATCTGCTACTTCATATGCTTTACTTAAACCTTTAAATGTAGCTTTAGCAGGAAATATAATAGTATTTAAAGCTTTACCTAACATAGTTTTATCTGTGTCTTTAATTTTTAAAGTTTTTCCTGCTAAATCTAAATATTCTTTTAATTGTTCACCTCTAATACTTTGGTCTATAAGACCTAACTCAGCTTTATTTTTAAACCAATTTTGATAATCTTGTCCTCTAGATATAGTAGATAACCTTCTTATAGTTCTTATCATTGCTAAAGGATTAATAGCACCAAGAGCCATAGCAAAATTTGCATTACCTATAAAGTTTACTACTTGTGTAACAGGAGATAAAATAGTTTTACCTACTTCACCTACTAATTTTAATCCTGATATTGTTCCTCCAAATAAATTACTTATATCATTGTTACCAAGCCTAGTAGAATCTAAACCATGAGTTATACCTCTAGCAAAATCAGTATCTGAAAATACACCCTCTAAAGGACTTCTAATAGAACGAGGTAGTCTTAGCCCACCTATTTGAGGAGTTATTTGATTTCCTACTCTACCTTTACCTAAATGTTGTAAACTACCTACTTCATCATAAATATCATCTGCAAATTCATCAATATCAAATTCATCTCCTAAACCTGATATTTCATCTGCTTGTTCTTTCAAAGGAACTGTAGGTTCAGACACACCTTTTTGTTTAGCTTTTCTTCCTAATGGAACTTTTTTTCCAGGAACTAAATAACCTTTAGATAAACCATCATCTCTTAAACTTTTTAAAAATTTAACTTGAGCAACCACTTCTCCTAAAGGTTGCATAGTTTTTTGATAACGAACTATAGGATTTGTTTCCATAGACCATAAGTCTTGTAGTTCTTTAGAAGCTAATGTTCTTTTTTTTAATACATTTGCAGGCATAGCACCTACATAATTTTTTTGAAACTGATTAAAAATACCATTAATAGCTCCTTCAATAGCATTTTTATCTGGCAAAGTACCTATAAAATCTTTAGTAACAGCAGCTAATATTCTATTATCAGTAGTTCCTACAATTTCTGCTATATAATTTTTAAAATTTTCTATCTTAGTAATTTCAGTTTGATATTCTTTTATAACTTTAGGTGATACTTTTTTACCTGATAATATTTCATTTGATATTTTTAATGCTTTATTTAATTTTCTTGATATTTCTGGACTATCAAAAAAATTATAACTACGTTGCATATAAAATTTATTTCTTTTTCCAAAAACACCACTAAGTCTTTGTCCTAATGTACCAGAGTTTTTTAAATAATTAGAACTATCATCTATATGATTACGAATAGTTTTAATAGCTTCTCTTGTTTTAGGTTGAAAAGAAGATAATAATTCTTGTTGTTGTTTTCTAAAAAAATCTCTTGTTCTAAAATCACCTAGTTCTTCTGCTTCTATTTTTACTTTTTGATTAAAAACTTTTTTATTAATCTTTATAGGTTTTTTACCTTCTTTTATTCTATCAGCATTTTTGTTAGCTATTTCTTTTTCAACTTTTTTTCTAGCTTCAGGTATAGCTTGTTCTACATTTTGTTTTTTAAGTGATTTAAATTCAGAAATATCTTCATCTAAGACTAAAGTTCTATTCATCTTTTGTTTTAAATCATCAGGTAAACTTTCAAAGTCTTTTACTTTGTATTCTTCTTTTAGAGCTTTATTAAAGTTTTTTACATTTAATGCAGTCTGTCTTTGAAATACTTTAGGTTGTGTTTTTTTTACAAGAAATAAACCATACGCATCTTCAGTCATACCTCTTGTTGAATAAAATAATTCTTTTATTTTACCAGGTATAAAACTTTTTTTATTAACATCATATTTTTGTGTTGTTATTGTTTCTTCTGATAAGGACTCAATAGGTTTAGTGGCTTTTATTTCTTGAACATAATCCTCTTGTACGTCTTCTATAACATCATTAGAGGTAACTTTTTCACGATTAGCTTGATTTTCTAAAGTATCAGGACCTTCTTCTTTTGTAACTTTAACAGGTGCAGTTGTTCCTTCATCTACTGCTTTTTGTTTTTTAAATACTCCTGCTCCATCTTTAAGAATTTTAAGACCAAGTATAGCTGATTCAAATATACCTGCAGTAACTAACTCTTGAGCAAATGTATTAAGATATTGTAGTGCTGCAGGGTCATCAGGGTCTACTGCTATTCTATCTAGAAAAGGTTTTGCAGGAGCAAATGTTTCAGGAAATGCTTTTGATAAAGAATCTAATGTAGCTTCTTCAGGATTAAAAGCTAAAGTTAAAGCAACAGAATCTACTACAGCATCTTTAGCAGCTTTTTTTACTTTATCTTTTGTAAATAAACGTGGAACTTTTTTAACAATATTGTCTGCACTTTTAGCAATTTGTTTTACATCTGTAACTGCTGCTTTTGGATTTTTTATTGCTTTACGTAATGCAACAACAGAAGCAACACCTTGTGTTAAATCTTCTGCTAATTCACCTACAACTTGTGCTTTACCTGTTCCATAGTAAGGGTCTGAATAACCTTGTATCCAATCTTTTACAGACTCAGGAGTTTTATCTTTTACTTTATCAGCTACTTTTTCAGCAGTATCAGTAATAAATTTAGGTGTTATTTTTTCTGCTTTATTAACTAATTCAGAACCTAAATCTATTGTACCCTTTACAACAGCTTTTCCTATACCTTCTGCTAAGCCTACTTTTTTAGGGTCTCTACCATCAGCTTTTAATTTTTTATATTCTTTAACTGCTGATAAATAATCATCAGGTTCAAATCCCATATCAATAATAAAAGCATCAGCATCTTCAGGATTTTTTAATATTCCTTTATCATAACCTTCATTAATAGCATCACTCATTTCTATAAAAGTTTGTGATGTAGGGCTTAAAGATGTTTTTAAATTAGACATTAACTAGTTCTATATTGTGCATTAGGGTCACCATCACCTCTTTCTTCGTCATTAGGATTTACTTCTTTAGTTTTTTTTTTATCTTTAATTAACCCACTATCTTTAAATTTACTAAATATTCTTGTTAATATTTGGTTTTCCACTATTCTAATTTTACCTGTTTCTCTTTGTTGAGAAAGAGTATTTAAATTTTCACCTGCAGTTAAACCTACATCTTCTTTTGTTAATGTTACTGTTACAGATTGATTTAAATTAGGGTCAGTAAAAGTAAATTCAAAAGGTTCATCTGTTTTATTAAAGTGAGTTCTTGCTGAATTAAAAATTCCAAGACCTGCATTAGCTATAGGTTGATTTTCTCCTGTAAATCTAAAATTACCTGCAGAATCTATAACTGCTTCTAAATTTGCTAAACCACCTATAGTATCTGTAATTTCTTTATTACTTAATCCACCTTTTCTTTCAAAAGATGTACCTTTTTGTGCTGTTAATCTTGCAGCTTGTGTTTTACCCATAGCATTAATTTGGTCTGTAATAGCTTTGACTGCTTCCATATCACCTTTAGATTGAGCATCTATTAAATTCATTCTTAATTGATTAATATCAGTAGCAGTTTTTGCTCTTTTAGCTCTAGCTTCATCTTCTGATTTTTTATAACTTTTAGCTGTTTTACCTATGCCTGTTAAAATTTTTCCTACACCTGAACCTGCTTCAGTAACATCCTCATCAAAAGCAGCACCTAATATAGCATTATATAAATTTTGTTCTCTAGTAAAAGCAGGGTTTGAAACTCCTTTTTGTAATGCTGCTATCTGTGTTTCTGTTAAATCACCCATTTGACGTAAACCTTTTTGTCTAGCTTCTGCAGCTTGTCTAGTAGCTAAAAGACCTGCTTTTTCTAAAGCAGCTAAATTTATAGGAGTATATTCATCTTGTGCTAAATTCTCTATAGATGGAAGACCTATAGGTTGATAGTTAAGAGGAGTTCCTACTGTTCCTGGTAAACGTCTCTTAACTAATCCTGCAATACCACCACCAGTTTTAGCTTGTTGACCAAATACAGGTTTACCAGTAAAGGTTCCATATAGACTACCTATACCTGCTAGTCCACCTATAAGTTGTTGTCCTAAAGAAGGAGTTGGAGGTGGAGGAGATGCAAACTGTGTTGTAGTTAATGGAGCACCTGTTACTACTGCTTGATACTTTTGCATATTTGTATAAGGTTGTTCTCTTTCTTGTAAGAATTGTCTGTATGCTTCATCTAATGCAGTTTGTGTTTGTTGTTGTCTAGATTCACCTACAGACTGTTGGGCACCTAACTCTGCTAATCCTGTTCGTAAAGCTTGTGGAGCAATATTAGCTAACTGTGTAGCACCTTGTCCTTCTCTTGTTCTTTGTGCATCTAATGCTGCTCTAGCATCTTGAAATGCAGCTTGACTACCTCTAGTTTGTATATCACTTAATAATCTAGCTTGGTCAGCAAGTGATTGTGATTCTAATAGTGTACCTCTAGTTCCACCAAAAGAACCTGAAGCTACTTGTGCTGCTCTAACTTGAGGTAATACATTTTGTTCAAATGCTTTTTGTGCTTCTCTTTTTTCTATATCTACAACAGCTTGTTGATATGGTGACATAGCTTCTTGTATTTGTTCACCTGTAATAGGAGCAATGGCTTCTTTTGTTATTCTTTCTGCTTCTGCAAATTTAGGTGCAACCTGTCCCTGCAAACCTGCTATACCTGTAAATGCTTGTTCTTGTTCTGGAGTAAACTGTGCAATCGTTGGACCTTCATAAGGAACAAAACCTTCTTCTGTTCTCTTATCATATAATGCTTGAGCTTTACTTAATATATCTGTATAATAAGGTTTTAACTCTACAGGTATTTCTGAACCTGCTATAGGTTGAGCACCAACTGCAGGTTGTTGTTGCTGTGCTCCAAATAATGAAGATAATATTGCCATTCTATACTCCTTGTACCATTGGTTTTAAAGCAGCTAACCCATCTATTTCATTAGGTTGTTTTGTATTACCAAATGCTTTTTCTCTAATTTGTTTAATTGTTTTATCCATAACTCTTGCTCCCTCTTCAGGATTACCATCACCTAATGCTGCCATAGTATAACTATCTACAACATATTCTGTGGGACTTACTGCTAATGTTCCTACCTGTTCTCTACCTTCTTTAATTGGCATAAATACATTATCATCCATACCACCTCCTTGACCAGGAACCATACCACTAAACTCACCACCTTGTGCTAATTCTATTAATCCACCTTGTGCTGCTACAACAGGTTCAAATGCAGTTCTTTCTGCAAATTGAAAACGACCACCACCTAATGCTCTAGCTAATATTTGTTGTGCTGTAAGTGTTGCAGGTAATGTAACTCCACTTGGGTCTGTAATAACTCTTTGGTCTCCAAATCCTGAAAAAGTATATCCCATATCTGCTAACTCATTTTCTGCTTGTTGTTCAGATTGCTCTGCTATATTTTGTGATTCAACAACTGATGCTCCTATGTCTCCAGTTAATCCTTTACTTGCTATATTCATTAAACCTGATTTAGTCATGGGATTAAAATCTTGTGCAATAGCACTACCTACTTCTTTAAGACCTCCTGTAAGAGTTCGTGGTTCTATTGTTTGTGATTCTACAACATTACTTATAGTAGATTTAAGTGGCTCTGATATTGGTTTAACAACATCTTCATAACTACCTGTTCCTAAATCTATACCTTCAGTAGTAAAACCTCTTTCCATTTTAACTTCTCTTGGTAATGTATATTGGTCTGTAAAAACTTGAGGAGAACCTTCAGTAGGTACTATATCCATACCTGCAGCTTGATAACCTTCAGGGTCAATAGTAGGAGTAGGAGACTTACCCATAAATGTTTTACCTGCCATTTTATTAGATATACCTCTTCCAACACCTGCAGTAAAACCACTAATTAAACCTGCTTTAGCAGAGTCTCCAAAACTTCTACCTGCTAATAAATTACCTGCAAGAGAACCAAGACCTGTAAAACCACCAAACATGGTAGGACTCATAGCTTTAACTGCTGCAGATAAACCTACAGTAGAACCTCCCATTAAATAAGCACCTGCATAAGGAGCAGCTATAGCTAATGCAATAGGTGCTAATGTTTTAAATGCTTTTGATTTTGCAATTTTACGTACTGGTTTTGTTATTTTACTACCTAGTCTTCGTAATCCTTTTAAGAAAGCTTCTGGCATACCTGTTTCTGGATTAATAGTAATAGTTAACATAGAAGCTAAACCTTGTAATTCATCAGGTCTAACATGTAATATTAATTTATCTCCACCTCTACCATAACTAGCTACTTGTTGTGCCATAGCCATAGCTTCAGGATTAGGTTGTCTTGGGTCTTGTTGTTCTACCTGTTCCATAAGCATAGCTTCTTCAGGTTCCATATCTTGTTTTTCCATTATAGCTTCTTCCATCATACCACCTTCTTGCATAGGAACTGTTACTTGAGGTAATCTATTTAATCCACCTGTTGGTTTTCTTTTCATATATTGCATTGCTTGTAATGTATCATTATAATCAGAACTATCTAAAGCACTTTCAAGATTTTGAAAGTCCTGAACAGTTGGTGAAGTTGGAAGTGCATTAGGATTTATCATTTGTTATTCCTCTTGGATTCATATAGTTAGATTGTGGTTTTGTATTGTTTGCTATAAAGTTACTACTATTATACACTATTTTTTGAGAGTCTGCCATAGGTATTACCTTTTGTTGTAAAGAAAAATAATTAGGTAACACAGCTTGTCCTGTATTTAAGTTACCTAGAAAGGTACTATTATAAACATAATCAAAATATTTTTTATCAGTCATTAATTATTTCTAGTATTTTTTCTCTTTGTTTTAAAATTTCTTTTTGTTGTAATATAATTTGTTCTTTTTGTTTTAATATATATTCTTTATTTACAATATTGTCTTCTTTTTGTATTACTTTATCTTTAGGAAATATAATAATATTATTAGTCATTAATTTAAATCATGCCATGATGTTTCAGAAGCTAAACTTACATATCCTTTAAACTTACCAGTAGATGCTGAATAAGCTATATCACCTGCTTGTGGATTTGTAATATTTGTAACAGTAGTAACTGTAAATATTTTTGTTGATGGTTTACTATCTACTTGTATATCTCTAGTATTTAATTCATTAATTAAAGTAGAACCCCATTTTTCCATTAATATATATAGCTGTCTTAATTCTTCATTCTCTTGCATTTGATAACCATATAACTTAGGTATAAGTGGATATTGTTGTGCCATTATCTTCTACCATCTGGTTGTATAGCTAAACGAATTGAACCCCATCTCCAACTCGTATTAGCTGAATTACAAGATACTCTTACTCTCCCTTGCCTTCCTCTTGCTCTCATATCTATTTTAACTGTAGAATTACTTACTGTATGTGGTGGTGCAGGTTTTTCTGTTTCAGTAGGACTTTCAGGAAAGTCTTTTGTTTTAATAGAAAAAGTTAATGCACCATCATTAATTGTAAAGTCAGGTATTACTCTAGATAAAAACATAATATCATTTCCATCTGCCATATCAAAATCTGCTGACTCTATAAATGAAGACATTGGTTGTCCACTTTCTGTATATAAACCATCAGGTTCATTATTATATAAATTATTACCTGCTGCTGTTACACCTGTTGTTATTGTATTTCCAAATACTGTTTTATCTGCAAAGGTTGTAAAAATACTAGAACCATATGTCCAGTAACCTTCATTAGGAGAATAGATAACATAACTATCACATTCATCAGAACCTGTAGAAGGATACAACCAAATTACTTCTTTAAACTCAGAATTAATTCCACAAAATATTTTATCTTTTTGGTCTTGATTTAACCTATCAAATATAAATCTTCTTACAGTACAATCTAAATTTTTAACTTGACCATCAAACATATAAAAGTTATCATGACCCATCCATATTGTTACACCATCATAATCAACTGCAGCATGTGGAGCTATTAATCCACAATTACTACCTAGTTGTTGAAACTGAAATGTAAAAGGTGGTCCAACAAAAGTCATAGTCCATAGTGAATTATCTGTCCATATATTAATAGCATTTCTACTTCTAACTCCACCTACTATTTTTGTACCATCTGTTAATATATTTTCTCCTGCTGTAGAACTTAATGAAGGAACCCAGTTAGTTAAGTCTTCTTGATTAGACCACTTCACTAACATAGGTTCAAAGGTTCCATTAGGGTCAGCAGTTGTATTAAATTGATTTGCTCCTAAACAAATTAAATGTCTATCATTAGGTGATACAATAACAGAGTTTACAGTTGTTGGTGTAGAGTTAGTAGCACCAGAAACTAATGTAGCTCTAGTAGGACTTGTTGATGCATCTGTATCAAAAAGATAAATAGAACTACCTCTTCTATTTGCTACAATATCTTCACCAAAGTTATCTAAACTCCATTGTGTTATCTGACTAGCAAAATCACTAGCACCTACTGATGTAGGTCTATTCCATGCTCTTCCTCCTGCAACACTTACTCCTGCATTATAAGAACCTGCACCATAACCTAAATCTGTTACAGCATTATCTACACCATTTGTTAATAAATAATGTATAGTACCACCACCTGTAGATGATTGAGCAGCACTAGCTGTAGTAGCTACTGATAAAGCAAATGTATTTGCATTAATAACACTTACAGGATAAGTAGTAGTACCTAATAATATATTACCACCTATGGTAGTAGAACTTGTAAAGAAAACAAAATCACCTGTTGTTCTACCATGTGCTGTTGCTGATACTGTTACTGTATTAGAACTAATAGCACAACTAAAAGCACTAGCTAAAGTAACACTTGCAGATACAGGAGTAATATCAAATATCTGGTCACCATTATGTTCATACAATGCTTGAGCAGTACCAAAAGCTGCTCTCTTAAATTGATTATTATCTGACCATGTAATTAAATCTCTTGCTGCACCATTAAATGTAGCAGTTACTTTTGTTTCATAACCACCTATATTCTCTGGTTTACCTGCTCTGAAACGTACCTTATCAACATCATACCATGCACCTTTTTCTGCATACTGTGTTGATTCTCTGTAGATTCCAGGCTTGAAATCCATCTTTACTAATTTAGAACTTGTTGACATTTAAATCCTAATCAAAGTTTTTTAATAATGCTGCATCTATTGTTGTTGCACTTCTTGTACTATATACTAATATATCTACATCACTTGCACCTGTACTTAGTGTTGGAGCTGCTCCAGATACAAATTGATAGACTCCATTATAAGCTAATGTTCTACTACCTGTACTATCTTGTACTACATATATTTGTCCTGTTTGTCCTGCTACTGCATTAGAAGGTGCTGCTAATGTTCTATTACCACCTATAGTAACTAAAAAATTATTACCTAAAGCAAAATCTACTACTATACTTGCAGCATCTGTTAATGTTGTTATTGGGTTATATGCTCTAGCAGATGTTCCTACTTTTAAAGAACCTGCTTCTATATTTAAGTCACCTCTTAGTGTAGTTGCAGCAGTTACTGATACTCTAGGATAACGTAAATCATTTGCAGATACTACTGCTACATTATCTGCACCTGTTCCTAAATCTGCAGAAGCTGCTGTACCAAATCCTTGTCCTGTTACATTTGTACTAAATACACTTGTACCATCACAAATAACTAAACCTATTGCACCAAAAGGAATTGTATATCCTGTACCACTAGCTGTTTTAATTTTAACTACATCAGATGCAGTTGTATTTGCAGATACTTTATTATTAATAACATAGCTTTTAGATTGAGCAGGTATTATCATAGAGATAGTATTATTACTACCACCTACTGAACCTTTTAATTCTAGGAAAGCATTACGTGGTACATCACCTGCACCATCTATTGCTGATAAAGTTACTGTAGCTGCTGCTCCTAATTCTACTGTTGTATAACCTGCAATGGCATCATCTACTAAACTTATCATACCATCATTTAATACAGTACCCCAAGTATTAGGATTATCTCCATCTCCTTGCTTTACTAATCTTAATCTACTTGTGTATGTTGATGACATATCTTTCTCCTATTCAAATATAAATTCTTGTTGACCACCTATTAAACCACAGCTAAGTTTATCTGTGCCTGTTAACATAATTAACCAGTTACCTTTATTTTTATTAATATATAATTCTATAACTTGATTATCAGAAGTTACAGATAAACCTTTTCTTGTAAAATCTAATCTATTTTCTAAATCATTAATAGCAAAACTTCTTTTAGCACATGTATGTGTAGCATAGTATTCTTTTTTTATTACATTAGCATTGGCATATATATTTAAAAATATAATAGAAAAAAATAATATAATTTTATTAGTCATTACACTCACAAAGTTTACCAAATAATCTTTTTTTAAATTTTTTATAAAACTTTTTAATTCTATCTAACATACTGTTGAACATCATAATTATCACTCCATCTATGAATTCTATTTATAGTTTTAACTGTACCATCACTATTTAATTCATCTGTGTATAAAGCTTTAAAAGCTGCCATATCACTAGCATTATCTATAGCTGTTTCTATTTCAGCACAATCAGTTTTAATAGCTGCTACATAAGTCTTAACTATATCTGGTATAGTTTTACTACTATCATAAATACTTCTTTCTACTAACCAGTTAAACTGTTTTATATAACTATTAGCTTGTTGTTTAGCTTTATTTTTAGCTACTGTTTTTAAACCATAGTTATAAGTCTTATTACCTTTTTCATCTAA
>TARA_R100001440_G_scaffold23396_1_pt1 | contig 12731 bp, 15 predicted proteins | sample TARA_R100001440 | Tara Oceans TARA_R100001440 (sample SAMEA2622112) | marine metagenome | biome: marine biome (ENVO:00000447); feature: surface water layer (ENVO:00002042); material: "saline water (ENVO:00002010), including plankton (ENVO:xxxxxxxx)" | depth 5 m
TACTGCCATTGTTTTTGCCATATCAAATGGAGTTTTCATACTAAAGTCTTGTAAGTACTCATGTTTCTCCATCATAGCTTGAATGTCAAAAAATTCTTGGTACATGTCATCTGACTTACCAAGTGTTTCTAGTAGTAAAGAATATGCTTCCTGGTGTACTGCTTCCATAGCTGCATAACTTACGAGCATCATTCTTACTTCTGGTTGTTTAAATGTAGGTAGATAATGGTGCGCATAGCCTCCACATACATCTACATCTGCTTGTGTAAAGAACTTAAATATATTGTCTAACAATAATCGTTCTCCATCACTTAATTTTTCTCTATAATCTTTTATATCATCTTGCAAAGGAACTTCATCTGGCAACCAATGCATCTGCTGTTGCTTTTTGTAGTTCTCAAACGCCCATGGATATTTAAAAGGTTTATAGTATTCTCTTTCTTTTAATAAACTCATATTATCCCTCACAACTTAGACAATCTTGTTGTTCAAAGATTATCTCTCTTTTTATTTTATTTGATACATTATCTGCTCTAGAAATAGCTTCACTTCGTAGATAGTATAAAGTTTTCATATTCTTAGCCCATGCTAACATATGAATATTGTGTAATTCACCTTTGTTTACATCAGGAGGAAAGAAAAGATTTACACTTTGAGACTGACATATAAATGACTGTCTTTGTGATGCATGTTCTATTATCCAAGACTGATTAATTTCAACAGCAGTCTTAAATACTTCTCTTTCTTCTTCAGTTAGAAACTCTAAATGTTGTACACTTCCTTTGTTGGTAACTATACTTTTCCAAGTATTATCAGTATTTTCCCCATATGTATCTAAAACTGCTTCAAGAAACTTATTTTTCTGCAAATACGAACCACTTTTAGTTTTTTGCGTATATGCATTTGCACGATATGGTTCTATACTTGGACTAGTGTTACCACATATAATAGAAGAACTTGCGTTAGGAGCTATTGCTAACAAATGTGCATTTCTTACTGAGCAAGAATCATCATCTGGGCACGCTCCTCTTTCTACTGCAAGTTGTTCCGTTGTTTTTTGTGCTTGAGATTTTATACTATCAAAGATTTCATAATTAACTGCACTTGCAATTGGACTCTCAAAAGAGATACCATTTTTCTGCAAGTATGCATGAAATCCCATTGCTCCTAAACCTAGACTTCTTTCGCGCATAGCACTAAACTTTGCTCTATCTAGTTGACTAGGTGCATTCTGTATAAATGATTCTAGCACATTGTCGAGCATACGAATTAAATCTGGAATAAAGGCGGGAACCTTTTTCCATTCATCATAATACTCTAAATTTACACTCGATAAACAGCAAACTGCTGTTCTCTCTTCATCTGTTGCAAGTGTGATTTCAGAACAAAGATTACTATGATGTACACGTAACCCTTTTCTTTTCTGAAAGTCAGGTGTGTCAGCATTTACTGCATCTTCAAACATAAGATAAGGTTCACCAGTTTCCATACGATTCTGGAGTAGTTTTACCCATAATGTTCTTGCACTTACAACTTTCTTTACTTCACCGCTATGGGGATCAATTAGCTCCCAAGAGTCGTCAAAGCCTGGCTCTTTGGTTGCTTTATGTATGATTTCCATAAATTTATCTGGTATTACTACGCCATGGTGTAGATTGAGACACTTACGGTTTGTGTCTCCACCAGTTGGTTTTCTCATATCGAGAAACTCCTCTACTTCAGGGTGGCTCATGTGTAGATAAGCAGCATAACTTCCTCTACGAGTTACCCCCTGACTGAACGCCAACATCTCGGCATCTACCACTTTTACAAATGGCATAACACCTGTGGATTCAGAACCCTTTGATGTTTTTGTTCCTTGTGAACGAACATCACTCCAACTGCCACCAATTCCACCACCGAATGATGAAAGATAGGCATTTTCTGTGTAATGTCCTGTGATTCCCTCTCTACTATCTTCTACATAATTGAGAAAACATGAGATTGGGAGACCCCGCTGAGTCCCTCCATTGGAGAGTACGGGAGTCGCAAACATAAACCATAGACTACTTGCATAATCGTATAGTCTTTGTGCGTGCGCTTCATCGTCTGCAAATGCTTGTGCTGCACGAGCAAAGCCCTCTTGCGGACTTTTTTCGTCACCAACAAGATAGCGATCTTTTAAAGTTTTAAGACTAAACTCAGTTAAAAGTTTGTCTTTTCTATAATCTATATTTATCATAATATTTTTCCTAAAGTATTATTAATTACTTTCTTGTTTTCTTCTCCAATCGCGTCTTCGCAGTAAGTTATTAAATCCATAAGTTCAACGTTTTGTAGAAGTTGTTCTGCATTTTCGTTAACCGCTTGAATATACTTATATCTGCCGTCTATTGGACACGCATCATAGATGTCGAAAACTGTTCCATATTGTTCCATTAATTGTACTGCACGTTTTGGACCAACACCAGGCACTCCTGGTACATTGTCTCCCTTATCGCCAGTTAGACATTTGAAAGTGATATAATCTTCAATTTCAAAGTCATAGTGTTCGTCCCAGTTATGTACTGTAGTCTCTTTACGAGTTACTGTACTAAATCTAGAAACTTTATCGCTAATAAGTAAATCCCAGTCTTTATCCGAAGATATTAACCAGCAATCATCATACTCAGCACTCTGAGTAATATATGCAGCGATATCATCTGCCTCTACTCCACGAAAATGGAATACAGGATACTTTTGTTTTATAAGTGTTAAAGTATCACTAAATTCTGCCATAAACATTTCAAACTCTTTTGCTTCTTGCTCAGTTTGATCTGCAAATCTTTCTTTACGATTTGCCTTATATTCAGGATATATTTCTTTTCGATAGCTACTGCCACCGTCTGCACATACAATAATAGTACCTGCATTATAGGACTTTGCTAAACTTTCGATTGTTCTTATGTAGTCATACTTAAAATCAAGTATATTTTGATGTTTCCATCTAAATGCTACATTGAGACCATCAACTATCAGCAAGTTCCCAATCGGAGCTGGGCTCCCAAGGTTTGCAATCGTAGTCGCCATTTGTAAATATTATCTCCTCTTTTTCGAGCCAGTGTTCTGCTATTAGTATATATGCACCTAGCCACGCAATATGCATATAACGCAATGTATTCTTTGGTTTTCTTACTGTTACAACAAAAAACTTTCCATAGTTTTCTCTAAATATCAGTAATGGTTCTTGTTTCATTTCTTGTGATTGTCTACAAAGTTTACTCCACCATTTGTAAAGGTTGTTTGTCTTTGAAGTATATATCTTTGAGTTAAATCCGCTATCCTTATAAAATTTAACTTCTACACAAAATAAATTATGTTTGCCAGGTACTCTCAGGTCTCCTTTTACTTTACCACTACCTGATCCTGGTGTCTGTTCCCATCTCTCTTCTGTCATGCGACCAAGTAGAGACATTACTTGTTGTTCTCCTCTGTTTCCTTTTTGCCTTGAATTAACCATTTGCCCATAATCCTATTAAATAAAAACTCATCATCATTGTTGCTAGTGCCATAAATTGAACAACTGCCATCATAGCTACAAAAGGAAGTTGTGCTTTTCCTAATGGCTCCAAATGTTGCTCCCACCACTCTTGAGCTTCCTCTGGTGTCGCATCTCGTACTTTATTAAGTTGAATTTCTAACTGTTGAGGGTATCTTTCGGGTAATTCTGGGACTTCTATTTCTACAGGTCTTTTCCAAGAATCTAAAACTTTTCTTTTCATATTTGTTTATGTTGTATTTTATTTGTTAACTTATTACCGAGTTTTTTCACTTGATTTAGTGTTTTAAAAAAGTATGTAGTTAGTTTAACATCATACTCAACTCCTTGTCTTATTGAACTTTTCGAAGAATCTTCTAAAATATAATAAGGCCATATCCATAATACTTTACCTTTAAAGATTCTATACTTATTTCCTTCTGCAACATTTTCATTGTTGTTTAAAAATAAGTCTATCATCTTACATTTCCTCGTAATGCAAAATATAATCCACCTACATATAAACTTACATGCAGATAATCTCTATAGATAACGTCCCATAGACTTGCAGGACTTAATATCCATATAACTCCAGTAGCAATACAAGCCATAGTAATACCACTAAATCTTGTAAGTAAATCTCCTAACTCTTCTGTAAACCATTTAAAGTTGGGGTGATGTCTACCTATTCTTGCTAAAAAGAAATGTCTAGCTTTCCAGGGTATAAGACCTAATACTCCACCTACTAAAAGTCCTATGGCAGCTCCAATCTCTCCCCAAGTTACAAACCACCACACTATGTATGGTAATCCCCACGCTTCTGCTATTGCTCCATCAACAGGCAACTTACTTAGTCCCTGTTGCATGAACATAGCCGACAGCGGTATTCTTAAAAAGAAGGTTGCTATATTTGGTGGTGCTTTAAATTTATTCACTCATAGTCTCCTCTATAAATTTACCAAGTGTTTCTATATCCTGCTCACTTAGTAGACTAGCTTGTGACCACATAGTAGCACTCATTTTTCCTACTTCTCCTCTATTTTTGTATGTTGTAAGTCTATCAATAATATACTCACTATTTTTTCCTGCTAATCCTGGAAACATTCCCATTCCTTCTCCTTTCTGTCCATGACAAGCTGCACAACCTCCCCATAATCCTCTTATAGAAAAATATGGATCAGTTGCAGCTTGCTGTTGTTTCTCTTCTAATTGTTCTGATATACTGCCATGCTTTTTCAGATATTCTTCGTAGCACTCTCCAGTACAGGCTCCTATGCTGGGATACCCTTTATATTCTAAATTACTATATGTCCATGATATTAATAAAAACATAGACGCACTAATTAGTAATGGGTATCCAAAATCTCTCATAGTTCTTCTTTTTGTTCCTTTCTCCACTTATATATCCATGGAGCATTTACTCTCTCTGCATCTAAAAATATAGCGTTTGTAAAAAGTACTGGTATTAGCACTAGAAAGTGAATTACTATACTTAGTACAATATTATACCCTAACCAACCCATATAAAAGATTGCAAGAAAGCCAAAATACACACTCCACATAGTAAATAATACTAAAGTAAAGTATGATTGTAGACTTGGATCAGGTATATACTTTAATGGATTGTATTTATTATCCATAACCAGTCTCCAGCAGTCTACAGTAAATAATATTAATTTTTTTATTTGTTTATTCATTTAAATAACTCATTTCTCCTTCTTTTACTACCTCTATCTTTTCTAGTAGAGGGTGTGTCCAACCATGAGATACTATATATGTGTTTAAATTTTCTTCTTTCAGCAGTATCTCTACCAATCTTTCTTTACCTAGTTCATCAAGAACGTTAGTAACTTCATCTAAAAATAATATATTGATTTGAGACTTGGAAATACTACTCATTAACTTACGAATTGCAAGCAATGTAGCAGTATTTACTCTTGCCAGTTCTCCTGCGCTCAACGCAAGTATATCTACCGACTTACCATTGTCTTCAATGATTACATTTAGTTTGTCATTTAGAACTGCAAACTCTAAACTGAATCTACCATCAGATAGTTCAGCAAGATACTCGTTTGTAAGTTCTTCTAAATCTTTTACAAGATTTTCTATTTTATATGCAAGAAGCCCGTTTGTACTAAAGGCTTTTTTCAGTATCTCAATACTGGAGAATTTGTCTTGCATTTTGTTTAATTCTTCATTTAACTCGTCAAATTCTCTCTCAAAATCTTCTATTTGTTCTTTTATAATACTAATACGAGTATTGTTTCTTTCTACTGTATTATTAAAATCTATTGCATGTCTTAACTCTCTTTCATACTCGTCTTTTTCATCTTGCAACTCTTCTATTCTAGCTTTTATATTTGTTGCAATAGGAATATCACTTGTTAAGTTTTGATCAATACTTCTAAAGGTTTCCTCCCATCTTCGTATTCCTTCTTTCGCTTCTTCGTGAAGTGCATTGCTTTCCTGCGCCTGTTTAAGTTTCTCTTTATCTTTTTCCGAAAACGTCTCACACCCAACTCTCCTTTCTTCATGCTCTACCATTTTTTCCTTTATGAAGCTGACATCAATATCTTCTCCACATGTAGGACATACATGGTCTTCAGTTTCTAATAATTCTTGGTATTTATCAAGCATGCTTTGTTCATGCATCATTTCTGCTTTCCAACTACCAAGTCCTCTAAGATAGGGTGCTGTATCAATTACTTCTGGGTGTTCAGCTAACTGTCTTTTAAATTCATGTAAATCTATGGACTGTAGCTCTTTCTTGAAATAATTATTTTGATTTATTTTTTTGATATTTTCGGAGATATTTTCAAATTCTATTTGTAACTGTCGTAAAGTTTTTCCATCTTTTTCCGAATATTTTGGTAAATCCATTTTTGATAGTAGTGATGTATCTTCAAGAATATTGTCTGATAACCATTTTTCAATAGTTGCAATTTTCCCATCTACTCGTGAAATCTGCGACCCAACATCTTTGGAAAGCTCACGAAATAATTCAAAATAAGATACATACTTATCAAGCTGTAATAAATCAATCAAAAATTTCTTACGGTTTGTGTCGGTAGCCGTAAGAAACTGCAAACTTGCATTAGTATTTTGGTATACGATCTGTGAAAATGTCTTAAAATCAATACCAATTATTTCTTCTACTGTTTTATAAGTATTTGTAGCTGTATGACTTGAAATGTCCTCACCATTTTTAAGTAATTTACATTTAATACTAGCACGACGAGATACATCAATATGATATGAATCGTCATTTATACTAAAATCAAGACTTATATCATAACCATTATTTACTTGTCGATTGGCTATGTCAGCTTTCTTAATACCTTTGGAGTTTTTATTAAAAAGAACTTCCTCTAAAATTAGAGGTATAGACGACTTACCAGCACCATTCGTGCCGATAAGTTGTGTCAATGTGTTCTTTTGCAAATCTATGGTATTATTACTACCATACGAAAAGCAATTATTCCATGTTAGCTTTTCGAGAGTTATCACTAAATACTCCTATAATTTTTTTAACTTTGTGTTCTTCTAATTCTAATATGTACGATAGATATTCTGCTAATTCTTCTTCTATCGTCATTTCTTTGTCCAATATGAGAGTGGCTTCTGTCTTTCTCTTAATTACCTTTTTGTCCAGTAGGTCAGAATTTTTGACCCCGCTCAAGTCTGATACATCGCCCTCTACTTCATATATAGTATGGTGCCACTCTGTTTGTACCATTTCTTCTGTACTTGATACTGTCTTTCTTAATAGTTGTGGTAAATCAAATTCATGCCATGTCCAAGACCAATCATCATCTATAAGAAGATAACCTGTCTTTACTACATTTCTATGAAATGATGTTGTCATAGGACTTCCAGGATATACTATGTTTCTTTGAGTATTCTCGTGTGCATGTAAATCTCCTGCAAATACTATTTTAAATTTGTCAAACCTTTCTAAGTCTACTTCTGGTGTGACATGAGGAGGTATCTCTCCTCTTACATGAGTAAATAAATAATCTACATCATCTATATCTTCTATACTGCCTTTTCTATGTAGGTCAGCGTAGGGTAGAATCGCCCAATCATGAAGGTAAAAAGTTTCTGTTATAACTTTTACTTTTGGATTGAGTTCTTCTGTTACTCTTTTTAAATTTGTAAAAAATGTTTTGTGCTTCCTTGTAGCTTCGTGATTGCCATCAAATATAATAGTATCCACAGTAACACCTTTTACAAAGTCAAAGTAGAGGGTTAACTCGTCCATAGAAGGGACTCGATCAAACAAGTCCCCGCCTATGATATGCAGACTAACATTCTTCTCTAGTTCGTAGATTTTGTCAAAAAACAGCTTGTATCGTGAACACGCCCAAGCCATTGGAACATTCTTCTGTCCTAGTTTTATATGCCAATCTGCAGTAAATAAAATCATGCTACGAAATCATCTCCTGGATTCCATTCACAGCCTGTCAGTCCTCCTGACTTTAAGGCTATAAGAGTCCTTAGTATTTCTTTAGCATTTCTGCCTGTATCATCACGGTTGACTGATACGTGAGCAATATACCCTTCTGGGTCTAAAATAAATGTTGCCCTGTAACAAACTCCTTCTTCTTCATTTACAATTCCACATTCTCTCGAGAGAGCAAGACCACAGTCTGCTGCAAGAGGGTGTCTTGTAGCATAAAGTGGGTGATGATCTCCCTGTTCACATTTCCATGCCCATTTGCAATACTCATTGTCGCCACTGATGCCAATGACTTCATCTGTTTCTTGCAGTAGGGTATCCATTGCCACAATCTCAGTTGGGCAAATAAATGTAAAATCTTTTGGATAGAAATAAATAACTGACCAGTCTTTTAACTCATAGCTTTTGACCACAGTAAAATCATGGTCAGCATCGTTATAATCTGGTGCACTCCTATTTCCGCTAACTGCGTTGAGTTTGAACTCAGGAAATTTATCTCCAATTCCTAACATTAGATGTCAAACTCCTCGTTTATGCTTTCGTCTGCATCAGAGTTAGAAGAACCTGCTCTAATTCTGTCAAGTAATTCTTTCTGTGCATCTGGGGTAGGTCTAGCAAGCACTTCGTCCATGGATTTAAGGTCTGCAATTAATTCCATTTCTTTTTCGTTTAATGCTCTTGGTTTACATTTAAGTGGTTGTAATTGATACTCCACATTGTAAGCCATTGGCCCAGTCTTTACTCTTTTGAAGTAAACGTCCCAACCTGTTTCTGGGTCTGCTGGGTCTCCTAAATCTTCTGCTGCTAGTAAGATTTGCTCAAGTAATTTTTTCTTGAGATTTAGTACTTTAATCTTTCCACCGTGTATGCATTGTATTGCATAAGACCAAGTACATTTTTGATCTGGATAGTATTCTCTAATCCAATCTTTTTCAAGATTATTAAATGTTTCTTTCTCTCTATCAAAAGATAGGCACTCGAAAGGAACATTTTTATCGTTTTCTCCTTTTAGCCAGTAAACGTATCTTGCGCATACATCACCAACCATTCGGACTACGTTATCGCCTTCTACATAAGTATAAGACTCTATTTTTCCTTTTTGGGCTTCGCCCTTTAATTTATTAAATGTTAATGCCATTTAAGTTCTCCTTTAGTGATTTCTTCAAATAAAAAATGTATTCTACCATTCTCTACTTGTAGTAATCTATTTTTTGTTAATATATCTTGCTTTCCAGTATAGAACAGCAAGTCCAGTGTGGTATCTTTTTTACTTTGATACTCAAAATAATTTCTCAGTGAAGCGATACCTGCATACTGTGCAATTTCAACATCTGAGTATCTATTTCTTTGAATAAGCAATGCTTCTGGATTGATTAAAAAGCTTTTACCATGAAAACTTTTAGTCCAATATTTGAAGCGCCTATCCTTTCTATTAATTGGAGGCTCTTTCTTATATGTCAGAATATAAAGGATAGAAACTATATCACCAACTTTTCCGTTGGTTTGAGTTCTTATCTTTTTCCAATCGTAGAATATCATTATATCAAAATATCAAGCATTTGTCAAGAACTGTTTTTCGAATGTTAAATCGTCTCAACTTCATAGCTTTGTTTCATGTAGTAACCCAGTCTTGCATTTGCTTGTCGTCTAGCAGTTTTACCTTCAAAGTGAATATCAACGATGGTAGGTTGAGGTTTACCCTCATATATTCTTATTATACGACCAATCAGCTGTGTAAGAAGGGGTTCGTTATTAATTGGAGTTGCCAATATTACGCAACTCAAACAGTCTACAGATAATCCTTCTGAGAAAATACTCTGTGTTCCACAAAGAACATCTTTATCATAGAATATCTGTTTTATCATCTCAGGTCTCTGTTCGTGTGGTATTTCTCCAGTAACACAGATAGAGTTATTTCCTACTAATCTATGACACTGCTTTAAAAAATCTACTCGATCAGATACTACTAATACTTTATGCCCTTTAGCAGCATACTTTGCGGCTAATAAAGCTATCATGTTTTGGTACTCCCAGTTATATGCAATAGCATTTATTCTACTTGCCCAAGGTGTTTTTGCTCCGTCTGGAAACCTTACTCCAGACTTAATCACATTTACTTTTGGTACTAAATAGTTTTCTTTGGGCGGCTTGTAAACATTCGTATTAAAGTAGTCACGAAAGATGACATGCCTACCATCTTTTCTTTCCATTGTACCTGTAAGGCCTATTTTGTACCTTGCTTTACTTGCATCTACAATCCTAGTAAATGTAGGACTAGATACGTGGTGCATTTCATCGAGAATAAGTGTGCCAAAAACATCACTAATCTCATTCATCTTTCGATAAAGTGTCTGCACATTTCCAATCACAATTGGAGCATCTATTTCATACCTACCACTACCTATGATACCAGGTGTAATTCCAAAGACTTTTTGTGCCTCTTTTTCCCACTGCGACCGTAACGATATTGTATGTGTTACGATAAGTGTTTTCTGTTGCAACTTATTTGCAATAGCTAACGCAGTAAAAGTCTTTCCCCAACTGACCCAAGCGTTAATTATACAACTATCACTAACATCGTCATAGACTGTCTGTTGTGAAGGTCGTAAAGTAAACTTAAAGTCAAAAGGATCTATGGGCGATAACTTTCGTTTATCGACTATTTCGTAATCATCTGGGATTAAATCCGTTCTCCCGCTTGGGAGGGTAATCAAACCTTTTCGAACGACTCCCATATTTTTGATTATGAAAGGCGGGTCTAAAGGATTTCTTGGCGGTATAGCATATGTAAGTTCATCATCGAGTTTAGACTGCAAAGCAGGACTTACTTCCATGAATATTCTATTACTTAATACTGCTTTCATATTTTACGCCAAGTCTTTTTTTGTTTTGTTTCTGAAAAAGAATATAAAATAGAGGGTTGTTTTCCCATATAAAGTACACTTGCATAACGAAGTCTAGCTTCGGGTGGTCTCTTTACAAAAAAAGGAAACGGAATATCTTTACACCATATGAGTGTAGCTATATCCCGTTTCTCTATTTTATCTATCTTATGACTAATTATATTGCAAGTTTTTGTTTTTACCCACTTAAAATATATACCTTTAGTGTCTATATAGTTACTACCTTTGTGATGAACGAAATCTTGAAATCCCTCTATCATCACTTTTAATCGATATAAATTTTTATGTGGACTTTGCAATCTTCTTTGTCCAAGAGTTGTTCCTTTCATATTTTTATCATCTACTATCTGTGTATCACAGTATAGCAAGCCATCTCGTACTACAATTTCATCTGAATGTAGAACATAAACTGGCCATGTAATATTCTCAAGTTTCATACATTTTACTAAACTTGCCGAAGGAGTAGTCATCACCTATATCAAAATCACACCCAATCGGGCAACCTGGTATAGATAGTCCTCTATCTTTTTGGACATTTCTTAGTAAAATTTCACTATATTCCTCTACTGCTTCCTCTTTCACTTCTGCTAGAATAGAGTCGTGAACAAGAGCAAAGATTTTTGCGGGTACTTCCTTGCTAAGTACTTCTCGTTGTGCATCTACTGCACCAAGTAAGTTTATGTCTGAAGCTACAGACTGAACAAGAGAGTTTATGCCTGAACGGACTTCATGAGCAGCGATTGCTCGATCAGTAGATTTTACATTCGGTAATCTTCTCTTTCTACCAAAGAAGCTATAAATAAATCCTTGCTTTTCGATAACTGTCTTACAGTTGTCTAACCACTTCTTCAACATGAAGAACTGTCTGAAGTAATCTTCAATAACTTCTTTAGCTTCACTTGTGCTAAAATATTTGCCACTATCTTTACTTACTTGTTCACTTATCTTTTTTGGTCCAGCACCATACATGATGCCGAAGGTTACGGCTTTTGCCATTTGTCTTTCTGTTGAGTAATACTCTGCAACTTCGTCAACTCCACAGGGTAAATTAAATACAAGTTTCGCAATGTTTGAGTGAAAGTTTCCACCGTCTTGGAATACCTGTTGGAGTGCTTTATCCTGTGCCAATACTGCGGCACAGTAAACTTCTGCTGTTGTTAAGTCCATTGCAACAATTTTATTGCCTGGCTTAGCTTTTATGCAACCCTTGACGATAGGATTATCACGAGGTATTTGTTGCATATTCATTTTCCCACTAGATGAAAGACGACCAGATGTTGTACCGTGCAGATTAAAACCTGTACGAAGTCTGCTGTCCATATCAAGGGCAGGAATAATTTTATCAAGATATGTACTCTTGATTTTTACTTTTTGTCTTATATCGAGTACAAGCTGTGGAACGGCATGTTCTTCGGCTAACTGCCCAAGAACTTCTGCATCAGTTGAGTCAGCTCCTGTGCCTGTTTTCTTTCCTGTTGGTTTTAATCCGATATAATCAAACAGAAGGGAACGAAGTTGCATCGTACTGTTAGGGTTGAAGTCCTTACCTTGTGCTACTTCAAACATTTGAACTTCTTTAAATTCATATAATTTTTGTACTGCACTATCAATTTCTTCTTGCATCAGCACCGTTGATTTAGTAAGTCGTTCTCTATCGAAGGGAACTCCATTACTCTCTACATCAAGAAGAAACTCTGTTGCAGGGAGAAGAATATTACGATAAACGTTTTTTAATTTTTCATTCTCCTCAACTTTCGGTAAGAACTTCTCATAAATGAGAAAAGTACAAACTGCGTCCATTGCTGCGTAATCTTTCATGACTTCATATGGAATCATATCCCATGTGAAATCTTGTTTGAGTAAGCCATTACGC
>TARA_R100001440_G_scaffold43568_1_pt1 | contig 12661 bp, 14 predicted proteins | sample TARA_R100001440 | Tara Oceans TARA_R100001440 (sample SAMEA2622112) | marine metagenome | biome: marine biome (ENVO:00000447); feature: surface water layer (ENVO:00002042); material: "saline water (ENVO:00002010), including plankton (ENVO:xxxxxxxx)" | depth 5 m
ATTACTAATATGGGCCTATTGACGTTAGAAGTCAAGGGGTAGACAAAGTTTTTTTCAAATTAATTTTTTTCAAATAAGCTGCTTGACTAAATGAATCGAAAAGATTACTGTTTTTGGTAAGCTTTGAGAAGATAGCTCTGGTTTACCTCAACAAGCTATTTTTCATTGTTTGACTCCTTTCGGCGGTTTGCAGTTTAGTGTGAGATTTATGGGAGCTGCAAACCAAATTTTATGTTGAAAAAAACTAGCCTGGCAGTTGGTCATCTCTCTGCCAGGTTTTTTTATGAGCTGGGAAAATGGCTAAAGTTTACAAAATAAGAGTTACAAAACCACAGATGGAAACTATTTGTGAGCGTATTGCTGAGGGTGAAAGCTTGACCAGGATATGTAATAACACAAAGAGCTTACCAAGCTGGAGAACTGTACTGAGATGGGTGCAAGAGAATGATGATGCTCATACAATGTATCGTAAAGCTAGAGCGTTGCAGTGTGAGGTTATGAGGGATCAGATACTAGACTTGGTTAAGATGGCATTGCCAGATGATCCAAAGCTAGCAATGGCTGAAGTGCAGCGTAGACGATTAGAAGCAGATCATATGGATAAACATATTAGGCAGATGCAGCCGTTAGGCGTTAGGGATAAAGCTGAAGATAAAGCAGCTGAGAATAATGGCCAGGTAACTTTGTCCTGGGCGAATGGGAACCTGGAGATAAACTAGGATCAACGTATTTTTGTGCAAACACTTTGGCAGTAATCTCGCACACGAGGGATTTGATTTTGAATTTTGTTTGCCGATCTTCTGTAATCGTTGCTGAGTATAGAAATAGTTAGCGGTAACTAACCGATATGGCTGCTATTTTACAAAGTTTGACCTGGTTTTTTTAGAATTTGCCTACCCCTGGTACCCCAAAGCAAGCCGCCGCTTGCTATATCTAATATATATCAGATAGGGAGTGTCTGACACATGAACATTGAGATTCCGTATTCACCAAGACCGCTCCAGGCAAAACTGCACAATGCCCTGGTCAAGAGTCGCTGGGGAGTTGTGGTATGTCATAGACGATTTGGCAAAACAGTAATGGCTATAAATCATTTACTGAGGGATGCGATACTGAATGATAAGACGAATCCCAGGTATTTTTATATAGCGCCTACATACCGCCAGGCTAAGGCGGTAGCATGGGATTATCTTAAGCAGTTTGCTGGCAAGGTGCCGATGGTCAGGTTTCACGAAACTGAGCTGCGGTGTGATCTACCGAATGGTGCAAGGATCCAGCTGCTCGGAGCAGAAAATTATGATGCGCTGCGAGGGATCTACGCTGATGGTGCTTGTCTTGATGAGATGGCAGATATGCCAGAAGCTTTGTTTCCAGAAGTGCTGCGGCCAGCATTATCAGATAGAAAAGGCTGGGCGTTCTTTATTGGAACTCCAAGAGGGCATAATGCTTTTTTTGATTTGTATGAATCAGCTCAAAACAGTGATGAATGGTTTACCCAGGTTTATAAGGCCAGCGAAACTGGTATAGTTGATGAGCAAGAGTTACACGCTGCCAGGCAGATAATGACCGAGGACCAGTATGAACAAGAGTTTGAATGTTCCTGGGTTGCGAATGTACCTGGTGCGATTTATGGAAAAGAGCTGCAAGCCGCCCAGGAAAGTGGGCGCATAGGCAATGTTCCGTATGACCAGGCGCACAAAGTAGATACCTGGTGGGATCTTGGTATTGGTGATAGTACCGCAATCTGGTTTACTCAGAATGTTGGTAGGGCAATTCATGTTATAGATTTTTACGAAGCTCGCAATGAGGGATTACCGCACTATGCGAAAATACTTACATCGAAAAGCTACTTCTATGGAAATCACAATGCGCCACACGATATTGAGGTTAGAGAGCTTGGCTCTGGTAAAAGCCGCAGAGAGATCGCATACGACCTGGGAATCAATTTTAGGGTTGTACCAAAGCTGCCAGTTGAAGATGGCATACACGCTGCGCAGATTATTCTTGGTCGTTGTTGGTTTGACCAGGTAAATTGTAAGGCTGGTCTGGAAGCTTTGCGCCAGTATCACCGAGCTTACAATGAAAGATTGAGAACATTTAGGAATAGTCCAGTACATGATTGGGCGAGCCATGCAGCTGATGCCTGGCGATACTTTGCGGTTGGAATAAAAGAAAACCGAGGTTTTGATAGACCGCCGCAAGCAATAGCAGATAGTAACTATAATCCATTGGGAGTAGCAATATAATGGGATTCCTTAATCCAAAAGTGCCAGCGCCGCCGCCAGTAGAGCCGCCACCGCCAGCACCGCCTATGGATGTTGTGCCAGATAGCGCAGTAACTTCCGTAGACGAAGTAGAAGATAAAAGAAAAAGAGCTAACCGAGTTAGTAGACAAAAGACCATTTTAACTGGATCTCAAGGTTTGTTGACTGAAGCTCCGATAGAATATAAATCATTATTGGGAAGTAAGTGATGGGCGCAGAAACAAGTGATCCTGGAAGTCCAGGTGCAAGCATTGATCCTGATGTAGCAGAAGAAGAAAACATGATGGCTGGCATGACACAAGCTGAAAGTGATGCAGCTATTGCTGGTGCAGCAAATGATCCATCTTACGATGATTTTGCTGGCAGCACTGCTCTTGCTAATCAAGCAAATCAGACATTAACTGGTAATATATTAACTGATGCTCTTGTTCCAGGTCTTGGCACATTGTCAGTAATAAATGCAGTAAGCGCACAACAGACACAAGCACAGTTACAACAAGGTGCTAGTCCAGTTTATGGATCAAGCGGTAATGTTGTGGGAACTATGGGTACTGGTTTGTTTGGCGGAGATGATGCTTATACTGGTGCGCCAGAGGGCGATCCAAACCCTCCAGGTGGTGATGATGGTAATGATAATCAACAACTTATGTCAGCGCCACCACCTCCAAGTGGTAGTCCAGGACAAGCCGTAAAAGGCGTTTCAAACACTACGTCAAGAAGAATTAAACCTAAAGCACCAGTTAGAGCTGGATCATTAATACCTAGACTTTATTCAATGAGCGGTAGAGGTAGAGGGCGTGGGATAAATACATCATCCCAGGGCATACTTGGATCTGCGCCAGTACAAAGAAAAACTTTATTAGGAAGCTAATATGTCAGAAAAACTAGCTGATGAACTTGTAAAAAGGTTTGCATCATTAGAAAATCAAAGAGCAACCTGGGAAACTCACTGGCAAGAAGTAGCTGATTATGTTGCACCCAGGAAAGCTGATATAAACAAGGTTAGATCACCAGGAGATAAAAGATCAGAACTTATTATGGATGGCACTGCTGGTCTTGCAGCTGAGCTGCTAGCAGCAAGTTTGCATGGTATGCTTACAAATATGTCCACCAAATGGTTTTCATTGCAGTATCGTAATGACGAACTTAACATGAATGATGCAGCAAGAGAATGGCTTGGTGATGTTGAGCGTGTAATGTATGGCGCTTTTGCCAGGTCAAACTTTAATGAACAGATACACGAGCTTTACCATGATCTAATTACTTTTGGTACTGGTGTTATATTTATTGAAGAAGATGATGAGTTTCAGCTTGGTTTTTCAACCAGGCATATTTCAGAATGTTATGTTACTGAAAATGAAAAAGGCCGTGTAGATACTGTATATCGTAAATTTAAAATGCCGCTAAGAGCAGTTATACAAAGGTTTGGTGCGGAAAACATATCTGCAAAAATGCTGAAAATGTCTGAAGAAAAACCTTACGAGATGATGACATTGCTTCATGCAGTTTACACCAGGGATGAAAGGGATATTACAAGAGTTGATGCTGGCAACAAACCAGTGGCTTCAGTTTATATAGATCCAGAAAATAAAACTATTTTATCTGAGGGCGGCTTTGACGAGTTTTGCTATTGTGTTCCCAGATTTTTAAAAGCAAGTTTCGAGATAGGTTATGGTCGTTCTCCAGCCATGACCGCCCTGGCAGATATTAAGATGCTTAATAAAATGTCAGAGGTAACGATTAGGGCCGCTCAAAAACAAGTGGATCCTCCCTTACTTGTTCCAGATGATGGTTTTATCCTCCCCATTAGAACTGTACCTGGCGGCCTTAATTTTTATAGGTCTGGCACTAGAGATAGACTAGAGCCATTGAATATAGGTGCAAACAATCCTATTGGTTTAAATATGGAAGAACAACGTAGGAAAGCTATACAATCAGCTTTCTATGTTGACCAACTTATCCTGGGCCAAGGACCACAAATGACGGCAACCGAGGTTGTGCAGCGTACTGAAGAAAAGATGAGATTGTTAGGACCAGTGCTGGGAAGATTACAAGCTGAGTTATTGCAGCCATTGATAACCAGGAGCTACAATATTTTAGCCAGGAAAAATCTTTTTAAGCCAGCTCCAGATATTATCCAGGGTCAGGATTTTGATATTGAATATGTATCACCGCTGGCAAAAGCTCAAAGAGCTGGCGATGTTCAAAGCTCGCTACAGTTTATTGAACTAATGCAGCCGTTGGCCCAGGTAGATCCTGGTGTTATCGATTACCTGGATGCAGATAACCTGGTCAAACATTTGATTAGTGCATTATCAGTACCAGCAAAGGCGGTGCGAGGTGATGACCAGGTAAGTGAGATAAGAGAACAACGACAAGCGCAGCAAGCACAACAACAACAGTTAAACCAGGCGCAACAAATTGCTGAATCAGCTGGTGCAGCAGCGCCGTTAATAAAGGCTACACAATGAGTATTGACGAGCTTAGAGCAGCTTATAAGCTTTTATTTAACACAAAAGATGGCGAAACAATCTTAAAAGATCTGGAAGCTAGGTATCATGTAAATGGATCAACCTTTTCTCCAGATGCAACCGAAACGGCCTACAGAGAGGGCCAGCGTACTGTAGTCCTATTTATAAAAGCAATGCTGGCCGATAAACCAAAAAGAGAGGACATAGTAGAAACATGAGTGAAGAAGCCCAGGTAGCGGAAGCTCCAGCCGTTGAAGATGCTGGACAAGCTCCGTCTGCGCAGCCAGCCGAATATGATTGGCGCTCAGAAATTCCAGAAGAAATAAAAGGACATAAATCATTAGAAACAATCCAGGATGTACCTGGATTGATAAAAAGTTTTGTTCATTCACAATCCATGATAGGTGCTGATAAAGTAGCCATACCAGGTAAACACGCCACCGATGATGATTGGAATGTTGTTTACGGCAAACTCGGTAGACCGAATGAAGCAAAAGATTATAACTTGGCAGCTACAATACCAGAGGGCCAGGTAAAAAATGAAGAAATGTTGAACTGGTTTCAGAACACGGCCCACGAAGCTGGGTTGTCGCAGCGCCAGGCAACATTATTATTAAATAAATTTAATGAACAAACTAATAATCAACTCAGTACCGACCAGCTAAATGTTCAAGCTGAGGTGCAAAAGACAACTCAGGAGCTGCAAAAAGAATATGGGCCAGCTTTCCAGGATAGAATGAAAGTTGGTAACGGCGTTCTTCAGCAGTTTGGTAATGTTGAGATTGCAGATATTGAATTAGCTGATGGGCGGCGTTTAGGCGATCATCCAGACGTTATAAGGATGATTGTGAATGTTGGTGAGTTTATTACCAAAAAAGTCGGTGAGGATAGCTTAGAGGGCGTTAAAACAAGCAATGCTCTTGGACCTCAAGAAATAAATAATAAAATTGTAGAAATGACCGCTGAAGATACACCTTACTGGGATGCAAAACATCCTCAGCATAGTTTCTATGTAGACGAAGTTATGAAGTATAGGGAGATGTTAAGTGCATAATAAAGAGTTTAGATTAGAAGTTTTAAGAATGGTGCTAGAAACTGGATCAGGAAGAATCATTGATGATCCAATGGAAAGAGCTAATAAGTATTTACAATGGTGTGAAGCTGGAGATAAACCTGATGGTCCTCCAAAAGAAAAACCAAGTAAAGTAGTCGAGATAAGCAAAGGCCCTCGCAAAACCAAATAACCTTACGTCTGGATTCCCAGGTAGCGTTTTAATTTTATGAACTAAGGAGTATGTAATGAGTTCACAAATCACTACTGCTTTCGTCAATCAGTTCAGCTCCAACGTACAGTTATTGTCGCAGCAAAGAGGTTCTTTGCTACGAGGTTCTGTATCTGAGGAATCTGTAACTGGTGAGAAAGCCTTTTTTGACCAGGTAGGTGCAACCGCTGCGGTCAAAAGAACTTCAAGACATCAAGATACACAAATTCTTGATACACCACATTCAAGACGAATGGTAACTATGGATTCTTATGAGTGGGCCGATCTTATAGATGATGCCGACAAAATAAGAATGTTAATTGATCCTACATCAACTTATGCTCAAGCAGCTGCTTCAGCAATAGGTAGATCAATGGATGATGCAATTATTACTGCTGCAACTGGTACGGCAAAAACTGGATCCAGTGGAAGCACTGATACCTCAATGCTTGCTGGTAATATTATTGCTCATGGATCAGCTGATTTAACAATAGCCAAGCTCATAAGTGCAAAAAAGATTTTGGATGAGGGATCTGTAGATCCATCAATCCCAAGATATATTGCCGTAGCTCCAGCTCAAGTAGAAGCTTTACTTGGTACTACACAAATCACATCAAGTGATTTTAATACTGTCAAAGCTCTTGTCGCTGGTGAAGTGGACACTTTTATGGGTTTTAAATTTATTATGTCAACCAGATTAAGTGTGGCATCCAGTATCAGAACTTGCTTTGCTTGGGCTGAAGATGGAATCAAACTTGCTGTTGGAAAAGACGTAATGGCGAAAATTGATGAGCGTGCTGATAAGAGTTACAGTACACAAGTCTTTTATTGTGCAACCTTTGGTGCAACACGAATGGAAGAAGCTAAAGTAGTTTCTATCCTTTGTGATGAATCAGCTTAATTGGGAGATAGATTATGACAACAAAAAATTCTGATCTCGTAGCCAATTTTGAAGCTACATATACAATGAGCGATGCTGGTTTGTTAACTGGAACAACCAGGATTGCTCAAGGCACTATTGAATTAGCAGATGGAGATAGCACTGATAACGATATTGTTATGCTAGCTCCAATACCTACTAATGCCAGAATAAGCTCCCTTAAAATAGGCAGTGATGGTTTAGGTGGTAGCTGCACATTTAATGTTGGCTTATACACTAGCGCTGGCGTAGTCAAAGACGAAGATTGCTTTGCAAGCTCCGTTGCTGATGCAGCTGCAATGACAGATGTAAGATTCGAAGCCGCAGATATTAATACTTGCGGTCAAGAAGTTTACACTATTGCTGGTGATTCAACTGATCCAGGAGGACACTACTATGTTGCTGCAACATTCAATGCAACTGGTGGTACTGCTGGTACTATGTCATTCATTATTGAATACGTTATAAACTAAACTATAGGCAGCGCAGCAATGCGCTGCCTTTTTTATAGGAATTATTATGGCTTCAGTGGTAGATATTTGTAACTCAGCTTTGAATCAAATTGGCGCATCTAATATTATTTCTCTTACAGAAGATAGTAAAGCTGCCAGGATATGCAATCAAAGATATGAGTTTGTAAGGGATGCAACATTTAGATCACATCCCTGGAATAGTTTGATAACCAGGCAGACACTAGCACCAGATGCTGATGCACCTAGTTTTACTTTTGCAAAACAGTTTACGTTGCCTACTGATCCTTTTTGTTTGAGAGTATTAAAACTTTCAGATCCAGAGATAAAGTTTGAGCTTGAGGGTAGAAAAATTTTATCCGATGAAAGCACTATAAACCTGGTGTTTATAGGTAAAGTAACTGATCCAAACCAATACGACACTCTTTTACTAGAAACTATTGTGGCTGCGCTAGCAGCTGATATAGCTTATCCTTTATCTGGTAGTATTAGCCTGGCATCCCAGCTTGCAACTTTGTATAGAGATAAATTAAAAGAAGCGAGGTTTGTTGATGCAACTGAGGGTAATACAACTAATACTTCTAGCATCCAGGATAGCGAGGTATTAGCTGCAAACACATTCATTAATGCGAGGTTGTAAATGGCTAAGGCTTCACCTCCATTTAATAATTTTACTGCTGGTGAATTATCGCCCAGGTTAGAGGGCCGCACTGATGTAAATAAATATTTCAATGGCTGCAAAAAGTTACAAAACTTTTTAATACATCCTCATGGCGGTGCAAGTCGTAGACCTGGTACGAAGTATGTTAATACTGTTAAAACAAGCGCAAACTTCACCAGGTTAATACCTTTTGAATTTAATGTTGAGCAAGCTTATATATTAGAATTTGGTGAAAACTATTTTAGAATACATAAAGATGGCGGCACTGTAGTTTCTGGTGGCAGTCCAGTGGAAGTCGCAACTGTTTATACAAGCGCTCAGGTATCTGAAATAAAGTTTACACAAAGCGCAGATGTTATGTACCTGGTGCATCCATCTCATCCAGTGCAAAAGATAACCAGGACAAGTCATACTGCCTGGACAATAACGGAAGTTAATTTTCTCCGTGGTCCTATGCAAGATCCTAACACGACAACTACAACATTAACTGCAAATGGCCGTACTGGTAGTGTTACTGTTACTGCAAGCGCAAGCACTTTTGTTTCAACTGATGTAGGAAGATTAATAAAGCTGCATGATGGTTTTGCCAAAATAACAAACTTTTCAAGTGCAACCTCTGTTACTGCAACTGTCCAGGAAAATGCCGAGGGTAGAACTGAGCTGATGCCTGGTTACACTGCAACAACTATTGCATTTTTTGAGGGTGATCCAAGCTCAACTGGTTTAGAACACAATGATAGAATTACAGACACTGCTGGTAATTTTGTTACTGAGGGTTTTAAGGTAGGTCAAAAGGTAACTATATCTGGTGCATCAAATGGTGGTAATAATAAATCCACTGCCGTTTTGTTAGTTCAGGTAACTGCTGATACAATATTATTTTCTCCAAGCGTGGATCTAGTAGACGAAGCGGCTGGACAATCAATAACAATAAATGGCGAACTTGAAGCTGATAACAATTTTAGCCTGGGTGCATTTAGTGCAACAACTGGCCATCCAGCAGCAGTAACATTTTTTGAGCAGCGCCTTGTTTTTGCAAATACAACGGCACAACCACAAACTTTGTTTTTTTCAGTAGGTGGCAGCTTTGAAGATTTTGCAGATGGTATAGATGCTGATGATGCTTTGACATATACTATTGGATCTAACCAGGTAAATGTAATTAGGTATCTGACCTCAAGTAGAGTTTTGATTGTCGGCACTAGCGGTGGTGAATTTGCAGTAAGCGCAAGCGGCTCAGCCGAACCTCTTTCGCCGACAAACGCTCAAATAAAACGCCAGGCAAATTATGGATCTGCAAATATCCAGCCTATCCAGGTTGGTAACGTAACTATGTTTGTTCAAAGAGCATCAAGAAAAGTAAGAGAGCTGGTATATAATTTTGATTCAGATAGTTACCAGGCTCCAGATCTAACTGTCTTAGCAGAGCATATTACTGATAGCGGCATAACTGAAATGGCTTATCAGCAAGAGCCAGATAATATTGTATGGTGTGTTTTAACTGATGGTCGTTTTGTTGGCATGACATATAGACGAGAAGAAAATGTTGTTGGCTGGCATGAACATATACTTGGTGGATCTTTTGGCTCTGGTAATTCTGTTGTTGAAAGTGTTGCAGTTATACCTGGTGATTTGGATGAAGATAATGTTTACCTGGTTGTAAAAAGAACAATCAATGGCGCAACTGCAAGATACATAGAAACATTTTCAAATTTTGATTTTGGCACTGATGTTGAAGATGCTTTTTTTGTTGATAGCGGATTAACTTATAGCGGATCCGCAGCAACAACAATATCTGGTCTAAATCATTTAGAGGGCCAAAGTGTATCAATCCTGGCTAATGGTGCAACTCATCCTAACAAAACTGTTTCCTCTGGATCAATTACTTTGGATAGATCAGTTACAAAAGCGCATATTGGATTAGGTTTTGATTCAACCTTACAAACAATGCGAGTAGATGCTGGCGGCACTGAGGGTACGGCCCAGGGCAAAATAAAAAGAATACATGATATTACATTGAGATTATTTAGAACTGTTGGAATCCAGGTAGGTAGCAGTGAAAGTGAAATAGATAGAATACCATTTAGAAGCTCAGCTGATGATATGGACACTGCTCTTTCGATGTTTACTGGTGATAAAGAATTAGAATTTAGAGGTGGTTTTGACAATGATGGATTTATTGTAGTCAAGCAAAACCAGCCATTACCAACAACAGTATTAGCAATTTTTCCAAGGCTGCAAACTTTCGATCAATGATAGTAGCAGATTACAAGCCAGAGCATGGCCAGGAAATACTTGACGGCAAAATGAATAAAGGTGCGCCGCAGCACATAAAAGAACATTTGGATTTTGCAAAAGGACTTCATGTTCCTGGTCAATCATTTAGTGCGATAGATAATGGCCACCTGATAGCTTGCGGCGGTATCAAACAATTATGGCCAGGAGTTGCTGAAGTTTGGTTTTTATCAACTGACAAAGTGCATAGCCATGTAAGGCCAGTGATGAAAATAATTTTTAAGTATTTACCAAGGCTGATTGAAGAACAAAAATTGGTGCGAATCCAATCAGCAGTAAGAGTAGATTGGCCAGAAGCTCAAAGGTTTGCTCAGTTTATGGGATTAGAAAACGAGGGCCTTATGAGAAAATATGGTCCAGATGGTAGCGATTATTTTAGATATGCAAAGGTTTTTTAATGGGTATTGAAGCAGCAATAGCATCAACTGTAGTAAGTTCGCTGGTGGCCGCAAACGGCGCTAGAGCCGTGGGTAAAGCTCAGCAAGCAGCAAATAATTATAATGCAGATATTAATGAGCGTAATGCCCTGGCTAATGAACAAGATGCAGTGCAACTTAAAATAGCTAGCCAGCTTGACATTGCAAGATTTCGTAGGGAGTTTTCTGATCTCCAGGATGCAACAAGTCAGGCATTTAGATATAATGGATTTGTTGCTGAGGGTGGTACGCCATTGAAGATTGCCCTAGCAAATGCAAAAGAAGCTGATGAAGAAATAGCTATAAGAAAATATAATGCAGCGGTTGGTGTCCAGGAGCTTGAAGAAAGCGCCGTGCAAAATAGGATGCAAGCACAACTGAATAGATTATATGGATCAACCGCAAGAACTGCTGGTAATATAAACGCTGGTGTAAGTTTGTTAAGAGGATTTAGCTCAGCTGCAAATATACAAGCTGGTGCAAATCTAAACAGACAATCAATTCGAAATAATATTAATTTACAAAAACAAACTGCGCAAACGAGGTTTGGTTAATGAAAGTACCTACTTATAATAGACAATCTGCCAGGACAACTGGCACTGGTGCAAGACAACTTTCAGTACAAGCTAGTCCTGGTGCTTTTTCTCAAGCAGCACAAGCAACTGCAAGGCTTGGTGAAGCTGCACAAACTGCATCTTTAAATGCTTTGCAAATTGCAGAACGTCAACAGACAGAAGAATTTAAGGCAGCAGAACAAAAGAAACTAGCTTTTTTTGAAGCTGAATTAAAAAATAAATATGAATCTGAGTTAGCTGACGGAACTTTAAAATATAATCAGGCTTTGAATGATGCTGCGCTTGAAGCCACAAAAATGGATCCCAGCCTTAGTAATAGATTTTTCAATGCAACTTCTGAAAAACTTAAAAAAGATTTATCAAAAGGTTTTTCAAGTAAAGCTGCTCAAAGAGATTTCCTAATAAAAGCAGACCTGGCTTTCACAAATAAAAGTGTGTCAGTGAGATCTAATACCTCAAACAGATTGATTAATGAACAAGCAGCGGTGCTGATAAACTCAATAGATCATTTTAAAAAACAAGCAGTAGTAGGTAATGCAGCAGAAAAACTTGAAGCTGCAAACGAATTGTTTGGCCAAAATGGTATTTATGCAAAGCTTGTTAGCCTGGGATATATGACAAATACTGAAGCTACTGTAAAACGTCAAGCAGCTCAAAAAGACATTCTAAAAAATTCTGTAGTAGATAACTTTCAAAAAATTGGAACTATTGAGGGAAAAGAAAAATTTATTGAAAACTTAGAAAAGAATCCGCCAGGCACAATGGATTCAGTAGAAGCAAGAGTTTTAGTTAGGAATCTCAAAACTGATATAAAAAATATGAAAGCCATAAATAAAACTCAAGCTGCATCATTAAAATTAGACCTAAATGATGTAAATAAAATTTTTAAAAAAGGTGGCACTGTTGATATTGAAGTAATCAATGGTTTGGAAAATAAAGCAAAGTCAATGGGTCCAGATGGTGTAGAATTAGTGGCACTAGCTAATAATTTAAAATTAAAAAAACAAATATTCGATGTTGCCAGGAAAACAAACATGGCATCTCTTACTGCTGAGATTACAAAGTATTCAACTGAGGGAATACCTGGAGCTGGTGCGGCTGGTGTAGATACATTGATTGAAGCAGAAATAGTAAACGATCTTAAAACTCTTGAAACAAATATGAGATCTGAACTTAAAAGAGATCCGCTTACTTTTGCTGAAAGAGCTGGTAATACAAAAATTACGCCTATAAATTTTGTTGATTCAATAGCAGCTAATCCTGGTGATAGATCTCTAAGTGGAAACTACGAAGTTCGTGTTAGTAAAAGAATAAGTGAAGCAGTGGCC
>TARA_R100001440_G_scaffold35695_2_pt1 | contig 12658 bp, 26 predicted proteins | sample TARA_R100001440 | Tara Oceans TARA_R100001440 (sample SAMEA2622112) | marine metagenome | biome: marine biome (ENVO:00000447); feature: surface water layer (ENVO:00002042); material: "saline water (ENVO:00002010), including plankton (ENVO:xxxxxxxx)" | depth 5 m
GGGCAGAGACTTTGAATCAAGAAGACAGAAAGAATGTCATGTCAAGACTCAGAGAAGGCTTCGAACTTGTTCGAGCTGAAGAGATAACTGATTTTGAACTTCCAAGTATTCTTGAGGGTAAGCACGCAGGAGTTATAGGTGTTGGGGGCTTATTATTAGCTAAGATTCCACTAGAGACAAGAGAAGAACGTAACTCTTATTATCAGGGCAGAAGCGAAACTATGCAGCAAGCTATTGATAATGATCTGTTGAAGGAATCTGATGCTCGTTCTCCAATAATGTCTCCGAGGAGAACTTCTTCAGTAACATTCGGGGGCGGTAAACGAAAATAATATATAAGGAAAAAATATTATGGCAAACCCAGATAAACCTAATGGCTTTAAGCTTATCGGTAAGTTAGGAAGTGCACCACAAAATAATGGTTGTACTGAATATCTTATTGCAAGTGGACAGTCAGGGGCAATTTTCTCTGGAGATCCTGTTCAGATGTTGACAGGCGGTACCATTAGCGTCGTTAGTACGTCTACTACCGTCAAAATCTTAGGGATCTTCCGTGGCTGCAAGTTCGTTGATACAGATGGTAGTATTGTTTATAAAGCACACTATCCAAACGGTCAAACTTCTTCAGACCCAATTATCGCTTTAGTAGAGGACAATCCAGAAAACCTCTATAAAGTACAAAGTTCAGGCTCACTCGCTTTAACCGATGTGGGCGCAAACGTTGATATAGACTATACCGCTGGTGATACAGTATCTGGCCAATCTAAGGCTGAGGTAGCTGGTTCATCAGGAGCTGGTACTGCACAATTCAGAATCATTGGTAAGGTTGATGAACCTGACAACGATTTTGGTACAAATGTTAGTTTAATAGTCAAAATCAATGAGCATGCATACAGCACAACAGCTGGTGTCTAATAATAGGAGTAAATAATGGCAATTAATAGATCGCAATTAGCAAAAGAATTAGAGCCAGGCTTAAACGCTTTATTTGGTATGGAGTATGCTAGATACGACAATGAACATGCTGAAATCTTCGAGCAAGAGTCATCTGACAGAGCATTCGAAGAAGAAGTACAAATTGTTGGATTTGGTAACGCCCCTGATAAAGCAGAAGGTGCTGGTATCGCTTACGATAACGCAAGTGAAGGTTTTACAGCTCGATACGAGCATGAAACAGTCGCATTAGCATTCGCACTTACTGAAGAAGCAGTAGAGGATAATTTGTATGACAGACTTGGTTCAAGATATACCAAAGCTTTAGCTAGAAGTATGGCTAACACCAAGCAGATCAAAGCTGCAAACATTCTTAATAATGCTTTTTCAGCTAGTTTTGCAGGAGGAGATGGTAAACCATTAGTGGCTACTGATCACCCTCTAACAGGCGGTGGTGTAGGTGCTAACAGAGCAGCAGTTTTTGCTGATTTGAACGAAACCTCACTTGAAGATACTCTTATCAGAATTTCAACTCAGGTTGATGATAGAGGTTTAGCAATAGCTTTACAGGGAACTAAGTTAATCGTTCCACCACAATTACAATTTGTGGCAGATAGAATTCTTATGTCTCCTGGTCAGTCAGGTACAGCTAATAATGACATTAACGCTATGAGAAATATGGGTATGATACCTGAAGGATATGTGGTCAACCACTATCTGACAGACCCAGATGCTTTCTTCGTTAAGTCAGACTGTCCTGATGGCTTCAAGCATTTTGTTAGATCGCCTATGGCAACATCACTAGAAGGTGATTTTGATACAGGAAATCTAAGATACAAAGCTAGAGAGAGATATTCATTCGGATTCTCAAACTGGAGATGTGTCGATGCTTCACAAGGTGCATAATTAAACCTTGTACCCATCAAGGGAGCCTTCGGGCTCCCTTTTTTATTGCTTAATTACCTAAACAGAGTTACACTCAAATAAATTATGGCATTTAGCAAATAAATGCTGGTCCAAGGAGGACTGTAATTTATGAGTGTTAATTTTAAGAACAACGTTTCTAACGTAGATAAAAGCAAAGGGTCAAATCTTATGGGTTTAATACACCCTGGTCCTACTACAGAATACTTCGACGATTTTTTTACATACAATGCAGGTGAGTGGAAAGTAACAGAAACCGCTGCAGGTTCAGGAGCAAATAGCGTAACGAACGTAGATGGTAATGGCGGTGTCATACAAATGACTACTGACAATGCTGCAAATGACGGTATTCTAATACAGCTTGGAACAAACTCTGCTATTAATAGTGCTTTCGAGTTTGATTTAGATCACGATTTTTTTTACGAAGCTAGAATAGCTCTTGATCATTACGATGCAACTAAAATGCATGCGTTTATTGGGTTATGTGGCAAAGCTGATGATGAAATATTTGATAATTTTAGATTCCAAGACAGTATCGGACATCAATTTACAAATGTAGGTGGTTTTTTTCCTTCTGATTTTTATGTTAGATACGGAACACAAGAAACATCACCAGGATCTTTAGGCAACAGAATGGCTACTTGGAATGGTACTGGTCAAGGCATTTCTGGTACGTCTGTAGTAAATCAAGTGCCTTTTCCTTCAGATGGAGAGTTTTGTACTTTAGGTGTATCTTATGACAGTAAATCACAACTAATTTCTTGGACATATCAAGGTGTTCTCATTCAAAGAGCTGCTTTTGATGATAGATTGACAGGACAAAAAACAACAAATGCTGTTGAAACTTGGGCATATCCAAAAGGAGTGTTAGTACCAACATTAGGAGTAAGAACAAAAGAAGCGTCTGCTAATAGTATGAAGGTAGATTACTTTAGATGCGGTATGAGAAGGAGGAATCGAGTATGACATATGTAATAAGATGGCGTGGTGGCTCTATGGAGTTTAGTAGTATGAAAGATTTGTCTGATTGGATGCAGGCTCAAAATCATGATTTTCCAAATATTTGTTTGGAGGTGAAATAATGGCTAAGAAATTAACATTAACAATAGACGGTGTAGAAACACAATATGCAAATACAACAGCAGGTAAAAAGAAATTAGCAGATGCTGCTATGGCCGCTGTAGCTGTTGGTAAAGAAGTAGTTTTAGATGAGGTAGAAGTATAATGGCAAGTAATGATGGAAACGTAATATTTGGTAAAACTTCAGCGGTTGGTGAAGTAAATAAAAAAATAACAGGAAATGCTAGTGTAAGTTTCCCAAACGGTATTTCTAATTTCGTAAAAAAAGATCATCCTTTATCTAAAATTGGTATCTTAGATAAAACTAAATATATTGTTTGGCACGACGATTTTAGCAATTATGTAGCTGGCCATTGGGAAAAAACAGTAGTTGAAGCAGGTTCAGGAAATCACTCAGTTGGTGTCATTAACGGTGCAGGTGGCTTGCTAGAAATAGCTACAGATAATGCAAATAACGATAGAGTTTTATTGCAATATAAAGGAAATGCATCTCAAGCAGTTGGTAGTTTCATAATGGATCCAAAAAAGAAAACTTATATTGCTATGAGGTTTAAGTGCGACAATTGGCAAACATGTGCTTTACATGTTGGTCTGATGAGAAGAAAAACTGATTTCAACGGTTTATTAAGTCAGGGTGGTACTATACAAGGACTAGGTATAGATCCATTATTTACAGGCTCAGAACCAGCTATGTTTGCTTTTATGGGCACAGGGTCTGGTTTACCGCTGAATTGTGTATTTGGTACTACTACTTCAGGCTTTTTACCAACAGCTGGTGACATCACAAATGATGAGTTTATTGAACTAATTTTTGTTTACGATCCCAATAGAAATGTTGGTAGAAGTATACCAAGTCCTAAAAACAACGATACTTTCTTAGGAAATATAAGTGCTGCTTTACCAGCTGGTCAAATAAATACAAATCAAACTTATCTACATAAGCCTGTTTATTTCAAAGATTCGGCTAGAGGTTGGACTGGGTGTAGTGCAAGTGTAGGTGGTTCTGATTTACCATTTACCCCAGGAACAGATACAGTAAATCCTGCCACATGGCCTGATGGTGTAAATTTGATGCCTACTATGATGATTAGAAATAGTACCGCAGCTATAAGCAAGTTGACAGTAGATTATTTAACTATCGTACAGGAGAGATAATGAGTACAAATTACGAAAAAGGTTTTAATAACTTACCTGATTTAAAAAATCACCCAGCTGGTGATTATATGGGCGGTGATTGGCCAACAAAGTTTAATATTATATTTGATGATTTTACATCATTTGACACAGCTTCTAATGGCTGGCGAGCAGGTACACAAGGTGGTTCTACAATAGCTTTAGTGCCAACATCTCAATTCGATAGCAGAACAGCAAACGGTGTTTTGCGATTAACTACATCTTCAAGTGCTACAGGGAGTGCTGGTAGCTGTTTGTTAGCTTGGGCTGGAGGAAGTGGTGCTAATAGAGCAACCATACCTTTTACTGGTACAGAACCATTCTTTTTCCAAATACGTTACAAATATCCTGCAAATGCTACGGATTGTCTTCTGGGTTTTAATGTGGGGACTGAAGCTTTAATGACTGGTTCTCAATATACAGGCTTCCAATTCATGCCTCCTAGTTTTCAAACTCAGTTTAATCCGAATAGTGGTTCTCCTGCTGCTAGTTTTCTCCGTATGAAAAATGCTATTGTTGGTGCTTTTGGCTCTTTAGAAGGAGCAGATGAAGCCACAGTTTTAGACCGATATAATGTTCTAACATTTTATTATGATCCAAAAAGAAAATTTATGGTTTATCAAATAAATGATAAAAGGTACGATGCTGCAGGAACAGTCAGAACTAATTTAGATGGACAAGATTTAATGCTTGATACAGCTGGCACAATACCATTTGGTTCTGTTATGATGCCAACAATTGGGTTATCTGGTGCAGTTTCACAAAGTATTGATATAGATTATGTAATGGTGGGTTGTCAAAGACCTGAGGAGTTATTCTAATGGCATATATAATTAAATACGAAAAACCAAGTGGCGAAACTGGCGAAGTGTCAGTCGCAAATGTTAATAAAATACAAGAAAAACTAGAAGAAATAGGACCTTGTAATGTTGAAATAAAGGAGAAAGAATAATGTCTTTAACAAATTTTCCAAATGGAGTAAGCAACCAAAGTATTGATAACATAATCAAAGGTAATTTTTACGATCCTACTAGAAATCATGTATTCTTTGATGACTTTGATCATTACGATACTGATAAATGGTCTGAGTTGAAATCAGCCAACGGTACAGTAGCAATCAGTCCTGATAATCCATCTTGTATTAGGTTAACAAGTCATACAGGTTCTAACGATTTTACAGGGCTATTATTAGGTCCAGCAGTAGGCACACCTGAACATAACTTTACTCTAAAAAAAGATAGAGACTTTGTGATGAAGTTTAGATGGAATCCTAATGGTATGAATGGAAGTGACCCAGCATATGCAGGCGCTTTTATGTTTACTGACGATGTGCAAGCAGGCCCACCAATATTCTTTTCACCAACACCCCCAACAGGGTCAATAGGTGTTATGTTTAAAGGTGATCCAGCAGGCGGTACAGTATGTTATCAATATGTTAATAACGGTTCTAATGCTTATGCAGGCCTGCTTAATTCAACAGACAATCCTGAGTTAAACGTCGCAAGTAGAGCAGGCTTTCCAAACACATTCTTTACTGCAACTATTTACTACGATTCAGTCAAAGGTAGAATTAAATGGATACTAGAAGATACATTAGTATCAGAGGTGGATATAACAGTAACAAATAGAAATTTAAAAAATAGTGCTTCAACATCTTTAACAGCAGCGGACATACCGTTTACTGATTCAGGTGCTCAGGTATTACCGCATATTTATGTTGCTAATTTCTTAAACTCAGGAGCACAAAGTGCTGACTTTGATTATATATTTGTATCTCAACCAAGAGATCCAGGAGGTTTCAAGTAATGGCTATAAAATTAAAACTTATAAATACACAAACTGGCGAAGTCGTCTTAGATGAAACTGTAGCTAATAAAACTGCTGCAAATAATAAATTAAAAGATTTAAATGAATCAGTACAAGTTATTTGGGAGGAGGAATAATGAGATTAGTAGGTAGTGATGTAAAAACAGCATCCGCAACTTCAACCGCTACAGGTGGTGTTGATTTAACCCAACACAGATCTAGACTCAAAGGATATGTAATAGCTGGTGGTTCATCAGATGGTACAGTAACTTTTAGAGATGGAAGTGTTTCAGGGACAGTCTTGTTAGTTGCTCCTTGTAATGCAAATGATACAGAAACATTAAGTATACCGTCAGAAGGCGTATTGTTTGAAAACGGCATACATGCTGTTTTATCTAATATAGATAGAGTAACAATATTCCATTCCTAATATGGCAGTAAGCATGCGCAAAGAGCATAAAAGCCCCTCTGGGGGTTTAAGTGCTAAAGGTAGAAAATACTACAACAGAAAAACTGGCTCTAATTTAAAAGCTCCTGTTACTTCAAAAAACCCTAAAGGCAAAGCAAAAGCGAGAAAAAAATCATTTTGTGCTAGAATGAGTGGTGTAAAAGGTCCTATGAAAGACAAAAAAGGTAGGCCAACAAGAAAGGCTTTAGCTTTAAGAAAATGGCGTTGTGGGACAACTAAAAAAAGAAAAACTAGAGGACGATAATATGAGTTTTTGGGAAAAAGTAGGAAATTTTTTTGGCTTGGTAAAAGTCAGAGCTCGTGATGAAAATGGTCGATACGTTGCAGATGATAAATCGACAGCAAGGAATGAAGCATATACAATGGTGCATAAAGATTTGATAAAAAAACCAAAACGTAAATATAAAAAAAGGAAGGCTAAATAATGGCTATAAGTAGTGAAAAGAAAGTACAGAGAATAGAGGTTTATCCTTTATCTGATAAAACAGCAGCTGATACAGCTAATGCAAAACATCCAACTGTTATGGTGTGTTATGAAAATGTCTTAACTGGGACTGGTACAGATGCTCATCTAAACGGTACAGTTGCATCAGAGGTAAAACATTTAAGCAAATTTGTAGAAGATGGTGGCGCTGCAACTGATTACTCTAAAGAAGATGCTTTGGTAAAAACAGTTTGCGCAGCTATTTGGGCATAAGTGTACGAATACAAATGCCAAGTAACTAGAGTAGTAGACGGGGATACAGTAGATTGTGTCCTCGATCTAGGCTTTAGTATCCTTCATAAATGTCGTGTACGTCTATACGGTATTGACACTCCTGAATCCAGAACTCGTGACTTAGATGAAAAAGCAAGAGGTAAACTTGCATCTAAATTTCTAAAAGAAGCTATAGATAACGGTAATAAAATAGTATTAAAAAGCCAACTTAAAGACTCAAAAGGAAAGTATGGCAGAGTGCTTGGTTCAATTGTGGTGGATGGTTTAGACATCAACAAAGCTATGGTAGCTAACAATCTAGCGGTCAAATACTACGGCCAAAGTAAAGATGATGTTGAAGCAGAACATATGGTCAATAGAGATATCTTGATTGCAGAGGGTGCGTATGTACCCGATCTATAATAAGTTTTATTACAAACCTCTTCCTGATTCTTTAGAAGTAAAAGAAAGCCCAATTGAAGGTTTAGGTCTTTTCGCTAAAACCAATATCAAAAAACATTTCGATTGTGGCATGTCACATATTAAGGTGCCTATTATTTGTGGTTTTATCAGAACTTCAATAGGTGGTTTTTTAAATCATTCTGAAAAACCAAATTGTGTTCTTTCTTTAGAGTTGGATTGGGATGATTATAAGGTATATAATGTTTTTACTATAAGAAAAATTGAAGCTGGTGAAGAACTAACTTTAGATTATCATTCAGATGGTTTGAATTATGGCTAAAAAGAAAGCAAAAAAAGATGCTTGTTACCACAAAGTAAAAGCTAGATATACAAGAAACGGAGGTACTTGGCCATCAGCTTATGGTTCAGGTGCCCTTGTCAAATGCAGAAAAGTAGGAGCTAAGAACTGGGGCAATAAATCTAAAAAAGCCACAGGTGGCATAGTCAAGATGAAAAACGGTGGTTGTGTGCAATTTATAAAAAGAAGAGGCACAGGTGCTATGCTACCTTTCAAAAATAACAAAACAAAAATATCCTAATGAGCTTAAAAGACTGGTTTTCTAAAAATGACGGTAAAGGCTGGATAGATTGTAAAACTGGCAAACCCTGTGGACGTAAATCTAGAACTAAAAGCAAAAGACCGTATCCTGCATGTAGGCCTACTAAAGCACAATGTAATGAGGCTGCAAAGAAAAAAACAAGCAAAAAAAGAATTAGTTGGCAAAAGAAAAAGAATGGTGGCGAAATGATTCTTGCAAAAAAAAATAGCAGAATTGCTAAAGGTTGTGGTAAAGTAATGAGTGATAGAAGGAAGAGGACTAAACAAACTTATTATGTATAAAAAAACAAAAGGATATTCAGGCGGAGGCAGAGCAAAAAAAGCTAAAGGATACTCAGGCGGCGGAGGTGCTAGAAAATCTAAAGGCTACGCTATGGGTGGTAAAGCCACAAAAGGCTACGCTATGGGTGGTAAAGCCACAAAAGGTTATGCTAATGGCGGAGCTGCTAAATCTAAAAAAACTAAGGGTTTTGCTGTAGCTGGTGCTTCAAATATAAGAAGAGCTAGACAAGGCGCTGAAGTAAATAGTTAATGCCTCATCTTATAAGTAACATACCCCATTTCAAAGTTTGGGTGAGAAGAGACTTCACATCTGGTCACGAAAATTATCAAGGCGAATTTATACATGCCTATGTCATAGCAGTAAACACCATTCCAGACAGATCTCTAAGTTTTCAAGTTGTATTTACAGGATGCGAGGTAGATAGAGAGGACTGGGAAGAGGGCAACATACATGGTGGTGCTATGTGGGCTAGAATGCCTATACAGGGTCTAGTCGCAGATATACCTATGGAAGAGTGGCCTGAACCTATGGAAGATCATTTGGCCCAACCTTGGGATTGTGAATCAAGAGATCATTCTGTAGTTGTTATGGATAGAGTAAGTTCATCACCCTGGATAGCCAAGATAGATGGTGATTTTTATCAAGCAAAATACTTATTCACTGTTGACTATACAAATAATGATATTGCAGATGACCCTGCACAACATAAACAATCTCATGTATTATATATAACAGAAGATTGTAAATGGAAAGGTAATTTAGTCGCTTTACCTAACAATAGAGTAAGGGCTACAAGTCCAGCTCTTTGGAGAACAGGAGAAGGTGCGCCAGACTTTAAACCGTCACAATGGGTGCATTCTGCTGAAGGACACGAAAGTTATTTAGATCCAGCAATCACATTTAATAATTTATATGAGGATTGAATATGGCCGAGCTGACAAGAGAAACAAAAAAGAAGCTTATTAAAGAATTGAAAAATGCTTCTAGATTGCATGCAAGACAAGCAAGACAACTAGAAAGATCTTTAAAAACTACTAAGAAAAAATAATGGCAGTTTCAGGTAGCAAAGACTTTGAATTAAATATTACAGAGTTTATAGAAGAGGCATACGAAAGATGTGGATTAGAACTTAGAACTGGATACGATCTCAAAACAGCTATCAGGTCTGCTAATCTTATGTTAGCTGAATGGGCTAATAGAGGTTTGAATCAATGGACCATATCAACTGGTACACAAACAGTTACTGAAGGCACTAATAACTACCAACTAGGCACTAGCACAATAGATATCTTAGATGTAACAATTAGAAGAACCGTAGGTACTGACACAACAGATATACGTATGGATAGATTATCTAGATCAGAATTCTTCTCAATACCTAATAAAGACTCAAAAGCAAAACCTTCACAATTTTTTTTAGATAAACAAGTTAACCCAGTTTTATTTTTGTATCCAACCCCTGAAAATTCTACCGATATAATTAGATTTACAAAATTAGAGAGAATAGATGATGTTGATTCAGCAACAAACACTATGCAGATGCCCTTCAGACTCTTTCCTTGCTTTGTAGCAGGGCTTGCCTACTACTTATCACAAAAAAGAGCTCCTGAGCGAACTGGGGACCTCAAAGCGATATATGAAGAAGAATTTAGAAGAGCTGCAGATCAAGATGAGGATAGAGCATCATTTAGAGTAAGGCCCTATCCTGGAGTGAGAAGATGACATATGCAACTGGCAAGTTTGCAAGAGCCTTATGTGATAGATGCGGTTTTGAATATAAGTTACTAGAATTAAAAAAAGAATGGACAGGTTTCAAAGTCTGTCATAAGTGCTTCGAACCTAAACATCCACAGTTAGGTCCTTTCAACCATATAGCTGATCCTGAAGCTTTGTATGATCCAAGAGTAAATAATGATATAGAAGCTAATGGTGGTAATGTATTTTCTAACGAAAACCCAATAGGTAGAAGTTTTAGAGGGTTCTTGCTAACATCTGTATTAGGAAAAGTTACAATAACAACATGAATCTTTCAAATTTAGAAAACATCATAAAACAATATTTACAAAATGAAGAACCAACTTTTGTCAGTAATTTGCCTGTAATTATAGAGAATGCAGAGGAAAGAATTTTTGAATCTGTTCAATTTGATAATTTTAGAAAAACCGCTACTTTAACATTCGCAACTGGTAACAAAACTTTGACAACACCAGCAGACTACGTTTTACCATTTAGTTTAGCTGTTATAGATAGTAACAGTGACTATAATTATTTAGATAAAAAACATCCTAGTTTTATGCAAGAATTTGATGTTGATCCAGCAGATGCAACAAAAAGAGGATTACCAAAATATTACGCAGATAATGTAAAAAACTTAAACGGTTCAACACTTATCGTAGCTCCAGTGCCAGATGCAAACTATAGTGTTGAGTTGAATTATTTATACAAACCGAATTCAATTACAACAGACACAACAGGCACCTGGTTGTCAAAAAATGCCAGAAATGCCTTGATTTATGCATGTTTAGTAGAAGGTTATATGTTTATGAAAGGCGATGCAGAGCTTTTAACTTTTTATGAAAACAGATACAATCAAGAGATAGAAAGGCTCAAGAATAGAGCTGAAGCTAGGGGAAGAAGGGACGAGTACAGATACGATTCTTTACGTACTTCTGTAACTTAAGAATGGAAAAAACTGAAAATTTAAAAGGCAAAAAAGTTGCCATTGTTGCTATGGGAGCTAGCTGGCACGATTTTTGTTTGAGTAAAACACATAGTGCTCAGTTTGATGAAGTGTGGGTAATAAACTCTGTAGCAGGAGTAATTTTTCATGATCGTGTGTTTATGATGGATCCGCCTGCTAGATTTTTAGATACGGAAAATGCAGCAAATCAAACAGACATTATGACTGAGGTGCTTAAAAGTCATAAAGGGCCTATCTATACTTGTGAGCTAGATGAAAGGTGTCCTGGACTTGTTGAATACCCAATAGAAGAAGTAGTAAAAAAAGGCAAAACTAATTACCTCAACAATACAGTAGCTTATGCTGTAGCTTTTGCTTATCTAGCAGAAATAGGTGAGCTCAACCTATATGGCGTCGATTTTAGCTACAAAAATAATCTGCATTACGCTGAAGCAGGCAGAGCATGTGTTGAATATTGGCTTGCTAAATGTATAGAACAAGGTATGAAAGTTGGTGTAGCCAGCACATCACCAACTCTAGATGCTAATGTGCCGTCAGAAGAAAAACTTTACGGCTACCATAGGTTAGCAGACCCTTTACTAGTTATGACAGATGATAAAGGTGAATATAAGACCATCAAAAGAAGTGAGTATCTAAAACAAACCAAAAAACCTGTATATGAGCCAATAATGGTTGGTAGACATGATCCTAGTCCACCTGAGCCAAATGTATGGTAGAATTTCGTTATGGCAATAACATCAACTTTAACTAATTCATTCAAACAAGAGTTATTTAAAGGGATACATAACTTTGATCAAGGGGGATCACCAGACACTTTTAAGTTAGCTTTATATACTAATGCAGCTACTCTAAATGCCTCAACGACAGCTTACAGCACCTCTAATGAGGTAACAGGCACAAACTATACTGCTGGTGGCTCTGCTCTTACACTCAAGACTGGTACTCCTACTTTAGACGGGACAACAGCCGTAGTAGATTTTAATAATCTTACATTTACAAATGTAACCGTTACAGCAAGAGGAGCACTTATATATAACAGCTCAGACTCAAATAAAGCCGTTGCAGTAATAGATTTTGGTGAAAACATAACAGCTACAGCTGGCGATCTTACAATCACATTCCCATCATCTGGTGCTTCAAATTCAATAATTAGGGTGTCATAATAAGAAAATGGCTACATTCGATAACAATCTAAGAATAAAAGAAATAGCAACAGGTGCCGAAGCTGGTTCTTGGGGTACATCAACCAACACAAACCTTAGTCTTATAGCTGATGCTTTAGGTTATGCAACAGAAGCAACCTTTGATACTGATGGCAATAAAACAGTATCTGTAGCTAACGCAACGTCAAGTCCATACAGAAGCATGTATGTCAAAGTAACTTCATCAGCTACTCTGTCAGCAACAAGGGATTTAACAATAGGTCCTAACACAATAAAGCGTGTTATGTTTATAGAGAATGCTACTACAGGCGGACAATCTATCGTTGTTAAGCAAGGATCAGGAGCAAGCGTCACTATTACAAATGGCTCTGTCATGTGTGTACTTTTAGATGGAGCTGGTGCAGGAGC
>TARA_R100001440_G_scaffold7821_5_pt1 | contig 12586 bp, 16 predicted proteins | sample TARA_R100001440 | Tara Oceans TARA_R100001440 (sample SAMEA2622112) | marine metagenome | biome: marine biome (ENVO:00000447); feature: surface water layer (ENVO:00002042); material: "saline water (ENVO:00002010), including plankton (ENVO:xxxxxxxx)" | depth 5 m
ACATCAAGCATGTATGGCCAGAGTTTGTCGAAGGCGAACACCACCGTTTGTTTGCCAAAAAGCTCGAAGACGTAGCCAAAGGCAAGATCAAGCGTTTGATCGTGAACATGCCACCGAGACACACGAAATCTGAGTTTGCTTCGGTGTATTTCCCGTCTTGGTTCATGGGACTCAAGCCAAACACGAAAATTATGCAGACGACACACACCGCCGAGCTGTCGATTCGGTTCGGTCGAAAGGTTAGGAACCTTATGGATCAGAACGAATATAAGCAGATCTTCGATGATGTCGGGTTATCTGCGGATTCCAAGTCCGCGGGACGTTGGGAAACGAACAAAGGGGGCGAATATTTCGCTGCGGGTGTCGGTGGAGCCATCACGGGACGTGGTGCCGACCTCCTAATTATCGATGATCCGCATTCTGAGCAAGATGCGCTCTCGCCGTCGGCGCTCGAGGGAGCGTGGGAGTGGTATTCATCTGGACCAAGGCAACGTTTACAGCCTGGCGGTACCATTGTGATCGTCATGACACGGTGGAGTTCCATTGATTTGACCTCGAAACTGATCAAACGCATGGGCGAGGACAACGCCGATCAGTGGGAAGTCCTAGAATTACCCGCGATTTTGGACTCTGGCAAGCCACTTTGGCCTGAATATTGGAAGATAGAGGAGCTTGAAGCCGTGAAAGCTTCGATTCCTGTAGCTAAATGGAACGCGCAGTACATGCAGAACCCAACGAGCGAGGAAGGAGCGATTGTTCGCCGTGAGTGGTGGCAAATCTGGGAACACGAGGATCCACCAGCCGTTGAGTACATCATTCAGTCGTACGATACCGCGTTTTCCAAGAAACAAAGCGCAGATTACTCAGCCATTACCACTTGGGGCATCTTCCGTCCGTCGGATGACGCGCCCGAATCGATTATTCTGTTGGATTCCAAGAAGGGGCGCTGGGATTTTCCCGAGCTGAAGTCAATTGCTTACGACGAATACCTTACATGGAACCCCGATATGGTGCTGATCGAGGCACAATCGAGCGGTACGCCGTTGACTCAAGAGTTGCGCATGATGGGCATACCGGTGATTAACTACCGACCGTCGCGAGGTAACGACAAAGTGACACGAATGCACTCGGTCGCGCCGATGTTTGAGTCGGGCGTGGTGTGGGCACCCGAGATGGGTTTTGCCGACGAGCTGATTGAGGAGGCTGCATCGTTTCCGTACAGCGAACACGACGATTTGGTGGACTCGATGACGCAAGCTTTGCTAAGATTTAGACAAGGTAATTTCATCACGCTTGATTCAGACGAGTTGATGGAAGATAATGAACTGAGAGAACACGTTTATTACTAGGAGCGATTATGAAAAGAGTACCAAAAAAACCAACTCAAAAACTTTCTGCTTTTGGAAAAGCTTTTTCTGAAGCAAGAAGAGAGAAAGGTCCAAACTCTACTTTTACTTACAATGGGAAAAAATACAGCACGGTAACAGCCGATCAAGTTAAAGCAGCTGGTTTTAAAACGTTGCGTGAATATTTAAATTCAAGAAACCCAAAACCAATAAAACCAGGCAAGCCGATTACAAACAGAAAGAAACCTGCTGGTTCTATTAGAAAATCTGCAATGGCTGTAGCGACTAAAACAAAAACCGCTCAAGCTAAAAAAAGAGACGCTAAAGTGGCTGAAAGAGCTAAAAGAAGAAAGGCAAGAACTCAAAAAGGTAGGTCATTCTTCAGTGGTTTAAGACAAAGAGCAAACAGAAGAAGAAATCAAAGACTAGGAAGATAGTCTAAACATGTCTGTAAACATCGACGATCTTTCTTTTGAGGAAGCTAAAGATCGCATGAAAAAGATCATAGCTTTTTTAGAAAAAGGCGAAATGACTCTTGAAGAACAAATGGAAGCTTACGAGCACGGCATCAAGCTGACCGATCACGCGGAAAAATTATTAAGCTCCGCAGAGGAAAGAGCTAAATCCATATCGAGTGATGATTAGCGACTATCTGAAAATATATCTAACTGAGTACACCGAAGAAACCGACGACAAGATTTATTCTGGGCCAAATATTTTTGCCACAGACTTTGACTCTGCGCAAGAAATAGCCGACACTATGGGACTAATAGTTATTGGAGAGCTTACCGATATTGTAGGCACAGAGTTAACAGGCAAGAAAAAGACAATACACTGATGGCGGATATAGAAAAAGCAATAGATGCAGAAGATCAAATAGATCTAGACGTTGAGAATCAAGACAAGTCAATCAAGGTCAGTCTGCCAGAAGACAGCGACATAGACTTAGCTAGTTTTGAAACGCTTGAAGACGGCACCATATCTTTCGGCTCTGTCTTAACGCCAGACATACAAGAAGAATTTAACGCAAACTTAGCAGAGCTTATCGATGAAGACGAGCTGACAGGCATTTACAACGATTTGATTGATGCCGTTGAGGGCGATAAGTCATCGCGTCAAAACTGGGAAGATACCTACAAAGAGGGGCTTGAAACTCTTGGCATGAATTACGAAGAGCGCACGCAACCGTTTGAGGGCGCTTCAGGGGTTATGCACCCGTTACTTGCAGAATCGGTTACTCAGTTTCAAGCGCAAGCTTACAAAGAGTTGATACCTTCCAACGGGCCTGTGCGCACACAAGTTATCGGTGCGGTCACACCAGATTCCGATGCTCAAGCCGATAGAGTGCGCGAGTTCATGAATTACCAACTGATGAGCGTCATGGAAGAGTACGACAGCGAAACCGATCAATTGTTGTTCTACTTACCGCTATCTGGATCTGCGTTTCGTAAAGTTTATTACGACAACAACTTACGTCGAGCGGTCTCACGCTTCGTGCCCGCCGAAGATCTTGTTGTGCCGTACGCCACTACCGATATTTACAGCGCCACCAGAATAACTCACATCATCGAAATGCCGATGAACGACGTGCGTAAATTACAAAAAGCGGGTTTCTATCGTGACGTTGACATATCAATGAGTGCGATCATTGACGATAACTACGATGAAGTGCAATCAGAGATAGACGATCTGCAAGGCATCGAACCAAGCTACAACGAAAGCGATACTTGTAGCGTTTACGAAATACACACTGAACTGGATCTACCAGGCTACGAGGATCTAGACGAAGAAGGCGAACCAACGGGCATCAAACTGCCGTACGTCATAACTTTGTCCACTAATTCAAGTGAAATCTTATCGATTCGTAGAAACTACAAAGCCAACGATATTACCAAGAAACGTATTAATTACTTTGTTCACTACAAGTTTTTACCAGGTTTAGGCTTCTACGGTTTCGGGTTGACGCATATGATCGGTGGGCTATCGAAAGCGTCAACCTCAATTTTAAGACAATTGATTGATGCGGGCACGTTATCTAACTTGCCCGCTGGCTTCAAAGCTAGAGGTATTCGTATTCGTAACGACGATCAACCGTTACAGCCTGGAGAGTTTCGTGACATGGATGCACCGGGCGGTAGTCTGCGTGATGCGTTTGTGCCGTTACCGTTCAAAGAACCTTCGGGCACACTACTGAATTTATTAGGCACATTGGTTGATAGCGGTCGAAGATTTGCAGCGTTGGCGGACATGCAAATCGGTGACGCTAATCAAGCAATGCCAGTTGGTACCACGGTCGCATTGTTAGAGCGTGGTACCAAAGTCATGTCAGCCATTCACAAACGTTTGCATTCTTCGCAACGTTTTGAGTTTGGGTTATTGGCAAAAGTATTCGCTGAATACTTACCGCCAGAATATCCGTACATGACATCCAACGGCGATCGTACGATTAAACAAATAGACTTTGACGATCGTGTCGATGTCTTGCCTGTATCGGATCCAAACATATTCTCTATGAGTCAACGTGTTATGTTGGCGCAAGAGATACTAACAGTCGTAAATTCAAACCCACAGATACACGGGCCGCAAGGAACTTACGAAGCTTATCGCAGAATGTATTCTGCTATGGGCGTACAGAACATCGAACGCTTGTTACCTCCACCACCGCAACCGATGCCAACTGACCCTGCAACGGAAAATCAATTGCTACTGTCTGGACAACAGGTACAAGCGTTCCCTGGACAAGACCATGATGCACACATCAACGTGCATTTATCGTTTGCGCGTACCACTAACGTGATGACCAATCCGCTTATTTTGGGAGCCGTGCAAGGCCACGTTTATCAACACGTCGCGTTGCGTGCTGCCGAGTTGGCGGAACAACAAAACCAACAAGATCCTGGCTACATGCAGACCATGCAAATGATTCAGCAAATGCCACCTGAACAAGCTCAGATGATGTTGCAACGAATGCAAACAGCCGTGGCTAGAGACGTAGCACAAATACAGGCCACTTTGATGGAACAAGTAAACGCTGCCTTCGTGCCACCAGCACCACCGCCAGATCCTTTGGTTGAGTTGCGCGATAAAGAATTAGATATCAAAGCTCAAGACGTCGATAGAAAACGCGAAGAGTTTTTTGTTAAACAAGAATTTGATGCGCAAGAAACCATGCAAAGAATGCAACTAGCGCAAGATAGATTAAACGTTACTCAAGAGATAGCGAGAATGAAAGACGATCTAGGCAGAGATAGATTGGATTCTTCGAACAGAATTAAACAAGCAGAACTATTAATCAAAAGGGATAAATAATCGTCAGTGTCTGTACGCAACTTCATAACCCTCCCCAAATATCGCTTGTCAGGCACTGACTCCTAGCTATGAGTGATAATCCAGACGCTTTTGTATACCAAGCCGAACTCGATAGAGTGGTCGACGGCGACACGGTAGATGTGGTTTTGGATTTAGGTTTTGATGTAAAACTACACAAACAGCGCGTACGTTTGCACGGTATTGATACTCCCGAATCTAGGACTAGAGATTTAGCTGAAAAAAAATTAGGTCTTGCTGCGAAAAAAAGATTGCAAGAATTATGCGTCGGTAAATTTAAAATAAAATCTTTAGGCAAAGGCAAGTACGGCAGAATCTTAGGCATACCGTATACCGAAGACGGTGAAGATATCTGTCAAATATTAATCAAAGAAGGGCACGCAGTTGAGTATTACGGCGGCAAAAAAGTAAAAACTTGGGGAGACTATTAGGTGGATGCAGTAAATTTAGCTGACTGGTTGTTAAAAAAAATTAATCAAAGACAACAAGATATACTTGAAACATTGGGCGCGGGTAATATACAATCCGTGGAAGACTATCGCTTCCACATTGGAGAGTTAACAGCACTTCGCTCCTTGGAAGCAGAAATAAGAGAGGTGCTGCAACAAGAGGAATAATCGATGTCAGAACTAGCAGTTCCAAAACACATCGCAGAAGAAAGAGCAAAAGCGAAAGCTCAAGAAACTAAAAACGTAGATTCAGCTTTCGTAGAACCAGATAACAGAGTGCTCGATCCGTCTCTGTTAGACAAATCACTACTAGAAAGATTACCAAGTCCCACCGGCTGGCGACTCTTAGTTTTGCCTTATCAAGGCAGAGCTGTCACCGAAGGTGGAATCCATTTAACCAGTTCAACTTTAGAACGCGAATCGTTAGCGACCGTGGTTGCTTACGTTTTGAAAGTTGGGCCTACGGCTTACCAAGATGAAGGTAAGTTTGAAGGCGTTGCTTGGTGTAAGGAAAAAGACTGGGTATTGATTGGTCGTTACGCTGGCGCGAGATTTCGCCTAGAAGACAACCATGAGGTAAGGATAATTAACGACGATGAAGTTATTGGAACGATTACAGATCCTGATGACATTAAAACTCTATAGGTGATTTATTATGGCTGAACAAGAAGAATACAAACTACCAGATATATCGGAGGAGCAGATTGAAAAAGCTGCAATGCCCGTTGGTAAAAGAGTAAACGAGGATGTTTCTGAAGAAACTCAATACATTGAGTTAGACGATAACAAAGACGAACTCAAACCTCTGCAAGAAGATAACATCAAAGAAGACTTTGAGACTAGTCAAAAAGTTGTTGAGGAAACCAAAGATAAATCTGAAGTTGAGAAAAAAGCTGCCTATGCGCAGAACCGAATCAACAAAGCAGTAGCGCAAGCGAAAGACTTTCAACGCAGAGAGTTGATGGCCGTTCAATACGCTAAACAACTGCAAGAAGAAAACGAGCGTTTAAAAACTAGCAAACAAACTTTTGAAGAAGATATGTTTGAAAGTCGCAAAAACGAAACCGAAGCTGCAATCGAATTAGCAAAACAAGCACATAAACAAGCGGTTGAAGCTAACGATTCAGATTCAATCGCCAGAGCGACAGAAGCTTTAAGCACAGCAATAGCTGAGAAAAAGTTTATTGAAGCAAGCGAATCCAGAGCAAAAATAGAAAAAGCTAACGCTCCAAAAGAACAGACTGCACCAGAGATTGCTCAGCCTGCACCGCAAGTTGAGGAATATAACGAACCATCGCCAAAGGCTCAAGGTTGGGCTGAAAAAAATACTTGGTTTGGATCCGACAGAATAGCTACCAACGTAGCTTTGTCGATTCATGAAGAGTTAGCAGGCGAAGGTTTTGATTTAAACTCTGATGAGTACTACAATGAATTAGATACTAGGCTAAAGAACGAATTGCCTAACAGGTTTAATAACGTGGAAGCTGACCAAAAACCCGTCCAAACGGTTGCTTCACCATCACGCACAACATCAAGTGGACGCAAACAAAGTAATCGAGTGGAGCTTTCTCCAAGCGAGCAAAGATTGGCGAAACGTTTAGGCGTTTCATTTAAAGATTACGCAATACAAAAAGCGAGGTTACAAAAATCGTGAGTAAGGAAACAAATACAGTTAACAAAACTCCTAGGTCTGAAGATACTAGGGAATCTAAAAAAGCCAAACAGCCTTGGACTCCTCCAAGTATGTTAGAAGTACCTAACGATCCGCCTCCGGGCATTAAGTATCGTTGGATACGAGCGGAAGTTTTAGGTTTCGATGATCGCAGCAACGTCTCTAAGAGATTTAGAGAGGGTTGGGAGCCAGTTAGACCTGAAGAGGTTCCTGGTTACGATTATCCTACAATTGATGATGGTCGTCATGCTGGCGTCATCGGTGTTGGTGGGTTGATACTCTGCAAAATTGACGAGAACGTTGTCGAACAACGTGACCAGTATTATCAACAACAAACCGCTAACCAAATGACAGCAGTTGACAATGACCTAATGCGTGAAGAGAATCCTGCTATGCCTATCTCTAGAGAAAGGAATAGTAAGGTTTCATTTGGTGGAGGAACTAAAAATTAATAGTTCTTCTTTATTTTAACGTTTGGAATTTAAGTCGAAAATAACATGGCAAACGAAACTACTAAAATGGGCTTGGTCCCAGTTAGAAAGGTCGGTGGACAACCGTGGACAGGCGGACAACAAAGATACAGAATCGCAAGTGGCGCAACTACTGCTATCTTCCAAGGTGATTTGGTAACTCAACTCACTTCTGGAACTATCGGTAGACATGCTGCAAGTGGTACTGTACCAATTGTTGGTGTCTTCAATGGTGTCTCATACACTGATCCTACTACTGGCGAACAGGTCTTCAAAAACCACTACCCTGGTAGCATCGCTGCAAGCGACATTATCGCCAACGTGATAGATGACCCAATGGTCGAATTTAGCATACAGTCAGATGAGGCATTCCCTGTAACTGACTTGTTTGGTAACTTTGACGTAGTTGAGTCTTCTCCTGTTGGTGACACAAGTTCTGGAACTTCAAACATTCAATTAGATACTTCAACTGGAGCTACAACAGCTACGCTTCCTTTGAAAGCTATTGATATTTCGCAAGATCCAGAGAATTCCGATACAGCGAGCGTTGGCACTAACGTAATCGTGGTTATACAAAACCACGTTATGGGCGTGAAAGGCGCTGGCTTAGCGTAAGAGGTTTAATAATGGCAATATCTAGAGCACAATTAGCAAAAGAATTAGAGCCTGGTTTGAATGCTCTTTTCGGAATGGAGTATCAAAGATACGAAAACGAGCACGCTGAAATCTTCGACACAGTTTCTTCTGACAGAGCGTTTGAAGAAGATGTGTTACTCGTAGGTTTCGGTAACGCCCCTACAAAAACTGAGGGACAAGGCGTAAGTTTTGATACAGCTTCAGAATCATACAGTGCTAGATACACTCACGAGACAGTTGCATTAGCATTTGCTCTCACTGAGGAAGCTATCGAAGATAACTTGTATGACAGACTTGGTGCAAGATACACTAAAGCATTAGCTAGAAGTATGGCGCACACTAAGCAAGTCAAAGCTGCTGCTATCCTAAACAACGCTTTCAACTCCAGTTTTACTGGTGGAGATGGGAAAGAGCTTTGTGCTACTGACCACCCTCTATCTAGTGGCGGCACGTTGAGAAATGAGTTAAGCACTGCTGCTGATTTGAATGAAACTTCTTTGGAAAATTCATTGATCGATATAGCTAACTTCAAAGATGACAGGGACATGATCCTTGCTCTTAGAGGTATGAAACTAATCGTTCCTACAAATCTACAGTTTGTTGCTGACAGACTCATGGGCACACCAGGTAGAACTGGCACTTCTGATAACGATCTAAACGCCGTAAGAAACATGGGCATGGTGCCTGACGGTTACGTTGTCAATCACTTCTTAACAGATACAGATGCGTTCTTCATCAAAACTGATTGCCCTGATGGGTTTAAACATTTTGAAAGAACTCCTTTGTCTACTGCTATGGAAGGTGATTTTGACACTGGCAACATGCGTTTCAAGGCGAGAGAAAGATACTCATTTGGGTTCTCTAACCCAAGATGTGTATTCGGTTCACCAGGAGCGTAAACAAACAGATCTTAATGAAGTCTTAATCTCTGCTTTATAACTCAAAGAGATTAAATAAAGGGGCATTTATTTGCCCCTTTTTTTTGTTATAATCAAAATCAACTAGGGAAAAAATTAACTATTTATCGACTGACCTAGCAGACAAGCCAAGACGATAAATTTAATTAAGGAGACTTAATATGGCAAAATCAACATTTTCAGGACCAGTTAGATCGCTAGCAGGATTTATATCCTCTGGTAATGCTAACGTGGTCAGTTTAACCGCAGACACAACTTTAACTGTCGATGCTCATGCGGCAAAAATTTTAACTTGTAACGACGCAGACGGTAAATTTACTTTACCTAGCATTGTTGCTACTGCTCCAGACAGAGATGACGATGCTAATCAATTAAATAACTTGGGTGCATCTTTTACTTTTTTTGTTGAAACAGCAGCTACTGACATGGATATTAAAACTGATGGAACTGATAAGTTCGTTGGTGGTTTGTATTTAGGTAAAAGCGATGCAGCAGGTAAAACATTCTTCTCTGGTGCAAGCAACGACGTTATAACATTAAATGGTAGCACCAAAGGTGGTATAGCTGGAACAATTATAAGAGTGACAGCTATAGGATCAGCTAAGTATGCAGTAGAAGGAATTGTTCTTGCCTCTGGTACTGTGGCAACTCCATTTGCTGATTCATAATAGGAGATAAATTATGGCTGATACAGTAACTTCACAAACCATAGCTGATGGCGACAGAGTCGCCATTTTAAAATTTACCAATGTCAGTGATGGCAGTGGTGAATCAGCTGTAAAAAAAGTTGATGTATCTGCGCTTGCTGCTAACAGTCAAGGTGAAACTTGCACTGGTGTAAAAGTAGCAAAGATTTGGTGGGCATGTAGAGGTATGGGCGTTAATTTAGAGTTTGACGCCTCTACCAATGTATTGATTACAGGCCTGCCAGCAGATAGCACAGGCGATGAGTATTACGATGATGTATTCACTGGTATTCCAAACAATGCAGGATCTGGTAAAACAGGCGACATTGATTTTACTACCGTAGGACACAGCAGCGGAGACACTTACTCAATTATTTTAGAACTAATAAAAACTTACGCTTAATAGGTAAAACATGTATAAAAAAACTAAAGGCTACGCTAAAGGCGGTATGGCTAAAAAAACTAAGGGATACGCTAAAGGTGGTATGTCTAAAAAAACAAAAGGCTATGCCAAAGGCGGTGTTGCTAAAAAAACTAAAGGTTACTCCATGGGTGGAGCAGCTAAAAAAACTAAAGGTTATTCTAAAGGTGGAATGGCTAAAAATACCAAAGGTCGCGCTAAAGCTGTTGGCGTCGCAAAAAGGGGTTTTGGTAGAGCTTACATGAATTCAAAAAAATAATTCGTGTCGAACTTAATTAGTAATATCCCGTACTTTAGGTGTTGGGTAAGGAGAGAGTTTACATGCAATCATACTAACTACCATGGAGAATTTATTCATGCGTATGCGATTGCGGTTAATACCATACCAGACAGATCTTTAAGCTTTCAAGTCGTGTTTACTGGTTGTGAAATAGACGACGAGGACTGGACTGAAGGCAATATTCATGGAGGAGCTATGTGGGCAAGATTACCCATACAAGCTATGGTCGCTGATATACCTTTAAAAAAGTGGCCAAAACCCATGGAAGATCACCTAGCGCAGCCCTGGGACTGCGAATCGAGAGATCATTCAGTAATCACTATGGATAGAGTCAGCTCTAGCCCATGGATTTGTAAGATAGGTAGTGAATTTTACACAGGTAAATATTTGTTTACCGTTGACTACACTAACAATGAGATAGCAGATGATCCAGCTCAACATAAACAATCACATGTGTTATATTTAACTGACGCTGGAAAGTGGACTGGAAACTTTGTTGCTCTACCAAACAACAGAGTTAGGGCGACAAGCCCGGCATTGTGGCGAACTGGAGAAGGTGCGCCAGACTTCATGCCCTCGCAATGGACACATTCAGCAGAAGGACATGAGAGTTATTTGGATCCCAATATAACTTTCAATAATTTATACGAGGATTGAAATGGCAACTTCTAACAGCACAAATTTTGAACCTAATGTAACAGAGTTTGTTGAAGAAGCTTTTGAACGTTGCGGTCTAGAATTAAGGACTGGTTATGATTTAAAAACTGCTAGAAGATCTATTAATTTAATGTTGGCTGAGTGGGCTAACAGAGGTTTAAATCAGTGGACAATAGAACAAGATACACAAACTGTTACTGAAGGAACCAGCAGTTATACTTTAAATGCAAACATAATAGATATTTTAGATGTTGTTGTTAGAAGAACTGTCAATCAAACTCAAACAGATATCAGCGTAGATAGAATTAGTAGAAGTGAATATTTAAATATTCCTAATAAAAATACTAAAGCTAGACCTACGCAATTCTTTTTAGACAAACTAAATACACCAGTTTTAAAAATTTGGCCATCGCCAGAAAACTCAACTGATATTTTAGTATTTAACAAGATAGTTAGAATGGACGACGCTGATACTGCTTTAAATACAATGGATATGCCGTTTAGGTTTTATCCTTGTTTTGTTGCTGGACTAGCTTATTACCTATCAATGAAAAGAGCTCCAGAAAGAACTATGACTCTGAAAGGAGTATACGAAGAAGAGTTTAGAAGAGCAGCAGACCAAGACGAAGACAGAGCATCTTTACGAGTTGTTCCTTATCACCAAGGATACTAATGGCAAAAGCTGTAGGAAAACACGCTTACGGTATATGCGACATAAGTGGTTTTCGTTATCCGCTAAAAGATATGAAGCGCACCTGGGATGGGCTCTTAGTGGGCCCAGATCAATGGAACGCTAAACATCCGCAACTAGAACCAAGAAGACACGTTACCGACCCTGAAGCTCTTAATGATCCTAGACCAGATCAAGCAGAAGATGGTGGTAAAGGTTATGTGGTGATAACTGCTAATTTAATTACGCAAAACTTTTCCATGGTTAATGATTCTTTGCCAAAACTATTTGAAGTTGGCAGATCCGTAGGTTCGGTTGGTGATGTTACTGTTACCGTAGATATACCAGCAAACAGAGCTACGCCTGACGGTTTATCTGCTACTGCCTCTTTAGGAGACGTTTCTGTTAGTGGAACAACAGTTGATGAGACAGTAACTGGTTTAGCAAGCACAGCATCTTTAGGAACAGTATCTGTAACCAATCAAACAGTAACAACTTACACAGTTACTGTAGTTGGCGGTAATCCATCTAATCATCCTTACTATAACTTTGGTTCATCTAATAAATATGCGATAGACGGATCAACAGCAACAGCTGATGTAACACTTTATTTAACAGAAGGTCAGACTTATAGGTTTGACCAAAGTGATTCTTCAAATAGTGGACATCCATTACGTTTTAGCACCACCGCAAACGGGACGCATTCTGGGGGCTCAGAATACACTACTGGAGTTACCACCGTAGGTACTCCAGGAAGCTCTGGAGCTTATACAGAAATTACAGTAGCTTCTGGAGCACCAACACTTTACTACTATTGCACGAATCATTCAGGTATGGGTTGGACTGCATATACAATTGATGCAACTTACGCAGTTACTGTAGCAAGCGGTAACCCTTCTAACCATCCATACTACAACGTAGGATCAACAAATAAATTTGCAATAAACGGCTCTACTGCTACAGCAGACGTTACTTTAAGCTTATCTGAAGGCGGCACATATAGGTTTGATCAAAGTGATTCTAGTAATTCTGGACATCCTTTGCGTTTTTCTACC
>TARA_R100001440_G_scaffold53394_3_pt1 | contig 12559 bp, 9 predicted proteins | sample TARA_R100001440 | Tara Oceans TARA_R100001440 (sample SAMEA2622112) | marine metagenome | biome: marine biome (ENVO:00000447); feature: surface water layer (ENVO:00002042); material: "saline water (ENVO:00002010), including plankton (ENVO:xxxxxxxx)" | depth 5 m
CAAAACAGCGACGGCCGAAGATGCCCAAGCAGTCCACGCGTCAATGCGTGAAGTTCTGGGTTCGATGAGTGCGCCGGCCAATGAGATATCGCTATTGTATGGCGGTAGCGTGAAGCCGGATAACGCAATCGAATTATTTGCTCAGCCAGATGTTGATGGCGGTCTGATTGGTGGTGCATCGTTAAGTGCGCCCGATTTTCTTGCCATCTGCAAGGCAGTTTAAGAGAGTTTATTATGGGTTGGATAGAAACACTGGTAGTCGTTGCTCACGTCGTGATAGCCGTGGCGCTGGTGGGTCTCGTTCTGATTCAGCAGGGGAAAGGTGCTGACGCTGGCGCCGCATTTGGTGGCGGTGCGTCCCAGACTGTGTTTGGTAGTCAGGGTAGCGGTAGCTTTCTGACGCGTTTCACCACTTTCCTGGCTCTGCTTTTTTTCGTAACAAGTTTCACGCTTGCCGTTTTTGCAAAACAGCATGCGGAAGTTGCTGGTAACGCAGGTATTCCTGAGGTCCAGCAAGTGCAGGTGAATAAAGGTTCGGCGTCAGATAACACGACGCCTGCTGCGTCAGAAAGTGATGCAGCGCAAGATAAATCTGAGGCCGGGGATGATTCAGCTCTCCCCGAGCTTGAGTGAGGTTGTTGCCGAAGTGGTGGAACTGGTAGACACGCTATCTTGAGGGGGTAGTGGCGTAAGCCGTGCCGGTTCGAGTCCGGCCTTCGGCACCATTATTAAAACGGCTTGGAATACCAAGCCGTTTTTTTTGGTCAGTCCTTGACCAGTCTCGCCGGCATACTTATACTCCGGCGATTATTGCAGTGTCTCCCGGCTTGGCCTTGAGGCACTCAGACGGGCCAGGTGTCTGTCGGCAGAATATGTGATGCGCGCATCGGGTGTTCTGGCACGTAACGACTTCGGAAGGTTTTGCAGTTGCAAGATTTTCTGGTTAAAGGGCCTGGCGTCAGAGGCCTGATTTCACGAAAAAGGGCTGAATAACAGGCCCTTTTTTTGTTTGTGTGAAACGTAATCTAACGGGGGCGAGCGCCGCTTTGTCAGCCAAAGTACAGCAACTTGAAAGCATCCTGGTGCCAGTGATTGAAGGGCTGGGGTACGACTGCTGGGGTATTGAGTTTCGGTCCCAGGGGCATCAATCCATCCTGAGGGTGTTCATTGATGACGCCGAAAAAGGTATCGGGGTGGATGATTGTGAGACGGTCAGTCGCCAGGTCAGTGGTGTGCTCGACGTGGAAGATCCCATTCAGACAGAGTACACGCTTGAAGTGTCATCTCCGGGAATGGATCGTCCGCTGTTCAGGCTTGAGCAATTTGAGGCTTATGCCGGGCACCGGGTCAGGATCCGATTGCGCATGGCCTTTGAAGGGCGGCGTAAATTTGAAGGCGTATTAAAAGGAATTGAAGGTAGCGATATCGTCGTGGTTGTTGATGACCACGAGTTTTTGCTTCCGATTGACAGTATTGATAAAGCCAACGTGGTTCCGGTTTTTGAATAAATCGTTCGACTGCAAGTCTACAGGATTAAGGGCAGGGCAATCTGATGAGTAAAGAGATCTTGCTGGTAGTTGAGGCCGTCTCTAACGAGAAGGGTGTTGATAAAGAGGTTATTTTCGATGCCATCGAACTTGCCTTGGCGACTGCTGCCAAAAAACGTTATGACGATGAAGAAGCGGATATCCGCGTCGAGATCGATCGCAAAACCGGTGAATATGAAACCTTCCGTCGCTGGCTTGTTGTTGATAACGATGCAGTGCCTGCACTGGGCACCGAGCTGACTTTCCAGGAAGCGGAAGAGATTGACACCGCCCTGAATCCCGGCGACACCCACGAAGAGAAAGTTGAATCCGTCGCTTTCGGTCGTATCGGGGCGCAAGCAGCCAAGCAGATCATCTTCCAGAAGGTTCGCGAAGCCGAGCGCATGAAGATTGTCGACAGTTATCGCGACCGCGTAAGCGAGCTGGTTTCCGGTACGGTCAAGAAAGTGACCCGCGACAACGTCATTGTCGACTTGGGTGCTAATGCCGAAGCGCTGTTGCCTCGCGATCAACTGATCCCTCGGGAAACCTTCCGGATGGGTGATCGGGTGCGCGCCCTGTTGCTGGAAATTCGCACGGATCACCGTGGCCCGCAATTGATCCTGAGTCGTTCAAATCCGGCAATGCTGGTTGAGCTGTTCCGCATCGAAGTACCTGAGATCGCTGAAGAGTTGATCGAAATTCGTGGAGCAGCACGTGACCCGGGGTCTCGCGCTAAAATTGCGGTGAAGACCAATGATCGCCGGATCGATCCCGTTGGGGCCTGTGTTGGTATGCGCGGTTCGCGCGTTCAGGCTGTGTCCAACGAGCTTGGCGGTGAACGCGTCGATATCGTGCTTTGGGATGATAACCCGGCCCAACTCGTCATCAATGCGATGGCGCCGGCCGAAGTGGCCTCCATTGTGATGGACGAAGATCGTCACACGATGGATGTGGCTGTAGGTGAAGATAACCTGGCTCAGGCCATTGGTCGCAATGGGCAGAACGTTCGGCTTGCGAGTGAGTTGACCGGCTGGACACTGAATGTCATGACCGAAGAGGAAGCGGGCGAGCGTCAGGAGCAGGAACTCAATCGTCTGTTGACGCACTTCACCGAGAATCTCGATGTTGATGAAGAGCTGGCCGGCTTCTTGATAGAAGAAGGGTTTACCTCGCTCGAAGAGGTGGCCTATGTGCCGATGGATGAGATGTTGGCGATTGACGGTTTTGATGAAGAGACCGTGACCGAGTTGCGACGTCGTGCCAAGGATCGTCTGTTGAATCAGGCATTGGCGAGCGAAGAAGCGCTGGAAGGCAATGAGCCTGCTCAGGACCTTCTTGATATGGAAGGTATGGAGCGTGGATTGGCATTCAAGCTCGCAGGTATGGGTATTCGTACCATGGATGATCTGGCAGAGCAGTCTGTTGATGATCTGATGGATATTGACGGTATGGAAGAAGCTCGGGCGGGACAGTTAATCATGACCGCGCGCGCGCCTTGGTTCCAGGACCAGGAATAATCGGGGAGGAGGACCAGTATGGCTGAAGTAACTGTAAAACAGCTGGCCGATGATGTAGGCGCTCCCGTGGATCGCTTGTTGCGCCAGATCGTAGAGGCTGGCCTGAGTGCCCGTTCAGAATCTGATTCAGTTTCCAGTGATGAGAAACAGCAATTGCTGGCGTATCTGCGCAAGAATCACGGTGAATCAGACGACGAGCCACGCAAAATTACGTTGAAGCGTAAAACGACGACAACATTGAAGGCCGGCAGCGGTGCAGGGCGTGCCAAAACTGTAAACGTTGAAGTGCGCAAGAAGCGCACCTACATCAAACGTGCGGAATCGCAGCAACCTGAAGATGAGTCAGTTGCTGAAGAAGCGGTAGCGAATGATGCGGCGGTTGAAGCGCCGGCGCCCGTAGAGACTGCGGCAGAAGCACCAAAGCCTGCAGAGAGGGAAGCGCCTGTTGCTGAGGATGCGCCGGCGAAGGCGGAGGAGCCTGCAGCTAAGAAACCTGAGCCTGAGCCTGAGCCTGAGCCAGAAGTCGATCTGAACGCCATCGCAGATGCGTCGGAAATCAGCAACTCTGCTGACGACGCTGACGGCGGTAAAGATCGCAAAGCGAGCAAAAAGAAGAAAGAAAAAACACGCGAGCGCACAGATGACGCTGAAGATGGCAAGCCGAAGAAGAAATCGGCGGGTCATCGTGGTCCGAGAAACCGTCCGGTTGAACCGGTCGTTGCAGCTCTTTCCGAAGATGAGGAAGAAACAACGCTGCGCAAGCCGCTTCGGGCCAAAAAGAAACCCAAACAGAAGAGGCACGGTTTCGAAAAACCGACCAAACCTATGGTGCGTGAAGTAGAAATTCCGGAAACCATTACAGTGGGTGATCTGGCCCAGCGTATGTCAGTGAAAGCCGCTGACGTCATCAAGACACTGATGAATATGGGGGTTATGGCCACCATTAATCAGGCGTTGGATCAGGAAACAGCTGTTCTGATTACCGAAGATATGGGGCACAAGGCGACGACTACCAGCGATAACGCTTTTGAGGAGTCTGTTCTAAGTACCCTGACATTCGAAGGTGAAACCGTTACACGTGCGCCGGTCATCAGTGTTATGGGTCATGTTGACCATGGTAAGACTTCCCTGCTGGACCACATTCGTCGCGCGAAGGTCGCTGCTGGCGAGTCAGGTGGTATTACCCAGCACATCGGTGCTTATCACGTTGAAACCGGTCACGGCATGATTACCTTCCTGGATACGCCGGGTCACGCGGCCTTTACTTCCATGCGGGCGCGAGGTGCTCAGTGCACTGATATCGTTATCCTGGTAGTCGCGGCTGACGATGGCGTGATGCCGCAAACCAAGGAAGCGGTGAATCATGCGCGGGCAGCTGGTGTTCCGTTGATTGTTGCCATCAACAAGATGGACAAGGAAGGTGCTGATCCGGACCGGATCAAGAATGAGCTTTCTGCACTTGAGGTTATTCCGGAAGACTGGGGCGGTGACGTCCAGTTCGTGCCGGTTTCGGCGCATACCGGTGACGGTATTGATAATCTGCTGGAAGCCGTGCTGTTGCAGTCTGAAGTTCTGGAGCTGACCGCTGTGCCGTCAGCGTCTGGCGCGGGTGTTGTGGTTGAATCAAGCCTTGAAAAAGGCCGCGGCTCGGTGGCGACCGTGCTGGTTCAGAACGGTACCCTGAAGCAGGGCGATATGGTTGTCGCCGGTGGCTTCTTCGGTAAGGTTCGTGCCATGTCCGATGAGGCAGGTGTGCAGGTGAAAGTCGCCGGTCCTTCTATTCCGGTGGAAATACTGGGCCTGAATGGCACCCCTGATGCGGGCGACGAGTTCTTCGTAGTCGCTGACGAGCGCAAGGCCAAAGAGCTTGCGGAATTCCGTCAGGTTCGTGAGCGCGAGCAGCGCTTGCAGCGCCAGCAGGCGGCGAAGCTTGAGAATCTGTTCGAAAACATGGGCAAGGACGAAGTTAAAACGCTTAACGTCGTGCTCAAGACCGATGTGCGCGGTTCGCTTGAGGCCATCACCAAAGCGTTGCTTGATATGGGTAACGAAGAAGTGCAGGTCAAGATCGTGTCTTCCGGTGTAGGTGGTATTGCTGAAACTGACGTCAGCCTTGCGATGGCGACCAGTTCAGTGATCTTCGGCTTCAACGTACGGGCCGATACTGCAGCTAAGCGACTTGTTGAGCAGGAAGGTCTGGACCTTCGTTACTACAGCATCATCTACAACATGATTGATGACGTGCGTTCTGCTCTTACCGGGATGTTGGCACCGGAGTTCCGCGAAGACATCATCGGTATCGCCGATGTGCGTGATACTTTCCGTTCGCCGAAGTTTGGCCAGGTGGCCGGCTGTATGGTTACCGAAGGCACGGTATACCGTAACAAGCCGATCCGGGTTCTGCGCGACAATGTCGTGATCTTTGAAGGTGAGCTTGAATCGCTTCGCCGCTTCAAGGACGACGTCCAGGAAGTGAAGAAGGGCATCGAATGCGGTATCGGTGTTAAGGGGTATGATGTGAAAGTGGGTGACCAGATCGAGGTGTTTGATCGGGTCCGGGTAGAGCGTAAGCTGGAAAGCTGAAGGCTCGCGCAAGGCTTTGACATGTAATCCGGACAGCGCCCCGAACTTCGGGGCGCTGTGCATTCAGAGAACACAGATTGTCTGCGGCCCGTTAAGGGCTGCTTACTTATTTACAGGGCGGAACTAATGCCAAAGGAATTCAGTCGTATTGATCGGGTTGCGGACCAGATCCAGCGAGAGCTGGCGCAAATGGTTCAGCGCGATATCAAGGATCCCCGGCTCGGTATGGTGACGGTCAATGCGGTCAAGGTTAGCCGTGACCTGGGTTATGCAGACGTATACGTCTCACTTCTGACCACAGAAGAACTGACCGAAGAATCCGAAAGCGTCCGCGATTCGCTCAAGGTTTTGCGCAACGCGGCAGGTTTTCTGCGCACGCAGCTGGGTAAGGCCATGAAGCTGCGTGTTGTGCCTCAGCTGCGTTTTCATTTCGATACTCTGGTCGGAACCAGCCGTCGTATGGATGCACTTATTAATCGTGCAATGGGTACGCAACCGGCAGTGCGCGCAGAGGATAGCGAGGGGGAAGATAGTTGAGTCGTCGGCGTCGCGGTCGTAATGTTAACGGCATCCTCGTTATAGACAAGCCAATCGGTGTGAGCTCTAACGGTGTGCTACAGCAAGTTAAGCGGCTTTACGGTGCCGCAAAGGCGGGGCATACCGGTAGCCTGGATCCTCTGGCGACTGGCGTGTTGCCGCTATGTTTCGGTGAGGCGACCAAGTTCTCGCAACTGATGCTGGAGAGCGACAAGTCTTATGTCGCGACGGGGCGGCTGGGCGTTGTCACGGATACCGGCGACGCTGAAGGTGCTGTGGTCAAGGAACGTCCGCTTCCGGAGGGGCTTTCCGAAGCGATGATCGAAGATGTGTTGACCCGGTTCCGGGGCGACATTTCTCAAGTGCCATCCATGTATTCGGCGCTGAAGCACAAAGGTCGACCGCTTTACGAATACGCTCGTGAGGGTATTGAAGTCGAGCGCCCTGCGCGTCCGGTCAGCATTTACCAGCTGGATCTGCTGGACTTTTCCGGCGACAGTTTCGATATCGAGGTGACCTGCAGTAAGGGGACCTATATCCGTTCGTTGATTGAGGATATTGGTGAGGCGCTGGGCTGTGGGGCTTATGTGACCGCGTTGCGGCGCACCAAGGCTGCCGGATTCGAGCTGGATCAGGCATTGCTGCCTGAAAAGCTGGAGGCTATGCGGGAGAATGGTGAGTCTCTCGATCCGTTATTGGTGCCTGTCGAGTCAGCATTAATGGAGTTTCCGAAAATTGTACTGACTGACGAGCAGATTGTGTCGATATTAAACGGACAACCCGTTAAAATGTCGGATCATCCATCCGGGTGGGTGCGTCTATATGGCGGTGAACGCTTCCTCGGATTAGGTGAGCAGGTACCAGACGGCGAGCTATTACCCCGTCGACTGGTCAGGAAGGACTGAGCCGGAACGCCGGTTCTGTCCTAGCCGGGCTGTAGAGATGCGCGGTCCGGCCGTATGAATGGCATCGCAATATTGAGGTGAGTTATGGCTCTTAATGCCGCAGAGAAGTCACAGATTGTTAAGGATTTTCAGCAAGTTGAAGGCGATACCGGTTCTCCTGAAGTTCAGGTTGCCCTGTTGAGCGCCAACATCGACAAGCTGCAGGATCACTTCAAGGTCAACAAGCAGGATCACCACTCACGTCGTGGTCTGATCCGCATGGTTAACCAGCGTCGTAAATTGCTGGATTACCTGAAAAAGAAAAATGCTGATCGCTACCTTGAGCTGATCAAGCGTCTTGGCCTGCGTCGCTGATCATCTGATCACACGCTCTCTGAGCCAACATCGGGTCGGATGAGACCTGAAGCAGCCGTGCTGCTGATTGCATCTTCTTCCCCCTTGTTGGTTCTGTCGGAAGGGTTTCCCTTCCGACAGAACTTCTCGCCCCCTGTTTTTGCTGTCGGATTTCCCGGATAGCAGATGTCCGGATAATTCTGTAGAACTGCCATCATCGTTTAACTGTTATCGTTGGTCTCGACTATGATGTCAGCGGCCGGATAATAGTTTTCCGGCAGAAAACCGGTATTGAATCATTGCCAGTGTCGTCGTCGACGTGTCCGGTTGGTGATGAAAGCCAGAACAATAGCAGGTTGTTGAAAATCGAGTGGTTCCTGTTGTCCGTTCGCTTTTCAACAGCCTGTTAGCTTTCATTCCGGCAAGTCCTGACTGCCGCTCTGGTAACTCAAAATACCGTCACGCGGGATACTGCATGGGCAGTATTTCGTCGAAATTGACTGAAAAGATAAGGAGTTACCGTGAACCCGGTAAAAAAAACATTTGAGTTGGGTGGCAAAACTGTCACGATCGAAACAGGTCGTATTGCACGCCAGGCCACCGGTTCTGTACTGGTGACTATTGATGACATCGCCGTACTGGGTACTGTCGTCGCAGCCAAAGAAGCCAAGCCCGGTCAGCCTTTCTTCCCGCTGACAGTTAACTACTTCGAGAAGACCTATGCGGTAGGCCGTATTCCCGGTGGTTTCTTCAAGCGTGAAGGTCGCCCTTCCGAGAAAGAGACGCTCACGTCGCGTCTGATCGACCGTCCTATTCGCCCGCTCTTCCCCAATGGTTTCATGAACGAAGTACAGGTCGTGTGTACTGTCATGTCATCCAGCAAAACCCAGGATCCCGATATTGCCGGCATGCTGGCTGCTTCCGCAGCGTTGGCGCTGTCAGGCGTTCCGTTTGATGGCCCAGTGGGTGCATCCCGCGTTGGCTTCACCGAAGAGAAAGGTTACTTCCTGAACCCGACTTTTGAAGAGCTCAAGACCTCCAAGCTCGACATGGTGGTTGCCGGTACATCTGATGCGGTATTGATGGTTGAGTCCGAAGCGACTGGCCTGACTGAAGATCAGATGCTGGGTGGTGTCCTGTTTGCTCACGACGCCCTGCAGAGCGCTGTTAATGCGATTGCAGAGCTGGCTGCTGAAGCGGGACTGCCACGTTGGGAGTGGGAACCTGAAGCGGTCAACACTGATCTTGCCGAAGCGCTGAAGAGCGGCTTTGAAGGCGCAGTGATTGAAGCCTACGGTATCCGCGACAAGATGGAGCGTTACAAGCGTCTGGGCGAAGTGCGTAACGACGCGATCGAGAAGCTTGCCGGTGAAGAAGAGGGTCAGCCCTCTGCCGACGACGTTAAAAAGTACTTCGGCAAGCTGGAAAAGGCGACCGTGCGTCGTCAGGTCATTGAAGGCAAGCCGCGTATCGATGGTCGTGACAACAAGACCGTTCGCCCGATTGAAATTGAAGTTGGCGTTCTGGCAAGTACTCACGGTTCAGCGCTGTTCACCCGTGGTGAAACTCAGGCCATCGTGACCACTACCCTGGGCACCTCGCGGGACATGCAGATTATCGATGCCCTTGAAGGTGAGCGGAAAGATCCATTCCTGTTCCACTACAACTTCCCTCCATACAGTGTGGGTGAGACCGGCCGTGTAGGCGCGCCGGGTCGTCGTGAGATTGGTCACGGCCGTCTGGCCAAGCGTGGCGTTGCAGCGGTAATGCCGACTGCTGAAGAATTCCCGTACACCATTCGTGCAGTATCCGAGATCACTGAATCCAACGGCTCAAGCTCCATGGCTTCAGTCTGTGGTTCCAGTCTGGCGCTGATGGATGCCGGTGTGCCGATCAAGGCCGCTGTTGCCGGTATCGCCATGGGTCTTGTCAAAGAAGGTGAAGACTACGCAGTATTGACTGACATTCTGGGTGATGAGGATCATCTGGGCGACATGGATTTCAAGGTTGCCGGCACATCTGAAGGTATCACTGCGCTGCAGATGGATATCAAGATCAATGGCATCACCGAAGAAATCATGGAAAAGGCACTGGAGCAGGCTCACGCTGCGCGTATCCACATCCTGGGCGAAATGGCGAAAGTTATTTCTACGCCACGTGCCACTTTGTCTGATCGTGCGCCAAGCATCACCAGCATGAAGATCCATCCGGACAAGATCCGCGACGTCATCGGTAAGGGCGGCTCGGTTATTCGTGGTATTTGCGACGATACTGGCGCCTCCATCGATCTCGATGATGATGGTAACGTCAAGATCTACGCGGACAACCAGGAAGCCGCTCAGGCAGCTCAGAAGCGCGTGATGGAAATCACAGCGGAAATCGAAGTTGGCGCAATTTACCAGGGTAAGGTTGAGCGGATTGTCGATTTCGGTGCCTTCGTGAACATCCTACCTGGCAAGGATGGTCTGGTTCATATTTCCCAGATCTCAGAGCGTCGCATCGAGAATGTGACCGACGAGCTGAGCGAAGGCCAGCAAGTGCTGGTTAAGGTGCTCGACGTTGATAACCGTGGTCGTGTGAAGTTGTCGATCAAGGAAGTGAAGGAAGGCGAACAGCCGACCGATTTCGGCGCCTGATACAGGCGCTGAATAGAAAAAACCGCGGCGGTTGATTCCGGCGCGGTTTTTTTATGTCTGCGATTTACTGATGACTGAGTGCTTTGTCCAGAAACTCGATGGCCTTGTCGCGGTAGGCCGGTATAACAAACGTCGCGGCGTGAGGAGTATCGGTGCGCAAGAAATCTTTGGGATCACTCGCGGCATCGTAAAGTTCAAAACCGTTGTGGAAAGGGATAATGCCATCCCGCGTACTGTGAATGATCAGTAGCGGCACTGGGCTGATGTTTCGAATATGGTCAATCCCTTCGAACTCATCAGGGATCGTCCAGCTCAGCGGAACCTGAAACGGCCAGGTCAGCCAGAAAGAGTCCAGTTTTTCCCGGGCGATTGCACGAAAGCCACTGAAGCTGCTGTCTATAATAACCGCAGAGAGCGGTGGTTGTTCGCCTCTGCGCGTCCATTCGCTGGCGAGCATAATCCCGAGGCCGCCACCAAGACTTTGCCCGAGCAGAACGTAAGGGCCTTTGTGGTGAGTGGTGAGCCACCGCATTCCGGTTTCGACGTCGTGGAGGGCGCCGTCTATGTCGGGTGAGCCCGTTGACTGGCCAAATCCCCGGTAATCCAAAAGAAAGACGTTGTAGCCCCGTTCCGGCAGCCAGGCGACATTAAGCAAATGGCTGCTGATGTTCTGGGCATTGCCGTGGAGGTAATACACGGTCCCTTCCAGGTCTTCGTCTCCCGCTTTGGCGGGTAGCCACCAGCCATGGAGGCGTTCGCCATCCGGAGTGTCAATGTAGACATCGTCAAAGGCCAGATTGAGGCGGTCCGGAGTAATGTAGACCGTCTGATCCGGAAAGAAAAACAACCCGGAGCAACCGCCAAGCAGCAGAGTCGATGCCATCACGAGCGCTTTGGTTAATGTCCTGCCGCTCGAGATGATGCCTGCCCGGCCTTTGATTAAAAATAAATGTTCAGTCCTAGCTGCCATCGGGTTTCGTACCTTTCAAATTGGTGGCGTCTTTCCCAGCCGGTTGTCAGGCTGAGGTCGCGACGGATATGCCAGCTGGCGTCAGCATAAACGCTGTCTTCCCTGTGCTGGCCGCCGATCAGCCATGCCTTGGTGCGCAGACCACCTTTGGCGCTCAGCGTGTGGCCCTGGTAGAAAGCGCCAAAATCCGCGCCAGGTGCTGCGTCAAACCCTTTGTCCAGATCATTGTCAATTTCAACGTCTGCTGTGGCCATTGCGAACACCTGGCTTTGGTCGGTGATCGCCCAGCCTCCGCCTGCGCCTCCATCGAGATAGGGGGTAAATATGCGTTTGCCCGACTCAATCTCTGCTCTCCGTCCGCCAAATCCGACCTGCCACGAAAGTGGCGAGAAGAACTGATCACGGACGGACAGCGAGCGAATTTCCACCGCCGTCAATTGCTCGACCTGGAGTTCATCATTGTCCGTATACAGGCGAGCATCCAGTCGAAGGAACTGGAGTTGCGCGCCGCTGCGATAACCTTCCGGTGGATCCAGAAGATCATGGTAGGCGGGTCTCAATGTGAGCTGAGCGAAGTTGCGAGAACCTTGCTGGCCGCCGAGCGCGCTGATTCTGAATGTGTCATGTCCCTGATCATCCCGCACTTCGGGTTCAGGTGGCTGGGGCAGGGGTGTTTCATGGCCCAGTTCGCTTCGTGCTTTTAGCAGTGAGTAAGATAATGAAGCAGAGCGTTCACGGGGCCACTTTTCTGCCTGAGTCTGGTAGCGCACGTATTCATAGGTGGCGTCCAGCACTTGTGCCTGCTCATCGTTGGCAAGGTCGGTGATGCGTTGATCATCAACCGATATGTCGCCACTGGCCAGTGCAGCGGCAAGCTCGCGTTGTTCTGACGATAGCTGCTCAAGGTAAGTCTGAACCACCGTGGCTGATGAAGGGCGATAGCGAACAGACGTGACCAGATCGTGATCCACCACCCATCGCACCGTGTCTGAAGGAATAGCGTGGGTGTTCACTTCATCCAGCAAATGGGTGCCGGGGCGAGCCACGTCAATCAGGGCAAGCAGACGGTAAGCGCAGTTTTCGTCAAAGAAATAGTAATCGAAATTGTGATCTTTGATTTCCCAGGCGTGTGCCATCAATGTGCTGGTTTCTTCGGGCGTCAGGTTGAGCTGATATTCCCATAGGTCCCGGTTTTCGATGTCTGAGTACAGCCGGATTTTTTCGTAGTAGGGCTGGACGGTGGTAATGCCGGGATAGCCGCCGAAAATGCCTCGGTACGCAAACATCAATTCGCTGTCATGGGCTGCAGCATCAGCGGCGTAAGATATTGTGCTGGCCAGCAACAGATCCGCTTCTTCAGAACGGTTTGGCGGATCGAGCCTTAAAAAAGTATGTCCGAACATCGAGGAAGGGCTGTTCAGGTACGACGCGGCAAATACCAGTGTGACCGTCTCGGTATTGAGGGTGCTGCGCCATTCGTCATAGGCCGGGCAGTTGACCTGTGTGAGAGGCAGGTCCAGTTGTTCTCGCAGCCAGCGGTCTCTGGCGG
>TARA_R100001440_G_scaffold19071_3_pt1 | contig 12495 bp, 5 predicted proteins | sample TARA_R100001440 | Tara Oceans TARA_R100001440 (sample SAMEA2622112) | marine metagenome | biome: marine biome (ENVO:00000447); feature: surface water layer (ENVO:00002042); material: "saline water (ENVO:00002010), including plankton (ENVO:xxxxxxxx)" | depth 5 m
CCTTGGGGCTAATAAGTTCAAGAAAAAGAATGAACAACCTGATCTCCGGGGTAACGTTAAGATTAGTAGAGAACAGCTCCAAGCTCTGTTATTTCTAGCAAGACAGAAGAAAGAGAATCCTGATTACGATTTTGAGATCAGGATAGATCTATCTGGCTGGGACAACGTGGGTAAGGATGGGAGCAGGTACATTTCTCTTAGCAGTGAGGTTTATATACCCAAACCCGAAGATGTCAGTACGTCTGAGGTGTTACAGCCTGAGGAGAAGGACGAGTTCGAGGATGACATACCGTTTTGAGGATAGAGGTAGAGAAATCTAAGATCGGGGAACTGATTGGAGTGTTGTGCTCCATCTGCCCCGCCCGGACTCAGGAGGTTCTGGATACTCTTCTAACGTGTGACGGGGGTCTCGCAATAGAGCTTGGCCCCATGAAGAAGCATAGAACCAACAACCAGGAAAGGTATTACCGTAAATGGGCTGGTGAGTTTGCTAAGTTTTGCGGTATGACTCCAGACGAGCTGCATGAAGAGCTTTTGTGTAAAGCGTTTGGCAGTGAGGAAAGATTAACTAAATTTGGGATAAGGCGTAGACCTCTCAAGCGCAGCGGCGACACCAGTCGAAGTAACTACTCAGAGCTGATAGACACTCTGGTTATGACCGCAGCAGAAATGGGGTTCATTGTACCGGCAGCGCAGGAGCAACAATAATGCAAAGTCGCAAAGAGGAAATGCGTGAGCAAGTGAAGTTGTTTCACGAGAATCATCCTGACGTATGGTATCTATTTGTTAAGTTTACAAAGGAGAAGATAGACCTAGGTTTTAACAATTACTCAGTCAATGCAATCTTTGAGAGGATTCGTTGGGAGAAGGACACTGGCGGTGATGGAGTTGTGAGCTTCAAACTAAACAATAACTACAGAGCTTTCTATTCGAGAGCTTTTATGAAAAAGTTTCCGCAGTATGATGGATTCTTTAGAACGAGAGAACAGGTGTCTGAGCATCAAAGCGCAACCAACATGGAAGAGCTTGGGCCAGATTACTACGAACAGGCGGGGAGTTAACTCACATTTCTCCTTCCAAGGGCTTCCTGCTAGCCTCGCCTAGAAGCAGGAGACCGGGGCGACTTACATCGCTGACACAACCTGCGCCAGCCAGGTCTGGTCGAAGCTGGCAAAAGCGTGGGGTAAAGAACCTCTGGTGAGCGGTAGCGTCAGAGGCCTCCAGCAGTGTTTAAACCAAGTTAGTAGGGTTTGGCACTGCAAATTAAAGATAAGGTGTGGTGAAGCGTTGTTCCACGCAGGGTTTTTTCGTGCAACCAACTGCATCAACTACCGCAAGTTTGACCAGGTGATCTTGTGGCTCTGGTCTGTCACAGGATCATACCAGTAGCACGTTCCCGTCCGTGTGGTCAAAGGCGGGGTTTTAGGGGAGTTGCTATGAAGAACATGGAAATAATGATTAGTTTTATTGATGACAAGGGTAGGCCTGACATGAAGATATTTCAGGCTGTCAGTTTGAAAGATTTACAGACGCTGCCCTTTTATCTGGAGTGCATAGAGAAACAAAACCTTGAGGGGGTTTGCATACGGAAGACTAATCAGAGAGAAGCCAATATTAGAGATCAGTTGGAGTTTATGTCGGCTGGCAGAATGACAATAAAAGAAAAACCGGAGTCACCCACCAAACATTCTTCTTGATATATCCTCTGTATAAGTTGGTATCTTGAACATTTTTTGTAGTTCGGGAACAACTTCTAAAATATATCTTTCGCTTATGTTTAGCTCTCTAATGTATTCTTGCTTCTCTTCCGCGCTCATGTCAGATTCGAGAACCTTTCTTCTCATCCTTCTGACCTTTGCTAGCCTGTCTGAAACTTTCCTGAGGGCTTTTGATCCACCAACCAACTCTTCTCTGCCAAGTATGAAGGCATCAACCTCGTCACCTCTGCCAGCTTCATAGAGAGACTTAACTGACTCATCAAGCCTCCTGACATAGTCATACATCTCATAGAAGTCTTCTTTAACACCACCACCAAACTCTGAACCAAAGAATCTTCTTGCTATTGGATACTGGGTAGCATCTCTTGCTGGCAGCACATTTCTGTTGTCTCCCTGTATTGTCGTGCTTCTTAATAATCTGTCAGCTTCAGACAGAACATAACCACCTATAGTTCCTGTATATCCCTTTATCAGATGGTCGATCTTAATGGGACTCATGCCAGTCTTAGCGCCAATAGCTTTGGCTATCTCTGTTGTGCTGGCTAGCTGCTGTAGGCCTTCTTCTCCTCTTGAGTCTATGTAGACAGGAGTTACAGGCCTTCCCCTGTACTGATCATAGTTTGTGTAAGCCTCAAGCAAAGGTGTTATGGCCTGAGGAAATTGCACCGCTAGCGTCCCGGTAACAGCTCTCATTGCTGACTGCTGCGCTTCCCTGGCAGTGGTCCCTTTGTGGTAAGAATCCATTATACGCTCTGGTATGGTCTTAAATATCAGTCCCACCTCAAAAGGAATAGGTATCTTAAATGGTATTCCAGATTCTCTGGGGATTATCCAATAGTTATCTTTTATCTCTTCTGTTTGTTCTTCGTATTGCTCATCATCGCTAACCATCGTGTAGTAATACATGGTCAATGCGGCCAGTATCCCGCCTCTGGCTAGGAATGAAGCAGCGACCTTGCCTCTAGATAGATCTCGATTAGCTGAGTTAGTGCCAGCGGCAGCTCTGGCTAATACATCCAATCCCTGTATTCTGGCATTCAAGAACGGCGTTGTTGCAGCTATGACTCTCATCACAGGGTTGCTTCCCCTTCTGCCAAAGTTCAGCACCTCCATCGCTTGGAATGTTGCTTCTGCTTCGTTCCCTGTTCTTGCTAATACGTCTTCATATACTGCGTTTCTTGTTGCCGCATCAGATAGCGTCGATGCATGTCCGGTGATATCCCAAAGCTTCTTAACACCGTTAACAAAGTAATTGTTTGATCCTATGTTTTTGTTTCTTTGTCCTAATATCTTTCCTGCAAATTCACCAATATTCTGTGGGTCATTCTTGTAATCATATCCACCAACAACACCAGTTTTTTCCAGCTTCTCCATCCCACTGAGGAAACCTCTTAGCGTATCTAAGATAGGAATAAAGTTTGAACCAGATGTGGTAAATGCAGAGAGAGAATCTCTAAGCATGTTTGCTATGACAAACCCAGGCTCTCTGGTAACCATCTCTCTTAAAAATCTTGCTGGTGCTCCAAAGATGTTTGTTAGAGTTCTCTCGACACCTGATGCTGGTTCAATAGTTAATGACTCGTACACAAGCGGGTCATCAACATAGAAGTTTCTTTTCTTTCCTCCAACCTTGAAAGACACAACATTTTGTCCTGCTGTTTTCTCTCCTTTGCCAACCTCTCTAGCTAGGCCAATACTATTCATATCTCTTATTAGCCTTTGCTGGGCCACGTTCTTCATGCCCATAGTTATAGCGGCATTTAAGTTTAGAGTTATGGCCTCCAGCATAGGCACGTTAAGAGCCTTCTCACTGCCCCTGATGGCTTTGAGTTCACTGCTTGATGTTAAGCCACCAAACACATTTGGAACATTAGGGAAGGCAGAACCCTCTAGCTGCCTGTAAAAAGGTATGTAGTCAGACTGCAACCTCCAAGCTTCTGCCGTCTGTTCGTTTAACATCCCGGTGTCTTTGAGGAACTTGATGGTATAAGAGTTATAGGCTTGCCATGCGTTATACCAGTCCTTGATTATAGAGTTACCGTCTGCGTCTAAGAATGACTCTGCTGTTTTGATATTCTGTGCGTGATCCGCATCTGAACCGGGAACCTGCAACCCTCTCGCCTTTAGCCTTTCCGCTCTCTTCGCTATGGCATATGACTGCGCTATCTGCTCAAGAGATCCATGCTCTTTTGTATACAGCATGGACATCAAATCTATTAGTCCATTGTACTGCTTTACTTCGCCCCTATCGTTCCTGTGCTCAAAGTCTACTACCTTGACTAGTCCGTTTTTGTAGACAGGCACTCCGTATTGTAATGCGGCGGCTGTAATAGCGTTTGATCTGTCAGCAAATAACAAGGCGGCAAGAGCAGAAGAGTCTGCAAGTCTAGGGCCTAACGCCCCTTTCTTTTCATAGTTCTCTACCTGAGCGTATCTATTGACTGCTTTTTGTTTAAGCTGGGTGAACTTCTTATTGAACGAACCCTGATTGAGGACGTTAAGATATGTCTGCCCCGGTGTGTCAGTGGGTATCTCTTGAGATACTCTGTTTATTGCGGCTTGTTGTACCGGGTTTATGTCTGGGCCGTTACCTCTAGAGAACAAGACATCATCACCGGGGTCTAGTTTCTGACCCTTGCTTGGGTCTTTTGCAACTGCTTGTGAGTATGCGGATGACTTTGGATTTACTAAGGGAACATCCCCAACAGGTGCGGTTTCTGCTTTCTCTAGGTTTTCTTCCGCTACCCTCTCTGCTACCCCCTCAGGTATCTTCTTTGGTTTTAGCTTTGTTGCTGGGAGCGTGAAGGCTTCGCCGGTCTGCTTTGTAGTTTTTCTTGGAGGAGCTTCACGAAGCCCTCCATCTGCCCCTCTGGGACTTGGGTCACTAGCGCCCCTTCTTCTCTCTGACTCCCTGAGTGCTTTTTCAATTTTGCCACTTGGAACTCCTTTGCTTTCAGCAAGTATCACTGCTGCATCTAGATAGTCGTTATCAGATCCTCTTCCAGGCTGTACACCCAAGGCTCGGAACAACTGCTTCTCAGGATACCACATGAGGGCCTGAAAATCTGCCGTACTAATATCGTAGTTTCTTTCCTTCAACCTTTGCTGGGTAGCCTTAACAACCTCTCGCATGTAAGCCCTTTCTTCTACACCCTTTGGTGTGGCTTGCAACTGAGGCTTTAGGTTCTTTACAAATGTGCCTGTCTTCTTAAATACATCAGGCTTTTGATGATTGACCCCGTTCTTCTCTTTGTATTCCTTGTAGAACTTCTGATATCTCTTCTCTACATCTCTGATAAAAGAATCCATAAGATCCGGGTCTTCTGTTATCTCTTGAATCGTCTGGGGATAACCTGCTTCAACCTCTTTGATTAGTTTCTTTGGCAGACCACCAACTTTTTTGAATAGATTGGCAAGCTCATCTCTTCTTGGTTGCAGCTCTTTTGCTGTCTCGAAGGGCCTTCCAACAGCCCTGTTCCACATCCTCATCCACCATATATCCATCGTAAGAGGATCATAGTTCCCCCTGATGTTTTGGTAGAAACCTTGGCCTATCTTAGGCCCTAGTATATAGCTAACTTTTACATCTACATTAGCACCCTCAGCAGATGGTATGACCATTGCTTCATAGCCAGCCTGTCTGTTGAACTCTTCGGCAACCTCCCTCAAATCCCTGACTTTTACATCTTGATCAAGGAACTCATATATTGGCTGATCGAATTGATTCGATGTCTTCCTTAGGTTTTCGTAAGCGTTGTAAAACTTAAAGGCCTGTAGCATGGCTTCGTTACGCTCACCACCAAGATCGAACTGAGCCTTTGTCTCTGGCAGCTTTTTGTTCTTCATGTAAGAGCTAAACAAATCGTTAGCAATCTTAAAGTTATCTACAACAGCCTGTCCGTTAGAGGTCACAGCAAGCAAGAAATCAAACAGAGCCTCGTTTTCTTTTGACTTCATTATCCTTGGATCTACCAAGCGCATAATGTCTTTGGCAGACTTAATCTTTCTGTCGTACCAACCAATCGCATTGCCATCCCTATCAAGGGCAGACAAAGCTTCTGTGGCAAGCATGTCTGATATTATGGATATGTTTTCTTCTGTGTATTCAAAGGGAGTCGTTCTTCCTGTGGCTCTTTCCCACTTCTCTTGTAGGAATGTTGCAGCTTCTACAAGCGTCCTCTTGCGCTCTGGCTTGTAGGTGTTGTTCTTCATGGCCTCGACATCTTCTTCTGTTGGCATGATGTCAGTGTTGGTCATGCCCATACTTTCTGCTTTACCCATCTCTTCTAGGGGCCGTTTTGACAGCATCAAGCCGCCAACATCGATTGGGTCTACATAACCTTCCCGCCTGGGCAAATCAGATACACCGGCTTTTGCAGATATAGCTCTAGATTCCTTGTCTGTGAGGATTTTAGTGACCTTGATACCGCCACTAATCATCCAATTTTCAAACATGTTCGGGTTGGTTTTGTAACGGTAGTAACCGTTCTCTGGCATTTGATCAGTTATGTCTGCCGTTGATACATCGATTGTCCCATCTTTCTTTGCTCTGGCGTTTGCATTCGCTACAGATTGCCAATCAACATCTGCTGGAACCTCTATCTCTGCCCACACTTGATCGTCTTTTCTAAAATCTGGCTTAGAAAGATTTTTTCTGGTCTTGCCGCCTATGTGTGGGGCCATAGGTAAATCGCCCGAATGAAATCCCGGCCTGAAAGCTACGCCCTGTATTGCTTTGACATCTGGGCTTTTTATAACCCCAAGCTCAAACAACCTTTGAGCCTCTTCTGGCTCTACATTTACCCTGCCGCCTGTTGTTGCTTTTACATAAGGTTTTCCATTTGCTCCCATGAAGAAACCTTTAGCTCCTTCCGTCCTTGGGTCTGTTGCCTTTATCCACTCACCAACCGGGATCGGGGTAGCGCCCTCAACAAACAGCGGATAAATCTGTCCGTCTTTGTAAGTAAATAGCTTGTATGCCTTTACTACGTTGTCAGGCTCTCTCATTGGCTTGGATTTGCGGCTAAAGTTTACGACATCTGCCGTATAGACTTCCTCTGCGTCTTGAGCAATGCCTGACTCAACAAAGTCTGGTATCTGTTGACCAGCACCTGTTTCTTCGGCAAGAGCTTCTGCTTCAGCGCCTAATGCAACTTTTGTCTGCCCTCTTTCCTCTGCTGCTTTGACATCACGGAATATTCTTCTTCTTGTTTCTCTTTCTGTTCTTTGTGTTCTTTCTCTGGCCCCTATCCGTCCAGAAGTTATAGCGTTTACTATGTCCTCTGCGCTAGTAAATCCTTCTTTACGCAACGAAGAAACAAGATTCCTGAAGAACTCAACAACTCTCGTAACAAGTGATCTTGGCTTTCCTTGTAGAATCTTGGGGTTTGCCACCGCATCTCTTACAAGCTCTGCAATAGCTTCTTCTATTTGCTGATCATTAGTTAAGTCCTTGTAGTTTTTTATAGCCCAATCTATATATGTTTGATTATTTTCTTTCTCTTTGTTTATAGCTGCGTTACTTAGCAGAGACCACTCTTTAGTGGTAAACAAATCCAACTGACGAGCTGCGTGAATCATCTCGTGATCCAAGACACTAAGTACTTCAGCCTCTATCTCAGCATCACTTAAAGACTTTTTCCCTAGGATCTCGTTTACACCAAGAAATATCTGATTGAGAGACCTAGAATAATATGCTTGCGCTCTTCCTTCTGGGTCTATATCGGTAGCAAATGCAAACCTACCGCTACCCTGTGACCCGCCAACCAGTATTGACTCTGCATCTCCTTCTCTTGCTGGTCTTATTCCGTAGTAAAGCTGACCATCTGCACCTCTAGCTGCTGTATTAAGAGCATTATCTAGGTTTACGGCTACATCTTTGAGGCCATACTTAGTCATCCTTTCTTTGATTGATTTTCTTAGATTTTCTAACTTCCTTGGCGCTGGTAAAGCAAGAGGGGCGGCGGTGTCTACTGCAACCTCTTCTGTTACTGTCTCTGTTACCACGGGATCTATGGTTTGGCTGCTTATATCTCTCTTTAAGTCTTTTGCAGCAGCGGTTTGTGGTGCTATACCAGCCGCAGAAACAGCGTTGTCTAAATTGTTAGTTTTTTGGTAACGAGATAGTGCCGCCCTGAACTGCGCTCCGGTGTACTTTTTCTCCTTGAATAGGGGTAGTTTGGTAGGTCTATCGAATCTTGGTAAGGATCTTATCTTTTGATAGAAAAGCCTTTGATTGGCCTCCGTTTGAGAGCTGAGGGGCTTGGGAGATCCGGTGATTTGTTTTGCTAAATACCTAACCTCTGGAGATCCAACCTCAGATGTTATGTTCTTTGATTTTAGTAGCTGCTGTAAGCCTTTGAGATCAGCGTTTACGTTACGCATAACGCCTTTGTTTACGGCAGATCTATTAGTCGTGTTGTTTAGTTGATTCGAGTAAGCAATAGCATCTGCTTGGGTCTTAAACCTTACAATCTTTGGCGGCTTCTTCTTTGGATTATTTTTGATTGCAGCATCTTTTTCTAGAGTAGTCAGAGGTCTGCCCTGCAATGTCTCTCCAGCACTGCTATAAACAACGGGATTACCGTTTTTGCTGAGACCAGCTTTGTATGTTTCTGTCTCTGGTAATCCGTTCAGCCTGGTATCTGTCAAGTTGTAAAGCTGCTGATCGTTCAGCACAGACTTTACCTCCTGAATGGTAAATGTTTTAGTGGGAGGCAATCCCTTTCGCATTCTTTTTGCGTTTATTCTTTGAGATGCCGTCATGTTTCTGGGGCTGACACCCTCTGCCATCAAATCCTTTACGTTTGCAAGCTCATCAAAACCTCTGTCCTGAGTAGTCTCTGCCGCACCATCGACGGCAGGAGCTGAGTAGGTGTTCGAGTCTGGATGATTTGCTGCAAAGTTATATCTCTGCAAAGAATTTATCTGAGACTCGTTATAAGACTGACCAGATGTCTTAATTGCAGCATCACCAGCAGCATAGACATTGTTGTTTATGATTTGAGTATTGAGATGACCAGCCAAAGCGAATGCTTCTTCTGATGTCTGTAAGGGTTTGCCGTATCGGTTGCCCTTTGAATCTTCGACAAGAAAGACTGGAGCGCCGTCTTTTAAAGTTGTGGCATCAACTTGTTTGCCTCCGTAGTCTTGCGGAAGCTTCACGGTAAACATGTTGTTACCGGAGGGGAAACTATCTCCCATAGTTCTGCTGATATGCTGAGCATAAGCCAGCATTCTGTCTTGAGGGGAGGACGAGAGTATAGATTCGCTTGGTTCCACGGCTGTAATAACCTGAAAGCCGCTCTGTGCAGCAGGAACAGCCTGTCCGTTTACTGATGTAATTATCTCGCCTTTGTCTGGAACATTAACGAAGGTAGTTGTGGTTTCGTTTGGTTTGCCTTGGTTGCGTACTCTTACACGCTCTTCGGCCTGAAAGGTGGTTCCGTCTGTAGTATCTACCATAGACACATATCTAGAACCCGTTCTTATTGATGGGGTAATTTTCTTCCCTACAGGTTCATCTATCTGAGATGGGTCTATTTGCTTCGATTGCTCCGCAAGAATCCTGTTTGATTCTCTGTCTGCTTCTGCTTGGAGCCTTTGCTCTGCATCTAAAGTCTTTTGTATCTCTAGATCTTGAGAGAGAATATTTTCTCTGTCTTTTATTGCCTGATCCTGCTGCTCTCTAATCTTCTTTTCTGACTCAAAAGCAGAGGCATTGGCCGCATTGTTTCTTCTGCCAGCAGCAGCGTTAAGAACCAAATCAGCTCCAGCACCTATTGCACCGCCAATAGTAAACTCTTCAAAAAGATTGCCGCCAGCTATCTCAAAATTAGGATCGTATACGTTCTTCTGTATCGCATCTTGAGCTATGCTTGCAGAAACCTCTTGCAAACCCTCTTCTGTGCCTGACCTGAGAGCAGAAGAAAGTCTTTCTTTTATTCCTGATGGTAACTTATCGCCTTTGCCGCTAATTCTTTTTAGCAATCTGGATGGTGTTATTAGTTCACTAAACCCAACTACAGTACCACCTAAAACGGCCAGGTTTTCCTGATCATCGGTTACTTCTATGCCACGATCTCTCGCTGCCTCTATTCTTTGTGCAGCTTCCCCAGCACCTGTTCCAGCAGCTAATGACCCCATCCCAGTTGCTTTTAATGCTGTAGCGCCTTTGCCAGCCATACCAAGCAGTTTGATCGCCCCAGCAGGGGTAAAGAAAGAGGCAAAGGAACCAAGTCCTTCGCCAAACTTTGTAGCCCATGTATCTCGATAGGCAGAATCTGCACCCATAGCCTCATCTACAGCAGCCCTTCCCTCTCTGGCAGCTTTTACTAGTGCGTTGTCTTCACCGCTATCTATTAGATCTTCTGCTCCCACAAAGTCTGTGGCAGCGTCAGCAAGCTCTGCTAGACCTTCTCCAGCAGTAAGAAATGCGTTAGCAAATCCTCTCCCTGCACCCTTGACGGTCTCAAACAATTGACCGCCAGTAGTTCTTTTTGATTCATAATAATTTTGGAAAAGCTCTTCAGCGTCCTCAGGAGATGGCGGCTCTGCACCTGTTACCCTTAAACTTTCGCCGGTCTCTATGTCCCTAATGGTATATGTGGGCATTACGACTCTTCAATTACATATCTTGAAGCTGCTGGCCCTCTTGCCATCTGACCTGCGCCTACAAACTCATCGACGGGAAGCTCTCCATCTGCACCCTCTACTGAAAGGCCAAGGTAGTTTAAAGCTGTTGACAGAGGAACCCCTAATTCAGCGGCAACATTTGCAGTTATTCTTCTTTTTTCTGCTGATTGAGCTACCGGATCGTTCATTAGCCTAATGCTCTCTTTGCCAACGGTATCTGTAAGGGCCTTCATTTGTCTGTTCACTTCTGTGCTTAACTTTGAAAGCAGGGTGTCCATCCTAGTTCCTTTCTTGCTGCCACCAGAAATAGAATCATAATACTCTTGCCGTATAGCCCTATCTTTTGCATCTTTTCTTATCTCAGATGCTGTTTCCCCAGCCTTTTGCAGACCCTCTGCTAGGTCACCCTTTGCAATGCCAGCGCCTAGCTGCACCAACGCAAAAGCTAGAGCCTCTTTTTTAGCTGCCTCTTCATCAGATATGACACCAGCAGCTTTATCTTCTTTGACTTTGTCTAGGTAGGCTTGTGCCTCGTTTATATTCTTTTCTCTAGCGTTCTGATCTTCTTGCATTTGCGCTGCTTCTGCCGCAGCAGCTCTTTCTGCTTGAGATGCAGCTTGATTTGCTTTTTCTTCTAGATCTTCTCGTTCTTGTTGCCTCTTTCTTTCGCCTCTCGTGGTAAGCAAATCTGAATACCTGTCTTTTCTTACAATATCTTCTGGATCTTCACCAGGTCTCACTGACTGAGAAAAGCCCTCTTCCATAGCTAAAAGCCTTTCCTCTCTAGACATTGGAACTGAAGGAGCAGTAGGCATCTTTATTGTGCTGCCCTGCATGGGAGTGTATGTGTCTGCTATTTCTGCACCGATAATCGCTTTTTCAGCATCCTCTAGAACTGAACCCTTAGGAGAACCCTCGGTAGTCGTTAAGCCAGCCAAATCAACATTAGTAGTGGTCGGATCGATGCCTCCTCTACGACTACCTTCTACCCGGTTAACTAATTCAGGCATTCTGCTTACAGCCCCCTGTCTTCCTGTAGCAATACCTGATTCTATTTTAGAATCTGGGAATATCTCGTTCATAAGCTCAGTGGGAGTTCTTGGTCCTTGCTTCTGAACTGGAGCCTCTACAACCTCCTCTGTCGTTACAACAGTTTCTCTTTCTTGAGGGAACGGTAAATTGATATCTGGAATATCAACCTGGGCAACTGGCGGAGAAACCTGACGCTGGTTTGCCTCCGCTATCTGCTGCTGTATCTGATCTGGGGTTAGCTCTGTTCTGGATTCGAGCATAGCCATAGGAGAAAGTATTCTTGATCTCAGGTCTGGGTCTGACAGATCAATCTCTGCGTCCGGGTCTATGCCTAACTGACTAGAGATATAATTAACGTAACCCCTTGTGTCATTCTCAGACGGTGGAGCAAATCTATTGATCAGTCCACGGATAGTATTGATACCGTAATCTCTGCCGTAGGTGGTCAGAACTTTGTCTGCCGCCCTGACTCCAAACGGAGATGACTCAAAACTAACAAAACCTGACTCTTCTCCTGTCTCCCCAAGGAAGTCTTGATTTGCCTGTCTGATATTAAAGGGGTTATTGATTCTTTGTCCGATTATAGAGCTTATTTCTGGGGTTTCGTCTATTGGGAATGTTGCTTGTCTGCCCTCAGCCATCCGAACAACCCCACCCGCAGCCATACCTTGCATGCGAGGAGAAGTATTCTGCATGGGCATAGCTTGCTGAGGCTGTTGATTTTGCATAACAGAGGCAATGCCTTGGGGTTGCTGGCTAACTATTTGTTGGGCAACTGTGGGCATGGGCTGATTCTGCTGGGCCTCAAACCTCTTACGCATATCAGACCTTCTTTGTATCTCACTAACAACAAGATACTGAGGGACTTGAGGATTAGGTCTTTGAGCCATCATCTGCAAAGCCTGATCTGGCAAACCTTTTATATCGTCCTCTATCTGAATCAAGTTCTGCATATTAAGTACCTAATGCTTTGTATAACCCAACACCACCTATGCCAGCACCAAGTAGCTGCTGCCCTGTGGTTGGAGCAACCCCAAATGCAGCCATAGAGCTTCCTGGGGCTATGGGTAGACCCTGCAACATACTGCTAAAGAAGCCTAGCTGCTCTCTT
>TARA_R100001440_G_scaffold13633_3_pt1 | contig 12481 bp, 15 predicted proteins | sample TARA_R100001440 | Tara Oceans TARA_R100001440 (sample SAMEA2622112) | marine metagenome | biome: marine biome (ENVO:00000447); feature: surface water layer (ENVO:00002042); material: "saline water (ENVO:00002010), including plankton (ENVO:xxxxxxxx)" | depth 5 m
TTAGAATATCAAGAGTACAAAGCAATCGGGAGTGATGACAATGCCCAGTAATTTAATCAACATTGCTCAGACCTTAGCGAATAGAGTTAAAGGAACTGAACTATCAACAAATACTAAAGTTGATACTAAGACTAAGACTAATCTTAACTATGAGTTAATGTATAAAATGTTAGAGAGCGAAGTTGAAAAGCACATACTGGAAAATCAAGGCAACAGATGTGTAGATGAGTTTAGACAAAACATACTGACTAAATTCCAGTCGCTTGTACAAATACTAATCAAATAATAATTAACAAATCAATGGCGCTAACGCGCCATTGGTGTAACTTGCGCATAGCAAGGCTCACAATCTACTTTGACCTGCAATTCCAAAATTCGGTTTACAATTCGCGTTGCCTGGCGGGTGCTTACCGTGCAAAGAGGTTTACAAAGCAATATACATAAATATACTAGGGTCCCAAACGGTATGAACGTAGAAAATCTTACAGAAGACGAATTAAAAGATCTAATTCTTAAAAAGCAATTAGAGTGGATCAAGTTATGCCAGGATAATTTTTTAATTTTTGCTGAAACAGTTTGGCAAGATTTTATTTATCGTAAAACAAAGGACCCAAAGAAATATGGGCACCATCAAATTATTGCTCAATCCTTTCAAGATATAGCAGACGGGGATGCAAAGAGGCTCATAATTAATATGCCTCCTAGGCATACCAAATCAGAATTCGCATCATATTTATTTCCTGCTTGGTATATTGGAAAGTATCCAAAGAAAAAAATTATGCAGGTATCACACAATGCTGAACTAGCTTCAAGGTTTGGTAGTAAGGTTCGAAACTTAATGAACACCAAGGAGTACAAACAAATATTCGGAAATGTTACACTACGGGAAGATTCAAAAGCAAAAGGCCGTTGGGAGACTAATCATGGGGGTGAATACTTTGCAGCGGGGGTTGGCGGTTCTATCACAGGACGAGGGGCGGATCTTTTGATTATTGATGACCCACACACTGAACAAGACTCAATGTCTGATTCAGCGATGGATCGTGCTTACGAATGGTATAGCTCTGGTCCAAGACAACGTTTACAACCTGGCGGTCGAATATTAGTGGTCATGACCCGGTGGGCGGTAGACGATCTCACTGGTCGTTTAGTAAAGGCTCAATCAGAACCAAAAGCGGATAAGTGGAACGTAATAGAGTTCCCTGCAATTCTACCAAACGATAAACCTGTATGGCCTGAGTATTGGTCTAGAGAGGATCTAGATTCAGTGAAAGCCTCAATCTCTACAAAGAACTGGAATGCTCAATACATGCAGGACCCAACTTCAGAAGAGGGAGCGATTATAAAACGTGAATGGTGGCAAGACTACGATAAAGATTACCTCCCTAAATTACTACACGTAATACAAAGTTATGATACTGCATTTTCAAAAAAAGAATCCGCAGATTATTCAGCAATCACCACCTGGGGGATTTTTGAACCTGTAGAGGGATATGAAAAATGTATTATACTTTTAGATGCTCAAAAGGGTAGGTATGATTTTCCAGATTTAAAAAATTTAGCTTTAGAGCAGTTTAGATACTGGGAACCAGAGACAGTGATAGTTGAAGCCAAAGCAAGTGGTCAACCGCTAATTCATGAGCTTAGACGTGCAGGTATACCTGTTATTGATTATGTGCCTGCAAGAGGTAGAGACAAGCATACACGTATAAATAGCTGTGCTCCAGTGTTCGAGTCTGGAATGGTTTTTGCTCCATTAGATGAGCACTTTGCTCAAGAAGTAATTGAGGAATGTGCTGCATTCCCTAATGGTCAATATGATGACTATGTTGATTCTATGACCCAAGCTGTGTTAAGATATCGACAAGGCGGATTTGTAAGTACCTATTCTGATGATTGGGATGACCCACCAATAAAATTAGAAAAGGAATATAAATATTACTAGGAGTAATTATGAGAAAAGAAGATCCAAAATATATTGAAAAAAGGAAGCAATTTATGGCTATGCAAAAAGAAAAGTCAAAAGACAAATTTAATAAAGGTGGTCTTAAAGGAAACCAAAAGAAGTTAGATAAAAATAATAACAACAGAATTGATGCTGAAGATTTTAAAATTTTAAAAGCAGAAAAAGCAAAAGGAAAAAAAGTTTTTAAAGCAAACAAAGGAATGTCTTTTGATGAAAAAATGAAAGCAGTAGAACAAGGTAAAATAGATAAGAAGACTGGTAAGTTTACATCCATAAATGCTATGAGAGAATCAAAAGGTTTTAAACCTGGAGAGAGTGCTCAAGATTTTAACAAAAGAAGAAAAGAAATTTCAAGACTAGGTAAGGTTTTAAAAGCTACTAAAATTGGAAAAATAGCTTTAGGTGTTGGCGCATTAGGTGTAGCTGCATCTCAGTTAATAAAAAAGAAAATGCAAGAGAAAAAAGAAAATAAAAAAATGGGTGGTGGATTAGCTGCTGCTACAGCAAAACTTAAGGCTCAAGGTAGAATGGGTGGCGGAATGATGAAAAAATATTCAACAGGTGGAGATCATAAACTCAAGGATGATACATTCAAACCAATTTTTAAAAAATCAGAAGGCGCAAAAAAAGAATTAGCATTTGAACAAATTGATAGTGCACTTTCACAAAAAAATATTGGCTCTAAAGGTATGAGCAGAAGAGGGTTAATGAAAGTTGTAGATGCTGCGGCAGATGACAAACAATTAGAAAGATCTGTAAGAAAAAGATTTAGAGATACGCCAACAAAAGAAAATAAAAAAATGGGTGGCGGAATGATGAACAAGCCCATGGGCTACAAATCTGGTAAGTCCATCAAAGTTAAATGTAAACTAGGTAAAAACAAGCCTACTAAATTATATTAGGAGGGACGATGTCCCTTAGAAATCTTTTAGGGATTGGAAGAAGATTTCTTCAAAAGAAGAAAGAATCAACAACACCGACCACCGGACAACGGACAGTTACAGAAGGAACTCTTGAGTTACCTCCCCCAGTTCCCATAAAAGAAGAAGTTCAATCTTTAATATTTAAACCACCAGTCGTACAAGAAGCTCTATCAACTGCTCCAATGCAAGCGGGTAATAAAACTTTTGCATCTGTTGCATTTGACAGAATTGCACAAAAAGGCGCGGGCTCATATTCAGCAGATGACTGGGCCAATTGGCTTACTGACAGAGGAAAAAGAAGAATAAAAATATTTGGAAAAGAAATTGATGAAGGTTATATTACAGCAAGGAGATTTAAACTTGATGAGGGATTTGCAAAAGGAAGTTACCTTAGAGGTAAAGATCAAACTGTTCCATTAGAAGAATTATTTGACTCAAACATAGCTTCATTCAATAGAGCTGGTGAACTTACTGGAGGCCTTTTGTACACTGCCAAACAAGCAGGTGTTAAAGTTCCAGGAAACGTTCTTGCTGAAATGGCTATCAAGAATCCTGTAAATAGATTAAAAGCAGTTGATTACGGTGTACCTCAAGGTGTAGTTGATAATGCAGAACAAACAATATCCTTAAGTTTACAAAGATTAAGAGCAATAGAAAAAGTAATTGATAACAGTGCAAGATCCAGTCCTGGATCTGACATACAATATAAAGCTATAAAAGATACATTCACAAAACTTAAAGAAGACATTGCAAACATAAGAAATGCAATTAGAGAAGGAAATTACTCTTCAATAGAGGGCTATGAAAAAAGAATTGCACAAGGAATGAGAGATGCAAAAGCTTTATCTAAAACACAACAACAAAAATTAATATTTAATAATATACAAGGTCAAATTGATGATCTTATTTCATCTACTAAAGGTGTAAGAGGCACGCGATATGCAGATGATGCAACCTATACATTACCTGGAGGAAGCAATTACAGAGAAAGTTTTTTAGTTCTTGATGAAAGCATACCTTTAAACCAAAGACCGAGAAAACCAAATCCACATTTTGATGATGCAGATGTTGCAAACCCTATCGTACATTTTAGGTATGATACTCGATATACTCCAGATGGAAAAAAAGTTTTTCTTATTCATGAAATACAATCCGACACAAATCAAAAAATTGCAAAAGGTTTAAGAGCAGCTCAAGAAAATCCTTTAGACAGTATTACTAGAACTAACCCATATCAAAACGACATGATAATAAAATTTCTTGCAGCGGAGAGAAATAATTTAGGTAAACAAATTATGTCTGGTAAACTTAGAGGTAATCAAATAGAATTAATATCAAACAAAATAAAAAATATTGATGAACAACTTAAGAATATAACAACTAAAGCTCGAGAGGGTGAAAGATCAGTATTTGATCAAGCAACTGGCACTTACAAGAATATAAAAACTGCAGATCCTAGATTTGATTATTTTCCCTTAATTGATAGATCTTCTTACTCAAGTGCAGCGATAAAATATTTAACAAACAAAGCTGCAAAAGAAGGAGTTGATTATGTTGCAATAACTCCTGTTACTTATCTAAGTAGAACCATAGATAAAAATAGGGCAGCAGGTTTTATACAATCTTACGGATATCCAAAAGGTAACAAAAGACCAGGATCTAAAACTCTTGCTGCTTATCCTGACGTCTTAAAAAGTATTGCAAAAACTTTTGAAACAAAAGCTGGTCCAATCAAAATTGCAAAATCAGATCCAAGCAGACCATATAAGTCCTTGAAAGAGAATATAATCAATATTCCTGGAGATAAAAAATATTCAATAACCACTCACACAGATGCATCTAAAGAGGCAAAAGCAGGTTATGTGTATATTCCAAAAGAGGATATGAGATTGTATGAAGATGTTTTTTCTGTTAAAGTTACGCCAAATATGGCACAACCACAGAAAATATACAAAAAATTTGGTGGTTTCATAAACAAAAATTTATTTAGGATGAATTAATGGCTGTAGAAAAAAATAATCCAACAGTATTTGAAGAAACAGAGGAAGAAATAGAAACTACTGGTCCAATGACAGACCAGGTAGATGTTGAAATTGAGGGTGAAGAAGGATTACCTGAAGAAACAATACAAGAAGACTTCAATGCAAATCTAGCAGAAGATATGGACGAAAGAACTTTATCATCCATGGCCTCAGAATTATCTCAAGAATATAAAAAAGACAAACTTTCAAGAAAAGAATGGGAGGATGCCTATATCAAAGGATTAGATTTACTTGGAACAAAGTACACAAGTGTAACAAGACCTTTTAAAGGAGCATCAAACGTAACACACCCAATGCTTGCAGAAGCAACTACACAATTTCAAGCTCAAGCATTTAAAGAATTAGTGCCGTCCGATGGCCCAGTACGAACACAAGTTGTTGGATTACAAACTCCTCAAATTGAAGCACAAGCAGATAGAGTCAAAGAATACATGAACTATCTTTTAATGGAGGAGATGGAAGAATATACAACTGACATGGATCAAATGTTATTTTATCTTCCTTTATCAGGAAGCACTTTTAAAAAAATTTATTACGATGCACTTCTTGGTAGACCTGTTTCAAAATTTATTCCTGCAGAAGATATTGTTGTTCCTTATTACGCATCAGATCTTAAGGATTGTGAAAGAATTACACACGTCATTAAAATGACAAAAAACGAAGTAATTAAAAAACAAGCTGCAGGTTTTTATAGAGACATAGAATTATCTGAATCAAACACAGAACCTGATAATTTACAGAAAAAAATAAATGAAATTGAGGGAGTAAAAAGAACTGGTGACGATTATCTGCATACAATTTTAGAAATGCATGTTGATTTAAATTTAGATGATTACGAAAAATTTGACAAAAAAGCAAAAAAAATAAAAATTCCTTACATAGTAACAATTGATGAAGGGAGCGGAGAAATTTTATCAATTTATAGAAATTATAAACCCGATGATTTTAGTTACGCACGAATAGAATATTTTGTTCATTTTAAATTTTTACCTGGGTTAGGTTTTTATGGTTTTGGTTTGACTCATATGATAGGTGGACTATCACAAGCTGCAACACAATCTTTAAGACAATTGATCGATGCAGGGACTTTAAAAAATTTACCAGCAGGTTTTAAGTCTAGAGGTATAAGAGTTAGAGATGACGACCAACCGATGCAGCCTGGAGAGTTTAGAGATGTTGATGCACCAGGTGGTAACATAAGAGATCAATTCTTCCCTCTACCATTTTCAGAGCCATCTGTTACTTTATACAATCTTTTAGGTTTTGTTGTGCAAGCAGGACAGAAATTTGCAGCAATTACAGACTCTAATATTGGAAATGATACCCAAAATAGAGCTGTTGGAACAACAATTGCACTGATGGAGCGTGGTTCTCGTGTGATGAGTGGCGTGCATAAGCGTTGTTACTATGCAATGCGATTAGAATTTAAAATTTTATCAAGAATTTGTGCTGAATCTTTGCCGCCAGAGTACCCTTTTGATGTTTATGGCGGACCAAGACAGATAAAATCAGCAGATTTTGACAACAAAGTTGATATTTTGCCTGTTGCAGATCCAAATATCATGTCAATGTCACAAAGAGTTATACTTGCACAAACACAATTGCAAGTAGCTCAATCAAATCCACAAATTCATAACATACATGAAGCTTACAGACGTGTTTATGAGGCACTAGGCACTAAACAAATTGAAACTTTGATGAAACCTGCACCAAAACAACCAGAACCAATGGATCCTGCAAAGGAAAATGCACGTGCATTACAAATGCAACTACTTACAGCATTTGAATTTCAAGATCACGATGCACATTTGGCAGCACACATGGCATTTATGAACTCAAGAATGGTTCAAATCAACCCACAAGTTTATGCATTGCTTCAATCACACATATCAGACCACGTTTCTTTTAAAGCAAGAGGTGAAGTCAAAGCCATGATGGCTCAAGATCCACAAATGGCGGCTATGCAACAACAAAATCCTGAACAATTTCAAATTATGTATGATGCAGAGGTAGCAAAAGCTGCCGCAAGAATCACACAGGAATTAGTCCAGTCAGAAATGCAGGCAAACGCCGCTAAACAAGACCCATTAGTGCGAATAAAACAGCAAGAAGTAGATTTGAAAGCTATGGACATGCAAAGAAAAGCTGAGGAAACACAATTTAAACAAGAGCAAGAAAATCAAAGGGCAGCTGAAAGACTTTCATTTGATTACGATAGATTAGCAACACAAGATCAACAGTCTGACGATAGATTAGAGATTGCGAGGCAAAAACTTGATAAAAAATAATTCAAATAAAACAAGCGGTGGAGTAAAATCAGGGCCACCACCTGAAAAAGGACCACAACCACAAGGTCTAAAAACAGGAGGATGCCCTCACAGAGAACCAGGAGCTAAATCTGATATCAAAGGCGTTAAAAACATTCAAGTTACCGGAAAAAAGTTCATCGGTTTACGATAATCTTTCTGAAAAAGAAAAAATAATATTTTTAGCAGGGGTATTTGACGGAGAGGGGAGTTTTGGCATCTGGTCAAAGCTTAAAACAAAAAAATATTTTGCATGCAGTGTAGAAATGTCGGATAAGGATTTAGTTAAGAGATTTCATGATTTTTTTGGGGGTTGTATTTATCTTTGTAAGAGAAGAAAAGTGCATCATAAAGATACCTGGAGATGGAGGATCAATGGTCAAGGGGCTTTATCTACAGTTGATAAAATGATAGATTATTTAAGTAATAGACGTAAGGAGAAATTTAAGAATGTGGTTCAGTGCCTTAAAATTAGCAATTAACGCTGGCAGCAAAATTTATGCCAACAAACAAAAAGCAAAAATTGCAATGTCCGATGCACAATTATTACATGCAGAACGTCAAGCTCGAGGTGAAGAAGCTTACCAGGGAAAACTTTTAGAAGCTAGACAATCGGACTGGAAGGACGAGGCCGTTTTGATAATTCTCAGCTTGCCCGTGTTGGTGCTCGCTTGGGCAGTCGTATCGGACGATCCGTCCGCTATGGACAAGGTAAAATTGTTTTTTGATATGTTCTCGCAGCTCCCGTCATGGTTCACTAATTTGTGGATTCTTGTCGTGGCGTCGATATATGGTATAAAGGGAACACAAATATTTAAAGGAAAGAAATAAAATGACTAAATTATGTCCAAGAGGAAAAGCTGCAGCAAAAAGAAAATTTTCAATATATCCTTCGGCATATGCGAACGCGTATGCTAGCAAAATTTGTGCTGGTAAAATAAAAGATCCATCAGGTAAGAAAAGAAAAGATTGGGGTCCTAAAAAAGCTAATCAAGGTTTGATGGTAGAAAAAAAAGAAAGTTTGGGAGAAGCAAACGAGGGTTTATCTGTAAACACTACAGCAGGTTCACAATCAGGAAAAGGTAGATTAGAAAAATCTGGACTTGATATGGATGCGGTAAGAAAAATAGCAAACAAATTTAAAAAAATGAAAAAACAAAGTTCTCAAAAAATCAACAAACCTCAATTTCAACACGAAAGTGATTTGCCTCGTGCGATGAGAATTGACACTACAACAAGTGCATACGGTAATGCAGGCAAAGGAAGAAAGGTTCCTGAATTTGCAAAATATAATACAGGTGGTGACGCAAAAATTAAAAAAGTTATAAAAGGATTAAACAAAGCATCAGCTTTACACAAGGCACAAGCAAAATCTTTACAAACTGTTGTAGGTAAATCAGTTGGTGGTATGGCCGACTATTACAAAGATTTAGTTTAATGGGAATAAATAAAAATTACTACGGTGTAGAATTTTTTCCTGATATGAAAAGTTCTGGCACAAATAATTATGTGTCTGAAAAAACTTTTAAAAAAAGATCAAAAATAAAACCAACTTTAAAGTTTAAAAAAATTGAACATACTGTACAAGGGGGGAATCTTGGTGAGCCTAAAAAAGAATATGGAGTTTCTGTTAGCAAAGATAATGTAGGAATCTATTTTAAAAAAAAATTTAAATCAGGAGGTCTAAACAAATGGTTCAAAGAAAAATGGGTAGATGTAGGAGCCCCGAAGAAGAACGGGAAGTATCAACCATGTGGGAGAAAATCAGCGAGCGGCTCAAAAAGGAAGTATCCGAAATGCGTCCCACTTGCAAAAGCCACACGGATGACAAAGTCGCAAAAGGCGAGTGCTGTCAGCAGAAAAAGAGCAGCGGGTAATCCTCCTGGAAAACCAACAAACGTAAAAACATTTGCAAAAGCATAAATTATCTTTAAAATATTTTAAATGATAATTAACCTTGATACGATATCAGCAATTCAAAAAGTAATTCATAAAAGATTAGATCGATATAAGGAAGCAGCTATATATAGTGTTGACACAATGGACCAACTACAATATGTTAGGGGGCAAATCAAATCCCTTGAGGATTTGCAACAGGAACTTAAAGACCTGCTTGATAAACAGGAGTTAGAAGATGACAATGTCCACGGTAAAACCGAAACGGACTGGGAAACTTGAAGACTCGTATAAACCAGAGGAAGAAGTTTCAACAGTTCTCGACCCAAAAGCGGTCGATAATGACCTTTTAGATAGATTACCAACACCGACAGGCTACAGACTTTTAGTGTTGCCTTACGCTGGCCCAAAAAAAACTAAGGGTGGTATTATTTTATCTGACACAACACAAGAGACCATACAAATGACCACAGTTTGTGGTCTTGTTCTTAAAATGGGTAATCTTTGTTATAGAGACAAAGAAAAATTTCCGTTAGGACCTTGGTGTAAACTACACGATTGGATTATTTTCAGTAGGTACGCAGGTTCAAGATTCAAAATTGAAGGTGGAGAAGTAAGAGTGTTAAATGATGATGAAGTCATTTCCACGATTAAAAACCCACGTGATATTTTGCACCATTATTAAGGAGGATATATGGCTGAAGATAAAAAAGCTCCAGAGGTGGAGTTAGATACCGATGGTGTTAATGAAGAAAACGTTAACATACCAGAACCAAAAGAACCAGATGAAGCTTTTGTTCAAAAAGAAAATGTTGATCTTGGTTACACAGATGTAACTGGAGGTAAAACAGCAAAGGAACTTTTACAAGAAACAAAACAGGAGGAATCCAAACCTGAACCAGAAGATACACCTGTAGAAACTAAACAACCCGAAGAAAATAAAGGTGATTTAGAGGAATATTCTGAAAAAGTTCAAAAAAGAATAAAAAAACTTACCTTTCAAATTAGAGAAGCCGAAAGGAGAGAAAAAGCTGCAGTCGATTATGCAAAAGGCCTAAAAGATAAATTTGAAACAGCAGAAAAAAAGTTTGAGGAAACTGACACAAATTATCTTAAGGAATACGATGCTAGAATTGATGCTGAAAGAGATAAAGCTAAAAATAAACTAAAATTAGCATTAGATTCTAATGACACAGATGCAATTATGGAGGCAAACGATCAGCTTACCAAATTGGCTGTAGAAAAAGAAAAAGTTTCTTTGTCTTTGAATGAAAAAGAGACAAGAAAGAAAGAAGCAGAGTCACAACCCGAAAAACCCGAGGAAACACCTCCTGCACCAGTAAGTCCGAGAGCTCAAAAGTGGGCTGAAGAAAATGATTGGTTCGGAACTGACAGAGTGTTGACAGGTGCTGCGATGAGTATTCATGATGATCTTATTCAGCAGGGAATTGACGGAGAAAGTGATGAGTATTATAATCAAATCAACAAACGTATGAAGGAGTATTTCCCTCAGAAGTTTGCAGAATCTTCAACTGAAGAAACAACAAAAGCTGCACCCGTCCAAAACGTAGCTTCTGTTAGTAGAAGATCAGGTGGGCGCAAGTCTGTGAAACTCACTAAGTCACAGGTGGTTATCGCTAAGAAATTAGGAGTACCACTAGAGGAATACGCAAAATACGTGAAGGAAGGAGTGTAAATATGAACTATAAAACTTCACGCGAGTCTGAAACTAGATCTAAACAATCTAGAAAGAAAGATTGGACTCCACCATCCAGTTTGGATGCGCCAGCTGCACCGCAGGGATATGCACATAGGTGGATAAGAACTGCGACTCAAGGTTTTGAGGACGTTGCAAACGTTTCTAAAAAACTAAGAGAGGGTTGGGAATTTGTTAAAGCCGAAACACTGTTAAGTGAAATAGGTGAACATGAATATCCAATTATCTCAGAAGGAAAACATGCTGGTCTCATTGGAATTGGTGGCCTTGTGTTGGCAAGGATACCTTTAGAGATTTTGAAACAACGTGCTGAGTATTTTAAAAAAATTACTCAAGATAGAACAGACGCGATTGATAGAGATCTTATGAAGGAGCAACACCCGGACATGCCAATCAATATTGATAGGCAGTCTAGAGTTACCTTTGGGGGTTCTCGTAAAAAGTAATATTTTTGCGATACCTACAAGTAGCTTGGATTAAATATAAACGTTAAAAGGAGAAAAAAACTATGGCAAACGTAAGTGAAAAGTTTGGTTTAAGACCTTACAGAAAACTTGACGGTTCACCATTAGTAGGAGCTCAAAACAGATATACGATTGCTAGTGGCTATGCGACTGCAATTTTCCAAGGTGATTTAGTAGAACCTAAAACATCTGGAAATATTGAAAAGCATGGTGCTAACACATCAGATGCTGTTGTGGGCGTTTTTAACGGATGTTTTTACACTGATCCAACTACAAAAAAGCCTACGTTTAGCAATCACTATCCAGGTTCAATTGCAGCAAGTGACATCACAGCTTTTATTGTTGATGATCCAGATGCAGTTTTCTTGGTAGATGCAGATGCGGCTTTTACTAGAGCAGATCTATTTAAAAACTACTCTGTTACTAACACTACAGGTGTAACGCAAACAGGAATATCAAAAGCACAACTTGATGTATCAGTATCAGGAACTGCGACTACTTTCGCTATTCAAGCGATCGACATTTCGCAAGATCCAGATAATTCTGACACAGGTTCTGCAAACGCAAATGTTCTTGTTAGAATAAACAACCACTTCTACAGAAGTGGAACAGGCCTATAATAAATAAAGGAGAATAACTATGGCAATATCACGTTCGCAACTAGTTAAAGAACTAGAGCCAGGTTTGAATGCTTTATTCGGCCTGGAATATAGTAGATATGAAAATCAGCATGCTGAAATTTATACTACTGAAACATCTGACAGAGCTTTCGAAGAGGAAGTAATGTTAAGCGGTTTTGCTTCTGCACCAGTCAAACAAGAAGGTGCTGGAGTAGTGTTTGATCAAGCTAGTGAGACTTTCACTTCTAGATACTCACACGAAACAATCGCGTTAGCATTCTCAATCACTGAGGAAGCAATCGAAGATAACCTATACGATAGATTAGCTGCAAGATACACAAGAGCTCTTGCAATATCTATGGCAAATACGAAGCAAGTTAAAGCTGCAAACGTATTGAACAACGCGCAGGTTACAACAGTAACTGGTGGAGATGGTGTATCATTAATTAATGCATCTCACCCACTTGCAACTGGTGGAACTTTCTCAAATGTTCTTTCAACTGCTGCAGACCTTAACGAAACTTCACTTGAGCAGTCGTTAATCGAC
>TARA_R100001440_G_scaffold20933_1_pt1 | contig 12291 bp, 10 predicted proteins | sample TARA_R100001440 | Tara Oceans TARA_R100001440 (sample SAMEA2622112) | marine metagenome | biome: marine biome (ENVO:00000447); feature: surface water layer (ENVO:00002042); material: "saline water (ENVO:00002010), including plankton (ENVO:xxxxxxxx)" | depth 5 m
AATATATGCATCTGTTCTTACCGACGATAACGGTAAAATTATTGTGGAACCGTTAAAAGAGGTGGTAGAATAAGGAAAAGTTATGAATAACCAAGGCATAATGGCATTAGCAAAGCAAGGCAGGGGTGGTGATACCATTCTCGCTCATCTTCGTCCAGGCGAAGTAGTCTTGCCACCAGAAGTATTAGAGCCGTCTCTAGTTAAACAATTAGAAAAAAAGTTAGAAAATAAAGGTTACGAGTATTCAGCTCTTGTTGCAGGTGATGAAGACGTTTCAATAAACCCAGCTACTGGTTTACCTGAATTTGGATTTTTTAGCAAACTAAAAAAAGCTGTAAGCAGAGCGTGGAAGGGTGTCAAAAAAGTTTTAGATCCTGTAACTAAAGTTGCTCAATATATACCAGGTCCTTGGAGAGCACCTGCAGCTCTTTATCAAAAAGGCAAAGCTGCAATTAATATAGCAAAAGGAGATGGTAATATTGGAGATATTCTAGCTATAACAAGTGGCCCTAAACTGTTCGGTAAAGACGGTGTCGCTAAAGACTTCTTCCAAAAATTTGGTGAAAAAGGTTTTAGATTTTCAGAGTATGGTGATGCTTTAAAATCAGCGGCAGGTAATATAGGGGAATACATACTACCAGGTACAGACGAAAAAGGTTTATTTAAAAATTTAATGGAAGGCAACAAAGTCTTTCCGACTGCAACAAAATATGTTGGTCCTGATAGTGAGGGCGGTACAATAGAAATAAGCCAAGAAGCATATGATGCGCTTCCTGACAATATCAAAGAAACCTACAAACCAGTAGCAGGCACACAATCTGAGGGTTTAGGTAGTTTCTTTGGACAAAGAACCCCTGATTTTATTAGAGGAATTGAGGATAAGTTTAAAGATTCGTTCAATCCCCAAAAAGGTGGTATTGACCCAAGATTACTCGCACTTTCAGTAGCATACGGTAAAGCTGTAGAAAGAGCGGCAGAAAAAGAAGCAAAAGGAGCAACTGATGTGAGAGACGCATTCAGACCTGATTTAGCACCAGCACCCGTTTATCAGGGTGGTATAGGTGGATTTGATTTAGGTATTACTGGATATGCCGAAGGTGGTGCTGTTTTAGACATGAGAGATGGTGGTGAGTCTGCTGGACCTGGTACTGGCACATCAGATGATATTCCTGCTATGTTGTCAGATGGTGAATTTGTTATGACAGCAAAAGCCGTTAGAAACGCTGGTAGTTTTGATATAGCCACAGGAGATGGAGGTATAATGCAACTAATTCCATCAGGTGAACCAAGCAGAGATAAGGGCTCAGACAACATGATGACATTAATGAAATATCTAGAAGGGGTAGCATAATGGACGAGAATCAATATATGTTTTCTCAACCAGGCAGTCTAATGCCTAGGCTTACCAATCAAACCGCTTATGACACTATATCTGATCCTTTAATTAGGCAATTGTATTTCGGTTCAGCAGGCAGTCCTGGATTTTTCAATCAGCTATTAGCTGCAGGCCAACAAGCAGCAGGCCAAATACAAGGCGGTTTAGGCATGTATATGCCTTATCTACAACAAGCAGAAGATTATGGTCGTAGAGCTTTTGGTGAAATTACACCAGAAGATATAAGCACATATTATGATCCTTATGAAGATAGAGTTGTTGAACAAACTATAGATGATCTTGTTGAGCAAGCAGGCATACAAGACGTTGCTGCACGTGCTGAAGGCATAAAAGCTGCAGGAGAGGGATCATTTGGTTCACGTGGCCGTTTATTAGAAGGAGAAAGAGCAGAAGCATTAGGAAGGGGATTAGGCCAAGCAGTAAGTGGTATTAGATCTGCTGGCTTTCAAAAAGCTTTTGATAATTTATTCAGAGGCCGAGAAGCAGCAGGAAAAGGTGCTGAGTTCCAAAGAGGTTTAGCTACTTTGGCTCCTAGTTTATATTATGGTGATGTAGGTAGAAACCTAGGCTTACTAAGCACTATTGCTGGCATGCTTCCTGGTTATAGAGGCAGCTCAACACAATTACAAAGTGTATACGGTATACCGCCTGATCCTAAGGCACTTGGGTTAGGTGCAGGTCTTGGGTTCTTTGGTAACTTCAATAATCCAGTAGAGTATGATCCAAGACAAAATATAATATATGCTGAACCAGAACAGACCGAGAATGAAAACAAAGGATTTTTAGGAACAACAGAATTTCCTAATTATACTGATAATCGAAAAACTGGATTTTTTGGTGCACCTATAGAACCTAACAATCCATTTGGTTCTAGTTCCAATACAAATCCTTTCGGAGGGTTTAGGGGTCCATAATGTCTGTTTTGCAAAGACGTATGTTTAGTAATGGTGGTGAAGCTACGATTATAGAATCACGTAGGACAGATGTAGGCACAGGCAGAAATCCTGTACTTGGAACAGTTAATATTGAAAAAGAAGGTGAAACATTTTACCAAAGAGTTAGAAAACCAGATGGCAGTCTAAAATCTGAAAAAATAATAGATGTCGAACTTTCACCAACAAGAAACCCAGTAGAAGCTGCAAACATACAAAATAGAAATCAAGCAATTTCAACTACCGCAAATTTTTTATCAGCTGCACCTGCAGTAGTAGGTGGGTTTGGTGGTCTAGGTTATTTGGGTGCCAGAGAATTAGCGAAAAGAGGACTTGGTAGAAAAATTTCAGACATATTTTTTAAAAGAGATCCTGGCAAAGTTACTGGTAAATATGGAACCGAAAGATTATTTGCTGGGCAAGGCCCTATAAGTGGTTTGACTGGCACAGGAATTATTGGTGGTGCAACTCTTGCTGGAACTCTAATAGGAAGTGCTTTAAGATCAGGAATACAAGATCCAGTAGATTTTTCTGGTGATCTTGAAGATCTTGAAAATGCAGGTAAGAAAAAACCAGATGAAGATAGTAAAGCAGAAGAGAAGCCTGAAAAAGTACCAATAGGTGTAGTGCCACAAACTTTAGTTTCAAAAGTCATAAGTAGTCCTGACTTTAACAGATTTCTTTCGAATCTTTCTTCATCACTTACCGCTACTGGTTCTATAGCTCAAGGTGGTGCTCAGGCTGCAAGCGACAGTTTTGAAGAAAAACTTGAAGAAGAGGGTGTTGGTTTTGAACCATTAAAATCTTCAGATGCTTCAAGTGATGTAGATAAAAATAATAACATAAGTAGTGCTTTAAGAAGTTATCAAACAACTGTCGATAATATAGGTAAACTTGAGTATGCTAAAGATCAAATAGCTGACGCTTCAGGTCTTATGGGGTTACTAGGAGCTCTATCAACTAAAGTCAAAACAGCAATAGGTTTAGAATTAAAAACACCTTTTGAAGAAATAGATCCGAGAACTCAGGCGGAATCTTTAATAGATGCTATCAGACAACAAAATATTAGAGATTTGCTTGGAGAATCAGGCAGAACAATTTCCAACCTTGATAGAGAAATTGTTGCAGATATTTTTGGAAGTATTACAGCAGATATGCCACCATCAGTTATTAGAAATAAACTAGATAAAGTAATCAGTAACTTCAGATTGAGTTTAGGTGAGAAAAGGGACACTATTGTAAACAACGCAGAATATTTTGGTAACGTTGGTAGAGGTAGTGGTGTTATAGAAGCTAATAGGGAATTGATTCAAAAAATATTGAGCGTCCCAGACTTCAAAACAATGTACATACCAAAATATGACCCAAGCGCAGATGTAGATATGACTGCTTCCTCAGGCCCAATAACAGACATTGAGTATGTGGAGGGCACCTAATGCCCCAATTCAGAGTTACCTTAGCAAACGGTACTAAGGTAATAAAAGAAGCCAATTCGCCTGAAGAAGCCAGAGCGATGGTGACAGAAGACATCAGACAGGTAAACTATTTCAACAACAAAAACAGAGAAGTCACAAAATATTTAGACAATTATCTTTTCGATTATGACAAAGGTGTTCCAAACACCAAAGGCCTAAGATCAGAATTAGCGCAAGCAGAAACTCTTGAAGAACGTGAAAACGTAGCTACACGTATCGTTGGTTCACGAGGCTACACATACAACAGTAAGGGTGAAATGGCTTTGACACACGAAGGTTTAAGACGTTTAGGTTTACCAGTTCAATACATAAAACAACCTGATGGTACTAGGCTTCCAATTAACACAATTATTGATTCGAGGCGTTTTGAAGGTGCAGATTTTGCTGACTTTGCAGGAATAACTGGACCGATTATTGGCTCACTCATAGCGATGGCACCACCTTTCAAGGCTTTTGGTGCGGCAAAAAAACTCACAAAGTTTTTAGGGGATAGAGGTTCAACTCGTGCCGCTAATGTTTTAACAGCTGCTGCTGGTTCTGCTGCAGGTAAGGGTGTAGAAGAAGGTGTAGATTATTTACAAGGTTATCAAAAACAAAGCTTATATGAGGTAGGTCAAGAACTTACAGGTGAGGCATTACTGGGTGGTATTGGACAAGGTATTGGTGAAGGTATTGGTATTTTATTTGCCAACACATTGGGTAAGTCCGCACCTGCAGCAACTAATAGACTACAAAGAGAAGCAGCTGCTGGTCGTGATCTTCAAGACTTACAGAAACTTGATAAACAATTAGGAAAACAAGCTACAAGAAAACAAATAGAGGCCGCTGTAAAAAAATACGATTATGAAAAAGGTGGTTATCAATCTGGTGCCATAAGATTAAATCCTATAGCTTATGTTGTCAGTCAAGCTGGTTTAGGTAGATCTTTGCCTGGAAGGTTCCAACAAATTATGGAATCTATTCTTGGTAATACCAGAACAAGAGGCAATATAGAAAATCTTAACATGCAAATCAGCAGGCTTGTTGGTGATCTTAATAAACAAAAAAATGTAGCTTCAGATTATTACAAAGCTAGATTGCAGGGCGGTATACAAGGTGAGACTAAAATAGGTATTGACCGTTCTATACAAAACAAAAGAGCTGAATTAGAAAATTTAGTAAACGGCAACAACACTATATTAGAAAAAGCTATAAAAGATATGACTGAGGATTTGATAGGCGTTGGTATTTATAATACATCTTTAGGTCAAAGAGAATTTGGTAAGCTATTAATTGAAAACATGGATCGTGCACGTCGTGCTATAGATAACACCTTTGGTCAACAATATAGAGCTTTAAATGCTGCTTTTGCAGATGCGGTATCTCCAACACCTCAAGGACGCTCAAGTTTGATTCAAAGAAAGATTGCAACAATATTAAGCAGAAGGCTTGATAACATTAAAGCTGAATTAGATAAATACGATCCAAAAATTGTCAAAATAGACCAACCTGGTGATTTGCCTGAAGCAGCAGTCGACAAATTTAGATTGGCCGTAAAAGAATTGGAAAAGATGGTAGATAATCCAGTAAATTTAGATATGGTTAGAATTATTGACGCAGTTAAAGATTTGAGGAAATACAAGTATTCAACTCTGAACAGGGGACAAGTAAATAAAATGTATGAAAAAATGGCTAATGAGCTAGGTTTTGATCAAACAATACTTAAAGACGGAGTTTTAATACGTCTTAGTGATGATCCTATTTTTGGTGTAAGTAGAGATGGAGGTTTTATGGATGACCTAGCTAATGTAAGTAAATATGGGATAACTTATGATGCCAAAATGAAACCAATACGAGCTTTAACCGATAGGGACGCAAAAACACTTGCAGCATATGCAGAAGAGTTTGGCAAAATCAATAATAAATATGCAGAAGCTAACGCATCTTTCGATAGATTTAATATAAAGAGAATATCTGAACAAGCAAAGGTTGGCTCAAATGATGCTGATGAAATATATAAACAAGTTTTTAAAGGTGGAGAATTTTCAGATTTAAGAGACGTGTTTAAAAATTTAAGACAATATGACGAATATACCGCTGGTCTGGGCACCCCAACTAATGTAGAACAAAATGTTAGAACTATCATGCAACAACAATTCTTCAGAGATGCTTTAACTGAAGCACTTGATACCACAACCAATACTGTTGATTTTAAAGAATTTGGTAGACTCATGAAGGAATTCCAAAGAAAAGATGCACGTAAACTAGAAGAACTATTCACGGAACCTGGTGTTGCACAACAGATACAAAATCTTTCTGACGATTTAATAAAACTCAAACCCAATATAAAGTCTAGTGAAGTTTTTGATTTGCTATCTGATATAAGTGTCAACAGGCAAGGTTACGCTAATGTCGGCAGAGCAGGCGTTGATTTTATGGAAGCCCTTAAAGGAAAAGCTAGTGCACAATTAGACAAAGAATTATTTGAAGCTAATAAATTTATATCAGAGCGTCTACCTAACGCTACAGGTGAAGAAGTTGTAAGCAAAATATTTACACCACGTGGCGCTGACAATATTGCTAAGGTGCGTGATTTAGTAGGTGAAGATGCTTTTCTTGAAATACAAAATGCTGCTATGGATAAATTATTGCGAACTACAATTAAACCTGGGACAAAAGGCGAAGTAACCGATATATTCAAACCTGCACAATTAGCCAGCGCTTTGGATTCTTATGGTGATGAAACCTTAGAGGCTATGTTCGGTAAAGAAACTAAAGACAGTTTAAGGTATTTGGCTAACTCTATAGATGTTCTTACTAAAGGTGAAGCTGGTAGGGGTGCTGCAGCTGGTGGCCTTATTGCTGCATCTTTGGCTGTAGGATTCTTGAATGTAGCGGCTATACCATTAGCAGCTGGAATTATCATCATGAGAGGCGCTTTATCAAACCCTAAACTCGTTAGAATGATGGCGTCTACTGATAAAAACTCTGTTCAACTTGTTTTTGATTATTTTGATAGGGCTATAAAACAATACTTAACAAGAGAAGTTGCAAGTGGTGTCGAAGCAATTGATGATTCTATCAGAGGTCAAGTCGCTGATCTAGCAAATAGACCAGAAGCAGAACAATTCAGAGATATGACAACCAGGGCCATACAAAGTGTTGATATGCCAGTTCCAGATTTATCAAGTTATGGTTTACAACAACCTGATTCCGCTTCAGTTCTTGAAAGAGAAGAACGCTTGGGTTTCGATCCTATTATTTAGCCATAGTATAAATATTTAATTTTTTACTTTTACCTTTTACCTGTATGCTGTCTAATTTTTTAATAGGATATTTAGTAGGTACACCAATCATAGCTTGAGCTGTTGTTTCCCCAATAAGAATATCAACACCAACCTCTTTAGTTGCTGACTCTAATCTTGCTGCAGTATTTACAGCATCACCTATAGCTGTATAATCGAACCGTGATGAGCTTCCAAGATTACCTACAACAGATTTGCCTGAATTTAAACCAATACCAATTGCAATATCTAACCCTGATGCTTGCATGTCGTGTTGTATTTGAAGCGCTGCAAGTATAGCTTTTTCTTCATGATTCTCTAGATCTAGAGGAGCATTAAAGATTGCCATCATCGCATCTCCTATATACTTATCAACCATACCCCCATACTTTTGTACTGCATCTGCTTGTATGGTGAGCGCTTGGTTCATGATAGCCGTCACTTCTTGTGGTTCTAGCTTTTCAGACAAAGATGTGAAACCCCTGACATCTGTAAAAAGATAAGTGCAATATCTTTTCTCTCCACCTAGTTTTAACAAGTTAGGGTTGTCTTGTAATCTTTTGACTTGTGCAGGATCTAAATAATGTTCAAATTGTTTTTTTATCTGTTGGCGTAATTTATATTGTTTTCTGTAATTTAAGTAGAAAGATATTGACCCAATAACGAATTCTGATACAAGAGTATAGGAAAAATCTAACAAAATACCGCTTTTTATCATGTAAGCTCCTAGAAAGCCCGTAGACAAAAATATAGTAGAAAACCATATCAAACCATTCGTAACTCCGAAAGATTGCGTTACAAGCCAAATAAAAAAGCAAAAAAATCCTAAAATGAGAATCTCTGCACCTAAATGCCAATCTGGTATTCTAGGACTATCTTGAATCAATATAGACTCTGATAATGCTGCTTGAATTTTGTGTGGTTCGACTAAACCAACTGGCGTTGCCACTTGAGGTAATATTCCTTTGGCTGTTACTCCTACGAAAACAAACTTACCTGCAACGTCCATTTCCCTAAGTGTAGTTGTTGGTGTGTCAACCCAACTTATCCACTTACGGCCTAAACTATCTGTTGGTATCTCAGGTATGCCTCTGACTCTTATTTCTTGAATTCCGTTTTCGTTAGTTTTAACTATATAAGTATCAGCGCCTGCCAGCAACTTTAAAACTTGTGTGCCGAAAGATGGCACCCAACCGTCAGGTATTTGGTACAACAAAGGCACCCGTCTTACTAAATTATCAACATCGACTGGAGCAGAAACAATACCTTCAAATGCACTTTCTTTAATGCGGTCTATATTCGATATGTGTCCTGATAATGGATAGCCGTTTGTGTCTGGCCCCAAAACTACTGTTCCTGTTGGGTCTGGATAAAGACCATTTGGAGACTGGAAGGTGGCAACGATTATGGGGAACTTACCGAACGATACAGCGAGATTCTCGTCACCACCTAACCTGTCGTTATCGATAAATGATAACACCCATCCTGCGCCTATTGCACCATTATCAAAAAGCTTTTGATTTATTTCTGCAAGTCTATCTCTAGGTATGGGCCAACCCCCTTCTGCTTTTACATCTTCTTCAGTTATATCTAGTATTGTAAAATACCCTGATGGTTCTTTTCGCTCCACGAAATAATCGAACGTTTTAAGCTTAAGTATTTCCGTTGGAACTGACTGGGTAATAAGGGGGATAGACAAGACCACCAATAAAATAAAAAATATTTTTAGTTTCAACCTGACTCCTGGATAATAGTTACTGCAGAATTAGAGCCGCCGTTCACTTTAACAGTTCTCGACACACCGTCTTGTATAAGTATAACGGTATAGCCTTGATCAGAATTTAATTTCAGTTCAGCATTTTGTGTTACTTTGCGTATTATTCTTACAGCGTCTCCATCAACAATTGTAGTAATGTTGGTTTCTAAATCTTGTCCGATTTTAGTGCCCTGTATATCTACACCAGATACTTGGGACAGCAGTTCTGTCTCTTCTTCCTCTTCAAGCAAATCTAATATATCTAAGAGATCTTCTAAAAAATTTACATTTAAATAATCAATATCAAGTTCTGTAAATTCAAAGTCAGGGTCTTCTTCGAGCAAATCTTCTTCTAGGAAGTCTACGTCAAGATCATTAAATTCAAGGTAATCAGCAGTTTTTATAATACTTTCTTCTTCTAAAGATAGCTCTTCTTTTGGTGGAGATATAATTAATAAGTTATCAATAAAGTTCAAATCTATTGCAAGCTTAACTGGTTTTGTTGGTGTACTTTCATATACGCTTGTTGTAGTAGCTTGATACGGTTGATTAAGTATTACTTCTCCCATAGCAGTAGAGACAACTATTTCACCACTTGGATCACCAAATTCATTAGGCAAAAGAATAATTAGAGATCGCCCTGTTTCATCTACGGTACAAGTAAAATCAGTTCCCCTAACTGCTATATCAGCAGTTGGCGTTTTCAGCGATATATTGTTTTTGTTTAAGTTGCCAGATATAAACCGTATGGTGCCACTAGCAAAGTTAAGGGCCATTTTGCTTTTATTAGGATTTGGGTCGTATATGTATTCGTCTATAACTAAAGACGAGTGTTCTGTAAGTTTAACGGTTGAGTTGTCTAAAAATGTTATCCCTATACGACCAGCTCTAGTCTCGACATCATCATAAGAATTTATATCAAAGTCTAAAGATGCAGGATACGGTTGATCTCTTGTTACTTGTCCATATCCCCTAAGTTCTGTTATATCGCCTATTGGCTCAGCATGTAGTTGTAGTAGAACCGTCGCTTTGTACAATACAGAATATGCTATTCGAACCATTAGTTGTTATTTTCAGCCAATCTCTAGCCAGAGTTGATGATTGAGTTATAGAAAAAGTGTTTGAGCTACCGTCTAAATCAAGATAGAAATAAGCACTATCACTCGCAGATACGCCAGCATATCCGCTGCCTGTAAATGTAAGTTCATTACTATCGCCGAATATATCTATATAATTTACAGCGTTTTCGTAATCTATATCAAAATCAAATTCATTACTGTCACCATCTATTATCCAGTCTAAATCCAAGTAATCTGCATTAGAACTTTCGGCAATTTCTACATCAAATATGTTGCTGCCTCCTGTCACTTGTAAATTTAGGTTTGCATAATCAGCTGTATAAACACCATTACTGTTTAGAAGAATATCTAAAACGTTAGAATCACCCTGGAAATCAAAATAACCAGTGACATTATCTGAATTTATGCCATCAGATCTAAATATATTGCTACTACCGATTTGGTTGATAGTTAAAGTCATGGCGGTTCCGTCTAAATCTAAAGCAGTCATAGTTCCTGATACAGCGCTTGTACCACCAATTAAATTGCTGCTCCCAAGCTGTTCAAGCTTAATAGTAGCGTTTGAACCCGTTTGTTCAACAAATATTTCGTCATCTGCAAAAAGAGACAACGAAAGGAATAATAATAAATATCTCATTTGCTCTCCTTATATTGCCAATAATTTTTACTCTCACCTTGGCGTATAATATCAACGATACCAGTTTCTATTGCTGCTTGCAACGCAATTGATTTGCTTTCATTCATAGCATTACCTGTCTCGAATTCTACTAACTTGGTACCATCCGCTATATATCTAAAAAAATCATTAGACAATCCAACAGATAATATTGTTTTAGTAATGAGGTTTTCAAGCAATATTTCACCCGTTGAAACTGAGACTACACGCATTGATACAACCACGGTATCTTCACGATATTGTTTCGAATTGCCAATACCAAGATATCTTGCGCCCACACCACCAGTAAGCAAATTTGAATTGTAGTCTGCAACAACACCAGTAATAATAATACCTGCGAACAGCAAGGGCATTTGTTGATCGTTTTCATCGAACCTTTCTCTTGTAGATCTGATTATCTGTCTTTCTTTTGTAATAGAGTCAATACCAACCCTTTCAACAACTCTGAAAAAATTTGACTGTTTAAGAGCACGAATGACATAAGCTTCTGGTGCCTGAGTCAAGGCTGAGCTGAAACTTGCGAATCCATCTATTGATTTTCTTTGGCCTGTACCGTCTGGAAAGTTATAAACAGCTACGATAGGTTTTTGTTTTGCTGAAGGTAAATTTTTTATAGCTTCTGTAACAGGTTGATTAATGTAAGCTTCTTTCGAAAAGCATTCTGCTTTACCTACGATTGTTACAACATCTTTGTAATCCTTATCAGGGTTGGATAAACAAGGTGATATATATTCTCTATGCGTAGCGCAACTAGAAACCAAAATCCCCAATAGGGATAGTGATAGTAGTTGTTTCGCCAGTCGTTTCATTAAATATTGTCATTGTAATATTTATACCGTCTGTCGTCCAAGTTATCAAATTATCAAACAAAGTAAAGGAGCCTTCATCTGCTGGATTTTCGCCAAATAACTGATCAACTAATTGTCTCGACAGTTGTGCATATACCCTAGACTCAAAGTTTCTCAAGAACCTTGCTAGTGTAGTGTTCTCTGCATCTCTTTCGAGCTCATCTTGCAAAGCTTTTATTTCTGCTTCTAATGCTTCCTTTCTTGTGTACTCTTGTTGATCTATTGTGAGATAGTGGGCTGATGTGCCTTCACCGCTAAAACTTGGTGACTTGAACTTAAATTTAATTTCATCACCAAAAATAGGAATTGATATGAATATAACTAAAAGCAAGCAAAGACCACAGCCCGTTCGTTTGTATTTATTTTTGTAGTAATCGTCAATCATAAGATTAAACTCCAAACACCAAAACAGAAAGCTAAAATAAGCAGCCAAACTGTCAATTTATACCAATCTAATTTATATTTAATCTTTTCTTTGGTCATCTCTATCTGCCTTTGCAATTTTGTTTGTACTAATCAATTGTGGAACTCCTAATATTGTCTTTATAAGGGTGTCTTGTCTTATAATTTCGTTGTCTAAACTACGGACCCTATCTATTAATGCTACTAATATTCCGTGTTGTGAGTCAAGCTTAGTACCAAGTCTTTGCTCCATAGCAGTTATTTGTTCTGCTACCTTATCATCAACAACATCTAGTTTGTTTTCCATACCATCTACTATTCTCATGATTAGTTTATAGATAAACCATCCAAGCCCCAAAGCTGCTGCTATTGGAAAGCCTACTTGTTGAATGATGGTTACAAATTCTTGCATTTATAATGAGTAGTCTGATGTTCCCAGGGCACAACAGAAAATTTTAACACCC